>Ga0114964_10000162_pt1 | contig 50933 bp, 55 predicted proteins | sample C_131016_MF_Meta_FD_92638 | JGI IMG/M metagenome (GOLD analysis project Ga0114964, IMG submission 92638) | Freshwater microbial communities from Lake Croche, Canada to study carbon cycling - C_131016_MF_MetaG | ecosystem: Environmental > Aquatic > Freshwater > Lake | place: Lake Croche, Canada... | reverse complement strand
TCAGAAATGACAGTCGCTTTTTTCATTTACGGATCATTTGCAACGGATTTATTTTTTTCATTTTTGGGTAGTGTTTGGATAATAGAAACCGAATAATTAAAGACAGTCATAATTATCTAAAATTTAGTTGTTTTAATTTTATGACGTGTGATGGAGAGGCGTGGTGAAGCGATTTATACGATATTCAGTTATGGTCTTTTTTTGCATTTTATCGAACACGGTAAGTGCAGCGGAATTCTCTGCTTCATATAAGTGGTGTTATCCATATTTCAGAACTACTTCTCCGGCTGTCGAATTAAAAAATGTGCCAAAAGGAACAGTCGAAATAGAAATGACAATTATTGATCAATACAATTCGAAAGTTCATTTGAGCACTAAATTCGAATATCAGAAACAAAAAACTTTTGAGTGCGGAAGCTTAGCAAATGTATGGAATGATTTGCGATACCCTGCTGGGCATTGCGGAAGTGGGATACAGCACACCTACGTATTGCATACAAAATCAATCGATAAAGCGGCTAATATAATTTCCGAAACAGAATTTCAGCGCGGTTGTCCTGAATAATGTCTATCTTGAAATAGCAAGGCAAACGGAATAAAGAATTTACAGTTTCGTGATTATTTTTTATGGGGGAAATGTAATGATCATTCCGAAATATTCATTACCCGTTTTTTTTATGTTTTGGTTGTCGAATGCTGCTTTGGCAGCCGACTTCAGTGTGGCGTATAAATGGTGTGAGAAATCGCCGCTTGTGCATTCACCTATTATTGATTTGAAGAATACACCAAAAGGCACAGCTAAATTAGACATTAAGCTTTTCGATACAGGCAATGGCAAGCCTCATCTTTATGGAAAAATTGATTTCAAAAATCAAAAATCAATCGCTTGTGATGAGTTAACGGATTTTTTTACACCTCTTCGCCCAACGCCCGGTTGGTGCAAAAAGACATTATTCTTACTTCAAGTGAGAGCAATCGATAAGGACGGTGGTGAATTGGCGGAAGCAGAATATTCGATTAATTGTCCAGATAGTTTTAACTAATCGATTTTCTTACTTATATCCTAACATGGATATCTAATTTAACTAATTCAATTAGAAATAGGAAAAAATTTAATTTAAATCAATATGCTCGATGGAAAAAATTTGATTAGAATTTTTATTATAGTTTAAAATTATAATTTTAATTGGTCCTTTAAATCATTTACAAATAGCAATGATCGTATATTCTAAGTTAATGCGTAAAATTATCTTATTTTTTTTATGAAGCGTTGAGTGTTCCACGCGTTACCAACGACGAAAATGGCCCGTTTTGCGGGCCATTTTTTATGGGTGGATTCGCTCCACATCCCGGGAGAAGACATACACCGCAAGCGTAACCAACAGCGCTACGCCAAAAGCGATGTGCAGGGTGGCGTAGCCTTCGGCGACGGGGTGATCCTTCATCCTGTTCATCAATGCGCCCGAGATGGGCTGGACAATGCCTGCGCCGCCGATAAACAGCATGTTCATCAGCGTTATGCCACGGCCCAAAAGCCTGTCTGGCACGAAAGAACGGCCGTGCGCCATGAGCACACCATAGGTCATGCCTGACGCGCCCAGAATCGACAGCGCAAGAATGGCATGGGTCGTATCGGGGGCGCCAAGACCGAGATATAGAAAACTCGCGGCCGTCACAGCGGTACCGACCGCCACGATCCATTTATTGGAGCCAAGCCAATGGTCGAGCGGTCCATAGATCATTGCGCCGACGGACATCGCTGCGGCCATAACGAGCAGCCCATTGCCGCGATCAACCGGACCGAGCCCGTGGACATCCGAAAGATAGGGACCCGCCCATAAACCGCGCTCGGCAATCAGCATCGCATAGCCAACGGACGTCAGCGGGAGAATGGGCCACAACGCCTTCAGCGTCATGATGTTCCACAGACCCTGCCAAAAGCCCATTTGCTTGGTATCCGAAGCCGGGTCTGGATCACGAAGGATCCAATACAGCAGAACGGTTGCGAGGAGGGTTGCGACTGCAATTAAAAGCATCGCGTTACGCCAGCCGATTTCGGTGGCGGCCCATGCCAAAGGGGAGGTGGCCAATAGATTCCCAGCCGATCCCAGACCAATCAGCCAGGAACACAAGAGCGCGAAACGTTTAGCCGAATATATCCGGCCAAGGACAAAAATAGCGCCCATATAGATGGCGCTGCAACCGATGCCGATGAGGCTAAGAGCGATATCAAGTTCAAACGCCGTGGTGGCTCTTGCAAACAGAACGGCACCGATGATGGCGGCCAGCATTGTGGTCGTTACCGTCTTGCGCGGACCGATGGTATCAAGCGCCCAGCCGACCGGGAATTGCATAACGGTGAAACCTAAAATCCAGGCCGTTTGCATGGTCGCCAAGGCTTGCGGATCGAGATGCAATTCAAGGGCTAATTCGGGCGCAATCACCGCCAGAAAAGAGCGAAAAAACTGACTCAGAATATAACCTGCAATAAAGACCGAAAATAGGACCATGACCAGACTACTCAAAAAACGGGCGGCATTATTCAGCGTACCGAAGCATTTCCTACCTCTATCGTTTTTGTGCGGGCAATGCCTAGTTCAGTAGCGCCTTTTTCGATAGTTTAACGGAATGAAGCCGGTCGGAGACCAAAACAATGACGATGAACGAGAATAATACCGCCGATACGACACGGATCGACACGGTCGAGGCCCGCCTTGCCCATCACGAGCGGATGATCGCCGACTTAAACGAGGTGATTACCGCGCAATGGCGCAAGATTGACCAATTGGAGCGTCATGTGTCGCGGATCAGGGAAGAACTGCACTCGTTCGAGCCGCAGCGGCAAGGAGCGGAGCCACCGCCGCCCCATTATTGAGGTTTATTCCTCAACTCGTTCGGCAGATACGGGCGCGGCAGTCGCCTTTTTACTCGTTGTTTTCTTCGACCGCTTTTTCTTGATCACGATCTTCTGGCGATTTTTGGCACGCAGCTGCATCAGGTTTTCCTGCATCAGTTCCATCTGCATCTGCTGCATTTCGGACAGGCGCTGCCATTGCTTGGTGAGCAAATAATCGAGCTTTTCCTGAATATGGCGGATTTCAAGCTCAGCCTTGAGGTTGACCTTATAATCGTTGAAGGCCCGCAACCGGTCCTTCGTTTCTTGCCGCCTCTGGCTCATCATGATGATGGGCGCTTGGATGGCCGCGATGCAGGAGAGGACGAGGTTCAAGAGGATAAACGGATAGACGTCGAACGCATTTTGTTCGCCGAGCCAGATATTCACCGTCATCCAAACGATGAGCACGGCAAAAAAGCTGATAAGAAAGGCCCATGAGCCGCCGAATGAGGCGAGGCCATCGGAAACGCGCTCGCCGAAGGTACGGGTCTCTTCAAACTCTTCTTCGATGTTTTCGACGATCGTGTCGTGATCAGCGAGGCTTTCGGCGACTTGGCGATCAAGTTCCGTCAATTCGCCGTGTTCGAGTTTGAGCATCTCCTCGACATAGAGGGTGCGATAGCGCTCCGCTTCATTGATCGCAATGTGTGCGTCGTCTTGCAGGTTCGGGTAATCTTCGCGGATGCGATCGGCAAGCGATGGGCGCAGCGAGCCAAGTTCGATCAACTGCTTGCGCGGTAGTTCCTTGTTCGTGATCGCGCAAAAGAGCTTTTTTGAACGCGATTGAGGCAGGATCGGCAAGGTGTCCATATCGATCGCTGTCTCTTCCATGTGTCATACCCTTTGTTGCAGCGTCATGTACCCGTCATAGCGCAGTATTGCTTAAAAAACAGGTACCGAGCCGGACAGGAAAATCAATTCATCCGACCATCGATGTCCAACGATCGTATGACAGTATCGTGACACTGCCGGCGAATGTTTTCCTGCGCAACGGATGGCGGACTAATGTCCGCCAAACAAAGCAAAAAACATGTGAAACATCCATGGCGCAAACGCGGCGATGGCCGTTAGCACCACACCCAACGCTCCACCGAAAATCGATAATATGACGAACAGGCTCATGCCGGTGACAACGGAGGTAGACGCCAAGACAACCGAAATTTGCAGGATGACGCCGGCAATCTCATAGCCGTGATAATGCTCCATCGCCGCATCGCGCTGATGCTCGAAGGCGAGGGCCTTTTCGGTAAGTTCTTTTTTACCTTCGCCTTTTGCCGGATCGGTCTCATAGCGATCAGCCGTTGCCCGCCAGTCGGCGATCATTTTTTTCTGTTTGGCCAACACTTCAGGTGAAGTGTTGGCGTCAATCCCCGCTTCCATACTGTCGGCTGCGGTTCGCAATGTCGTTTGTTTGATCGACTTGGCTTGATAAAACGCCCAGGTATCAGCCGCATTTACATTGAAGGCTATGGCGTCGGTCTGCGAGCTTTTCGCGCCCAATTCGGCAAGGGCAAACAGCAATGCCAAGGTTGTAATGAAGAGAGCAATTTTGCGGTTCGACTTTTCCGGCAATTCCGGCACTTCATCATCTGACATAGCACTAACCCTCAAAACAAAAACAAGATGCTTGGCGAACCACCCGATAGCGTGATTCGATGGTTTTATAGGTGTAGAATTTGATCGGCAGATGACAGGCTTATTTCGTTCGTAGCTGTCCGGTTAGCGGCGGGAGCGACTTTAAATAGGTTGCCATCGCCAAACGGTCGGCATCGCTGAGGGTTGCGGTGTTGCGCACCACGTCCGCCATCGAGCTGCCGACGGAATCAAAGTCGGGGGTAAAGCCGTCTTTGAGGAGGCTCGCGATCTCAGCCTCGGACCAATCAGCCAGACCGGTTTTGTCCGGCGTGAGATTGGGCACGAAGCCCTTGCCCTCTATATTGGGGCCACCGGAGAGGCGTTTGTCGGGAAGGATGGCACCCGCCAGATTACGGGGTGAATGGCATTCGGCGCAGTGGCCTACGCCTTCCACGAGATAATGACCGCGGTTCCACGCTGGCGAGTGTTGAGGGTCGTTATCGATGACCGTGCCATTCAGAAAAACCAGTTTCCAAAGGCCTAATCCCCGCCGGACCGAGTAGGGGAAGGCCAGATCATGATCCGGCGCTTTTCCCTTAACTGCGGGCAAGGTTTTTATATACGCAAAAAGATCGGCGGCATCTTCGGGCGAAAGATGGCGATAGGATGGATAAGGAAATGCCGGATAATATGTATGCCGGTCGGGTGCTGTGCCTTCGCGCAGCGCTCGAATGAATTGAATGTCGCTCCAAGCGCCGATACCGTCGATCGGGTCGGACGAAATATTGGGCGGATAGAATGTACCGAAAGGTGTTTTAAGCGGAAGCCCACCGCCAACATGCCGACGATCCGTTGTATCCGGCGACACATGGCACGAAACACATCCGCCTGCGGCAAAGAGCACCTCGCCATTGGCGGCGTTCGGAGCGCGGGAGGATTGAAGCCTCCCGTCGCTCCTAAACACCGAATAGGCGTCAAAGCCTGAGAGCCAGTAGAGAGCAAAGCCCGCCAAAGCAATGGCACCGATGATGCTCCGGATCAGCCTTGCCACTTCGAGAGGCCCAACGTCCCGGTTACTGGCCTTCCTTTACCCGCCAGGCTTCATGGCAGCTGCCGCAGTTCTTGAGAACCGTTGGCATGTTTGCCTTGAAGCTTGCTTCGTCGGTGATGGAAGCAGACGCCATTTTGGCGTCGGCTGCGAATTTATCGGCGGCGGCTTTAAAGCCCGCCATATCTTCCCAAATTTTTGGCGAAGCAGACGTTTTTTCGCCCGTCTTTGAATCGTCTGGGAACAGGGTTACGAATTTACCGATATTATCTTGATAATTCGCAAGCGACTTCTGAACCACGGCAAGGTCGAACGGTGCTTCGCCCTTCAACATCGCCACAACGGGCTTTGTAGCGCCCCCATTGGATTTCATAATCTGTTGACGTTCACCGATATTAGCGGTCGACGCAATCGCCAGCGTGGCAAAGGCGGAAAGCGTGAGAGCAAGCAAAGCGCGTTGAATGATCATGAGAGATCCCTTTTTGGAAAAACGAAAATTTGTACACCCATAACTTGTTATCAAGATCATGGCGTTCATATGAAAAAAAAGCCACCGCTTTTTAAGTCGGTGGCTTTTACACGCTTCAAAGTCGTGTCGAGGGTTTATTTAGCCAACGACTTGCGGGCGGAAATCGGCTCGACTGATGCCTGCGACTTCAACCGGCTTTTTCATCGCGTCGCGACGGAAAGGTTCGCCAAGTTCTTGATTAAGAACGATTTCGACGAAAGTCGTGACGCCTTTTTTCTGGGCTTCGCACGCCTCTTTGAGCGCGGCGGTGATTTCAGCTTGGGTGCGAACGGTAACGCCCTTCAAGCCGCAACCTTCGGCGACGCGGGCATAGGACAGGTGCGGGTCAAGTTCGGTGCCTACGAAATTGTCATCATACCACAGCGTGGAGTTGCGCTTCTCTGCGCCCCATTGATAATTCCGGAAGATAACCATCGTAATCGCCGGCCATTCCTCGCGACCAATCGAACTCATTTCCGACATCGATATCCCGAAGGCACCATCGCCGGCAAAGCCGACAACGGGAATATCGGGGTTGCCAATTTTGGCACCGATGATGGAAGGGAAACCATAACCGCATGGGCCAAACAGGCCTGGGGCCAGATATTTGCGTCCTTCTTCAAAGGTCGGGTAGGCGTTGCCAATGGCACAATTATTACCGATGTCGGAAGAAATGATAGCTTCCTTTGGCAATGCCTCCTGAATCGCGCGCCAAGCCTGACGGGGCGACAGACGGTCGGGATTGGCGTTGCGGGCACGCTCGTTCCAGGTAGTGCCGGGATCATCGTCCTCATGATCCATGGAGGAGAGTTGTTGCAACCAAGCCGATTTGGTTTGATGCACCAGCGCTTTACGGGCATCGCGCCCGTCATTGCCGGCGGTTGGCGAGAGCTGCGCCAGAATCTGTTGAGCAACCTGTTTGGCATCGCCACAAATGCCGACGGTAACAGGCTTGGTGAGGCCAATACGGTCCGGATTAATGTCGACTTGAATAATTTTGGCAGTTTTAGGCCAGTAATCGATGCCGTAGCCTGGGAGCGTGGAGAACGGGTTCAGACGTGTGCCGAGCGCCAGCACAACATCGGCTTTGGCGATAAGTTCCATTGCGGCCTTAGAGCCATTGTAGCCAAGCGGGCCCGCGGCGAGGCGATGACTACCGGGGAAGCTGTCATTGTGCTGGTAATTGCTGCAGACCGGCGCGTCGAGTTTTTCGGCCAAAGCCACGCAATCTGGGATAGCGTTGCCTAAAACAACGCCCGCTCCGGATAGAATAACCGGAAATTTGGCTTCGGAGAGCAGTTTTGCCGCCTCGGCAATGGCGTGCGCGCCCCCGGTAGGACGTTCAAATTCCAGCATCGCCGGAAGCGTGATGTCGATCACCTGCGTCCAGTAATCGCGCGGGATATTGATTTGAGCCGGTGCCGACAGGCGTTTTGCCTTCAATATAACGCGGTTAAGCACCTCAGCGACACGCGAAGGATCGCGAACCTCCTCTTGGTAACACACCATATCGCGGAACATCGCCATTTGCTCGACCTCCTGGAAGCCTCCCATGCCGATCGTCTTGTTGGCCGCTTGTGGAGTGACGAGCAGCATCGGCGTATGGTTCCAGTAGGCTGTTTTCATTGCCGTTACGAAGCCTGTGACGCCCGGGCCGTTCTGGGCAATCGCCATCGCGATTTTACCGGTCGTGCGGGTATAGCCGTCACAAATCAAACCGCCATTGGTCTCTTGTGCGACATCCCAGAAGGTGATTCCCGCTTTCGGGAAGAGGTCTGAAATGGGCATAAAGGCTGAGCCGATAATGCCGAAGGCATGTTCGATACCATGCATTTGAAGCACTTTGACGAAGGCTTCTTCGGTTGTCATCTTCATGGGGTGTCCCTCTCTCATCGCGAATGGTCGTAACGTTTAACCCTGATCCCAATTATCATATCCGATACGATGGGGTGCCCTGTAGAGCCAGTGGAATTGTTGCCGATGGACCAAACAAAAATTGGGCATCCCAGGTGATGAAATAAATCGTAAGGCTTGAGTTGGTTGGCCCAATTGTCAAAGATATATTTTTTATTTTTAAAAAATTACTTTAAGTCATTTAAATAATATAAATATCATTTATTTTTCAATAAATTATTATTTTTTTGATTTTAATTTTTATTTAAATTATTTTATAAGATTTATTTTTATTTATCTACGAATTTTTATTTATAGAAATTTTTTTTGGTTGATTAAAAAATTAATTTTGATATTTTTCGTAAGATGACGTTGCGTTAGAAAATGAGTAGGGTTCGTTAAATGGTTGATGAATTTGGTGAGGGCGTGCAATCACGGTTCAATTTTGGTACCGAGGACCGTGGTGAATATGCGGGCGTATCCATACTGACGGTTCCTGTTACGCTTTCAGGGGCGATCAAGTGGTTTGATGTAGCAAAAGGGTTTGGCTTCGTTGTGCCGGATGGCGGCGGGCCTGATATTTTGTTACACGTCACTTGTCTCCAACGGGATGGCTATCGCGTCGCTTATGAAGGATCACGTCTGGTCTTTCAGGCGATTGCCGGTCGTCGTGGCTGGCAGGTTTTTCGTATTATTTCGATGGATCTTTCGACGGCTGTCCATCCCTCTCAATTGCCCGCGCCCCGCACCCATGTAGCGGTTACCCCGACCAGTCCATTGGTCAAGGTCAAGGTAAAATGGTTTAACCGGCTCCGCGGATTTGGCTTTGCCAACGAAAGCGATGGATCTCCCGATATTTTCCTGCACATGGAAGTGTTACGGCGGTATGGTTTGACCGAGGTGCGCCCCGATCAGGAATTGCTGGTTCGCTACGGGCCAGGCAGTAAAGGCTTGATGGCCTCGGAAATTCGGATCGTTGAAGGCGAAGGGTTGCCATTTTCGCATTGACCTATTGCCGGACCGGCGGCATGTAAGTCGGATGTTTGGCCAATCTATCAACGTTCGGACGCGAACCCTTTTTGCAGGTCTCGTTATCGGCTTTGTCTTAGCCGTTAACGGTTCTGTTTGCTTTGGTAATGACACGTTGGAGCCGGTTTCAATTGAAACGCCTGGCGGTTCAATTGTGTTTTCCAGCGAAGTCATGCGAACGGAAGCCGAGCGCGAAAAAGGCCTGATGCTCCGGCCCTATCTCCCTGAGTTGCGCGGTATGCTGTTTGCTTTTGGCGAAGTCCGTACGGTGCAAATGTGGATGAAGGACACGCTGATTCCCTTGGACATGGTCTTTATCCGTGCCAATGGCACGATTGCCCGTGTAACAGCCAATGCCGAGCCTTATTCAACGCGCGTCTTGTCCTCGGGTGAACCCGTGAGCGCCGTGTTGGAAATTAATGGCGGACTTGCCGCCAAATATGGCATCAAAGTGGGTGCCCATGTGACACATCCGCTGTTTAAGCGCTAGGATGAGCTGCCATCCGCTTATGATTTCGGCTTTGTCGTCTTTTTCGTTGCGGGCTTCTTGGCCGGAGCCTTTTTCGCTGCGGGCTTTTTCGCAGCTGTCGCTTTTTTGGCTGGTGCTTTCCGCCCAGCAGCTGCCTTTTTCGGCGGAGCAACGGCGGCGCGAGCGGTAATCAAGGCAATCGCCTCTTCAAGCGTGATTGCGTCGGGAGCCGTGCCCTTCGGCAAAGTCGCGTTGACCCCGTTCCAGCTGACATAAGGGCCGTAGCGCCCGTCTTTAGCGGAAATATCGCCTCCTTGCGGGTGCGCTCCGACAATACGTCCCGGCGCCGCCGCCGCGCGGCCGAAGCGTGATCCACCGGTGCCGCTTTCTTTGGCAATGATCAAATCGATTGCCCGGTTTGCGCCGATTTCCAACACATCGTCTTCGGCACTTAAATTGGCGTAGGTTTTGCCATGTTGTACATAGGGACCGTAGCGGCCAATGCTCGCCAGAATCGGATCACCGGAGGTCGGGTGTTTCGCTACTTCACGGGGCAGCGAGAGGAGCTTGATGGCAAGCTTGAGCGTCACATCCGAGGGCAATGTGCCTTTCGGAATACTCTGACGCTTGGCTTTATCGCTCTCGCCCAATTGGACATAAGGACCAAACCGTCCACTGCGGAGCGTGATCTCTTCGTCCGTTGCAGGGTCTTTGCCAAGAACGCGGGTGCCACTGACGACACCGCCTTCGCCCGACTCCGCTCCTTCGCCCTCGGTCGCACCCAATTGCTTGGTGTAGCGGCATTCGGGATAATTCGAGCAACCGATAAACGCACCGAACTTGCCGAGCTTGAGCGATGTGCGCCCCGTGGCGCAGGACGGGCAGGAGCGGGGATCGGAACCATCCGCCCGCGCCGGAAAAATATGCGCGCCCATCGTGTCATTCAGCGCATCGATCACCTTCGTGCGATCAAGTTCTGTTGTGCCTTCGATGGCAACCGAAAACTCTTTCCAGAACGCGCGCAATACCTCTTTCCATCCAATCTCGGAATTCGAGATTTTGTCGAGGTCTTCTTCTAATGCGGCGGTGAAATCGTATTCGACATATTTAGCAAAGAAACTTTCAAGAAAACCTGTAACCAACATGCCTTTATCCTCGGCATGCAGGCGCTTCTTGTCGATGCGGATATATTCGCGCTCTTTCAAGACGGCGAGCGTTGAGGCGTAAGTGGAAGGGCGACCAATACCAAGCTCTTCCATACGCTTGACAAGCGATGCTTCCGAGAAGCGCGCTGGTGGCTCGGTAAAATGCTGGTCGGCTTTGATCTCGCGTTTTTGCAACGCTTCGCCTTCCTTCATCGGGGGCAGGCGGCGGCTTTCTTCATCCTCGGCCTCATCATCCCGCGACTCTTGGTAGAGCTTAAGAAAGCCATCAAACACGACGACTTGGCCCGACGCTTTGAGATCGAGCTTTTTGGCACCGACATTCGCCACAATATCGACGCTTGTTCTCTGGAACTCGGCCGATTCCATCTGGCACGCCAGCGTGCGAGTCCAGATCAATTCATAAAGGCGCGCTTGTTCGGCATCGATCAGCTTGGCGACTTGCTTGGGATGGCGGAAAATATCGGTCGGTCGAATGGCTTCATGCGCTTCTTGCGCGTTTTTCTGTTTCGAGGTGTAGCGACGCGGAACGCCCGGCAAATAGGGCGAACCAAATTCCTTTTCGATCATCCGGCGCACGGCACCAACCGCTTCAGGCGCCATGTCGATACCGTCGGTTCGCATATAGGTGATGAGACCCACCGTTTCGCCGCCAATGTCGACACCCTCGTAGAGCCGTTGCGCCAACTGCATCGTGCGAGCCGGCGCCAAACCCAATTTACGGCTGGCTTCCTGTTGCAGGGTTGAGGTGGTAAAAGGCGGGTACGGGTGGCGTTTGGCAGGCTTTGACTCAACCGAGGTTACGGCAAAGGTCGATGCGTCCAAATCGCGTTTGAAAGCTTCGGCTTCGGCTCCGGTGCCAATATCGAGACGGGCAATTTTTTTGCCGTTTGTGCCCACCAACCGCGCCTCGAATTCCTGGCCTGCTGCAGTCGCAAGTTTGGCAAGCAGCGACCAATATTCGCGGGTGATAAACGTATCGATTTCGCGCTCGCGTTGGCAAACGAGGCGAAGCGCTACCGATTGTACCCGACCAGCGGAACGAGCGCCGGGTAATTTGCGCCACAAGACGGGAGAAAGGCGGAAACCAACGAGATAGTCGAGTGCTCGGCGGGCGAGATAGGCGTCGACCAAAGCCTGATCAACTTCGCGGGGATGCGCCATCGCATCCAATACCGCGTCCTTCGTAATGGCGTTAAACGTGACGCGCTCCACCGGAACGCCTTTCAGCGCGCGGCGGTTATTGAGCGCTTCAACGATGTGCCAGGAAATGGCTTCCCCCTCGCGATCCGGATCGGTTGCGAGGATAAGACCGTCGGAGCCTTTAACAAGATTGACGATATCGGAGACGCGCTTGGTCGCTTTACCGTCCACCTCCCACATCATCTCGAAATCTTTGTCCGGATCGACAGAGCCGTCTTTCGGAGGCAAATCGCGGATATGGCCAAACGAGGCAATGACCTCGTAGCCTTTGCCGAGATATTTATTGATCGTCTTGGCCTTGGCGGGCGATTCGACGACGACAACCTTCATTGCGATATCCTCAGAACGGCGATAGCCGGGACGTTGACGACCCGACGGAGCGCTTCACATGGCCAATCCGAGGCGGATGGTCAAGGGCGTACCATCAATCAGCCATCCACAAGGCTGTCTTAGCCAGCCCCTTTGCCACCTTGCTAGGCGCGCTTTTGCTCTCTATACGCAAGGTTTAATGACCCAATTGACCGCCACCAGCAGGCTTTTTCCGCATCGCCACCTTCTCGGTATCGAGGGATTGGCACCTGATGATATTGTTCAATTGCTTGATTTAGCCGATGAGGCGGTCGAGGTTTCGCGCCAAGTCGAGAAGAAAAAGGCGACTTTGCGCGGTCGCACGCAGATCAACCTGTTTTTTGAAGCCTCAACCCGTACGCAAGCCTCGTTCGAACTGGCCGGTAAAAGGCTCGGCGCCGATGTGATGAACATGTCGGTTGGCTCCTCCTCGATAAAAAAAGGGGAGACATTGATCGATACGGCGATGACGCTGAATGCCATGCGACCGGATCTGATCGTCGTTCGGCATCATTCGGCAGGTGCCGTTCAATTGTTGGCCCGCAAGGTCGATTGCTCGGTCATCAATGCGGGCGACGGACAGCACGAGCACCCGACCCAGGCATTGCTCGACGCGCTGACCATTCGCCGAAATAAAGGCCGTATCCGTGGCTTGGTTGTCGTGATTTGCGGTGATATTTTGCACTCCCGTGTGGCGCGTTCCAATCTGATCTTGCTCAACGCGCTTGGGGCGGATGTTCGTGTCGTGGGGCCTACAACGCTACTGCCGACCGGCATCGAGAATATGGGCGCCAAAGTGTTCACGAATATGCGCGAGGGCTTGAAAGACGCAGACATCGTGATGATGCTGCGCCTGCAACGCGAGCGGATGAACGGATCCTTTGTTCCGTCCGTTAAAGAATATTTCCGATATTTCGGCTTGGACGCCGAAAAGCTAGCGCTCGCCAAGCCTGACGCGCTGGTGATGCATCCTGGCCCGATGAACCGCGGCGTTGAGATTGCATCCGACATTGCCGATGGTGCGCAATCTCTGATCCGCGAGCAGGTCGAGATGGGGGTTGCTGTTCGTATGGCCGTGCTTGAGGCGCTGTCCCGGCATTTACCCAATAGCGAGGTGCGTCCATGATTGCGCCTCGCCCTGTTCTGATCATCAACGCTCATCTCGTTGATCCATTGACGGCGACCGAGACGCAAGGTGCCGTTGCCGTCGAAAACGGGGTCATCCACGCGTGGGGCCGTGCGATCGATGCCTCGGCGCCTCCCGAAGGGGCTTTGGTGATTGACGGACGCGGACGGACCCTATCGCCCGGGCTTGTCGATTTGCGCGCGTTTGTCGGCGAACCTGGTGCGGAACACCGCGAAAGTCTCTCGTCAGCGAGCCGCGCAGCCGCTGCCGGCGGTGTAACGACGGTTGTGTCCATGCCGGAAACCAACCCGCCGGTGGATGATCCCGCGGTGGTTGACTATCTCGTCCGCCGCGCCCGGGACAAAGCGGGCGTTCGTATGCTTCCGGCGGCGGCATTGACCAAGGGGCTCAATGGCAAAGAAATGACCGAAATTGGTCTGTTGAGCGAGGCGGGCGCAGTGTTTTTCACCGATGGCGCACGCTCCATCGCCAACGCTCAGGTCATGCGGCGCGCGTTGACCTATGCTCGTGATTTCGACGCTTTGATCGTGCATCATGTTGAGGATGCGGCATTGGCCGATGGCGGCGTGATGAACGAAAGCGAGCTTTCGAGCAGGCTTGGTCTTCCCGGCATTCCGCGTGAAGCTGAAACCATCATGCTCGAGCGCGATATCAGTTTGGTTCGGTTGACCGGCGGTCGCTATCACGCTTCGATGATTTCCTGTGCAGCGTCGCTTGCGATTATTGAACGAGCCAAAAAAGAGGGTTTACCTGTAACCTGCGGCGTTTCGATCAATAATCTGACCCTGAATGAGAACGATATCAGCACCTACCGCACCTTCTTGAAACTCTCGCCACCCTTGCGGCATGAGGATGATCGTTGCGCGATGGTGGAGGGTGTGGCGTCGGGTCTGATCGATGTCATCGTCTCCGACCATAACCCGCAAGATGTCGAAACCAAGCGCCAGCCTTTCGCAGAATGCGCGGATGGGGCGATTGGGCTTGAAACGATGCTGTCAGCCGCTCTGCGCCTCGTCCATAGCGGCGACGTGGCCTTGCCACGTCTTCTGCAAGCCCTCTCGATGCGTCCGGCTGATCTGATAGGGCTACCACAGGGACGGCTGCTCAAAGGTGCGCCTGCTGATCTTATTCTTTTCGATCCCGATGAGCCTTTTGTGCTCAATCCCGATACGTTACATTCACGGTGCAAGAATACGCCGTTCGATGGTGCAAGGTTGCAAGGTCGCGTGCACGTGACGATGGTCGGCGGACGGATCGTTCACGAAGCATAAAAGGACGAACGTCACATGTGTGGCACAACCGTTCGATAGACAGACGAGAGGGAGAGCCAAGCCATGCCGACACTTTTTAAGCTCGACAATAAAGAGACGATCCAGCCTATCACGGAAAATTTAGAGGGGTGGGTCGTTATTGAAGGCAATCCCACTATGAAAACATGGGTGCTTCATACCTCTCACGATGGCAGCATGGTTTCGGGCCATTGGGAATCCACGCCTGGCAGTTATCATGCGACCTATACGGCGTATGAGTTTGTCCATGTCATGGAAGGTCGGATGACCATTACACCCGACGGCGGTGAAGCGGTACAGATCGGTCCTGGCGATGCCTTTGCGGTCGAGGCCGATTTTAAAGGCGTCTGGACAATCCATGAGACGATTCGGAAGCATTTTCTTGTTCCGGGCAACTGATTGCGTCTTTAACGCTGGAGCTTTGCCATGCCGATTGACCTGAACGTCTCACTTCTTCTTGCCGGTGTGATTGGGTACCTCTTCGGGTCAGTACCGTTTGGTGTGGTGTTGACGAAGGCCTTTGGCGCAGGTGATTTGCGCCAAATCGGGTCAGGCAATATTGGCGCGACAAATGTGCTTCGCACAGGCCGGAAAGGCCTCGCCGCAGCTACTCTTTTGGGCGATATGTTGAAGGGAACGGTTGCAGTTTTGATCGTAAAATACACGATCGACGCTGATCTCGTGGTCATCGCGGGAATGTCAGCCTTCATCGGTCACCTCTTTCCGATTTGGTTGATGTTCAAAGGTGGTAAGGGCGTTGCGACCTATCTTGGCGTTACCTTGGCGCTTGCGTGGCCTGCTGCATTGAGCTTCGCCGCGGTTTGGCTCCTGACCGCTTGGATTACCCGCTATTCCTCGCTCTCGGCCTTGGCTGCCAGTGTTGCAACACCCCTGATCGCTTTTTATCTCGACGGCAGCTTTTTGGCGCTAAACCTGTCACTTATGACAGTTGCGCTTTGGTGGATGCATCGCGCCAATATCGTCCGATTACTCAACGGCACGGAAGGCCGGATCGGATCAAAAAATGAGCGACCAACCGGCGGGACTGAAGCTAACGGATCGCCAACGGCTTGATTGGCTGCGGCTATCGCGTACCGAGGGTATTGGTCCCCGCACGTTTCAAACGCTGATCAACCGGTTTGGCGGTGCGAGTGCAGCGCTTGAAGCGTTGCCATCGCTGTTGATCCGTAATGGCCGGATCGGCCGAGTGACGACCCTTTCCGAGGCCGAAGACGAAATGGCGGCCGGTTTGCGCTACGGCGCAAGGTTTGTCGGGATCGGCGAGCCCGACTATCCGCGCTTTCTCCGCACCATCGACTCCGCGCCCCCGATTATTTGCATTCGGGGTGGGCCGACTGTGTTCGGAAGACCCGGCGTTGCGATTGTAGGTTCGCGGAACGCATCGGCGGCCGGCCTCAAAATGGCCGAGATCCTGGCAGAAGGGTTGGGCAGGCACCACTGCGTTGTCGTTTCAGGCTTGGCGAGAGGGATCGATGCGCGGGCGCACGGTGTCTCGCTAAAAACAGGAACCATCGCCGTGCTTGCCGGCGGCCATGATAAAATTTATCCCGCAGAGCATGCCGATCTGCTCGACGCTATTCTCGAAACGGGTGCGGTGGTGTCCGAAATGCCGATGGGTTGGGAGCCCCGTGGAAGAGATTTTCCCCGTCGCAACCGGATTATCTCCGGATTATCGCTTGGTGTGATCGTGATCGAAGCTGCGATCCGATCCGGGTCGCTGATTACCGCACGCTTTGCAACGGAACAGGGGCGTGATGTCTTTGCTGTTCCGGGATCACCACTTGATCCGCGCGCCGAGGGAACAAATGATCTGATCCGCGAAGGTGCAACCCTTATCGGAACAATTGATCATGTCATGTCGGCGCTTGCGCCTGTGCTCGGGCGTGATGACTGGCCGATGCAGGCTCAAGAAAGCAATGTCGGTACACAAGAAGAGCCTTTGTGGGACGAATTGGACATCGACGAAAACGGATTTCACGAACTCGCGGACGGTACATTGCGATATCCGATGCCCGCCTTAGTCTGCTCCGAAGACTCCAAAAATGGGTTGCTGGCGGAAACGGAATTAATGCCGAGGGCGCTGATCAAACAGCTTTTGGGGCCATCGCCGATCTCGATCGACGATCTTGTTCGCCTGACAGGGCGAACCGTATCGATCGTTCAGACGGTGTTGCTCGAACTCGAATTGGAAGGGCTCATTGAACGGCACGGCGGAGGCTTGATCTCCATCGTGCCTATCGATGGAACGCAAACCATCAATTCGACGCCTTGAAAGTTCCAGCGTGGCTCTTGGCTTCGATCCGCGCCATTTCGAGAAAATAGCCGAGCAGATCATATTGAGCACTGCGGGCCAGAACCGCTAACTCACCGGTGATCTGGGCGAGATACATAGCGATCTCTTCGCGATCATTCGCCTTTGGACTACTTTTAATGGCAGCAACATCGCCTCGTTCGGCATCGTTATGGGGCAGTTCAGTCGAATTTCTAAAGGCGAGAGCGACCATAGGTGTTATCCTTTCTGGCGGTATAAGCAGGAATACGCCGAACACAAAACACACGCTGATGAGTAACGGTCACTACAATCTATGCAGGAATATTAAACAAGCCAACTCTTTTAGTTGTGTTACGACTTCGATAAAAATGTTCAAGTCGGCGTACGCAGCGTCACTATCGCCGACCTGACGTTGAGAAAATTGTATAAAATGAAAATAAATGCACGAAATACACGGTAATTTACATGTTAAACGAAATAATATTACAATTTTTGTTAGAAATTAAATAAATATTTCTCGCATAGGTTGTATTAAAAAACCACGAACCTGTCCAAAATGACAGGTATCGATGCCATGCCCATGAGCGTTTGGACGGTTAGAATTTCTGCCATAAGCGGTGCGTTGCCGCCCAGTTGGCGCGCTAAAATATAGGATGCGCTCGCGGTAGGCACTGACATACACAGGATTGTGACGGCCAATGGTACGCCCGTTAGATTGAAAAAACTGGCAAATAAGCTCGCAATCAGCGGCATAGCGATCAATTTGGCGATGGAAGATACCCAATGCGCTGCCCCCGGTATCCGGAGATGACCAAATTCGAGGCCGCCGCCGGCTGCCAACAGCCCCGCTCCGAGCGAGATCTGCCCGATCATAGTGGCAGGCGCGACGATAAAGGTGGGAATAAATCCAATGAAGGGACGAATCAGAAGGCCGATCACACAGGACCAAATAAAGGGATTTTTGATCAGCGTTTCGACGAACTGGCGGTTTGAGGGCCTCGTGGAGCCTGCGAAGCGGGTAATGACGCCGACCGCCAACACGTTAAGCAGCGGAATCATCGCCGCAATGGCAACAGCGCAAAGTGCCGAGCCTTGTTTGCCATAGAGGCTCGAAGCCATCGCAAAGGCAACAAATGAATTCCACCGGATTGAGCCTTGAAAAACCGAACTGAAGGATGGCCCATCAATACCAAACCAACGCGCCAGCCAAGGCCGCATAGCTAAGATGGCAAGTGCCACCGTAAGCAATGACAAGACCAAAGTTCCGCCAACGGCAAGGAAAGGGGTCGACGCCAAATCTGCCGTTGCCATTGTCACCATCAACATGGCCGGGAAGAGAACGAAATAGGTGATCCGTTCAAAACCTCTCCAATCATCGCGTGAAATGAACCCTGAGCCGCGCAATGCCGCGCCGACACTGATCACAAGAAACACGGTTAAAAGCGTGGAGAGCGACGACATATTATCACCAAGGCAAGAGAAACACGGCAGGTGTCAGTTGGTTGAAGATGCATTTATCCGGTCAATAAACGCTTGAAGAATATAGGCTGCCGCCATTTTATCGACAAGTTCGGCCCGTCGGGCGCGCGAGGTGTCGGCATCGATCAGCGTGCGGGTAACCGCTGCGGTCGAAAGCCGCTCATCCTGAAAAAGTACCGGAATAGGGGAGAGCGCGGCAAGATTGCGGACAAAGGCGCGCGTCGCCTGAACGCGCGGCCCTTCGCTGCCATCCATATTGAGCGGTAAGCCGATCACAAAGGCAGCCACACTGTATTTTTCCGCCAAAGCCAGCATCGCTTTCGCGTCAATGCCAAATTTGACGCGGCGTATGGTTTCCAGCGGCGTGGCAATGCGACGTTCGACATCCGAGAGCGCAAGGCCGATTGTTTTCGTACCGAGGTCGAGGCCCATCAGCCGTGCATTACGGGGCAGACGAGCGGCAAAGGCGGCATCGGAGCGGTTTTTGTCATCCATTCGATCGCGTTAGCATGTCTTATTCAGGCTTGCCATGCCCAAACGAGCCGTTTCCTCCATTGCGGCACTTCCCGCGCGGGTGCTATAGGCGGCAGATACGAATCCTGACCCTTTAAAGCGGAGCACCCATGTCTGTTGATCAGGCGACCGTCCGGCGAATTGCGCGATTGGCGCGTATTGCCGTTACCGATGAGGAAGTCCCCCATTTGATGGGCGAGCTCAACGCGATGCTTTCCTTCGTCGAACAACTCGGTGAAGTGGATGTAACGGGCGTAGAGCCGATGACATCGGTTACGCCGATGGCCATGAAAAAGCGCAGCGATGTGGTAAGCGACGGTGGCTATCCGGAAACGATTGTCGGTAATGCGCCGATGACCGAAGATCATTATTTTCTCGTCCCTAAAGTCGTCGAATAGGCGCCCTCATGACCGATCTGACCCAAATGACCTTGGCCGATGCGCGTAATGCGTTGAAGGCCAAAACACTTTCTTCCGTCGAACTGGTCGACGCGCACATAGCCGCCGTTGAAGCAGCCCGTCCGCTCGGTGCCTATGTGCTCGAAACGCCCGATCAGGCGCGCGCAATGGCCAAAGCTTCTGACGCAAGAATCGCCAAAGGCGAGGGGGGGGCGCTCGAAGGTATTCCGCTCGGGATCAAAGATCTTTACGCCACCAATGGTGTGCGCACGACAGCGTGCTCCAACATCTTGTCGAACTTTGTGCCTGACTATGAATCAACCGTCTCCAGCCAATTGTGGCGCGACGGCGCGGTGATGCTGGGTAAACTGTCGAACGACGAATTCGCGATGGGTTCCTCGAATGAATCCTCGGCCTTCGGTCCGGTCGTGTCGCCGTGGACACCGCCAAATTGGTCCGACGAAAAAGCCAAGGCGGCACTGGCTGGTAACAAAAAAGGCCTGTTGGTTCCCGGCGGCTCGTCCGGTGGTTCGGCCTCGGCCGTTGCAGCGGGTCTTTGTCTTGGCGCGACGGCAACCGATACGGGTGGCTCGATCCGGCAACCGGCAGCGTTTACCGGCACTGCGGGAATTAAGCCTACCTATGGCCGCTGCTCGCGTTGGGGTATCGTGGCGTTTGCCTCCTCGCTCGATCAGGCGGGCCCGATCGCCCGCACGGTCCGCGATACGGCGATAATGCTGCGTTCTATGGCGGGACATGATCCGAAAGATACGACATCGGTTGATCTCCCCGTTCCGGATTATGAGGCAGCGATTGGCCGGTCGGTGAAGGGCATGAAAATTGGTATTCCGAAAGAATACCGCGTCGATGGCATGTCGGCTGAAATCGATGCGCTGTGGACCAAAGGTGCGGATATGTTGCGCGCCGCCGGTGCGGAGATTGTCGAAATTTCGCTGCCGCATACGAAATATGCGCTGCCCGCTTATTATATCGTTGCACCGGCAGAGGCGTCGTCAAACCTCGCCCGCTATGATGGTGTACGCTACGGCGTCCGTGTACCGGGCAAAGATATCACCGATATGTATGAAAAGACGCGTGCGGCAGGCTTTGGCCCTGAAGTGCGTCGCCGTATAATGATCGGCACCTATGTTCTCTCGGCAGGGTATTATGACGCCTATTATGTCAGGGCGCAGCAAATCCGTACGCTGATCAAGCAGGATTTCGAGAAGGCTTATGCCTCGGGCGTCGATGCGGTTTTGACCCCCGCAACCCCTTCACCTGCCTTTGGCATCGGCGAAAAAAGCGGCGCTGATCCGGTTGAGATGTATTTGAACGACGTGTTCACAGTGACGGTAAACATGGCGGGCTTGCCGGGTTTGGCGGTTCCTGCGGGGCTGTCGGCTGAAGGTCTGCCGCTTGGCTTGCAGTTGATCGGGCGGCCTTTTGATGAAGAAACTTTGTTCTCACTCGGCGAAGTCATCGAGCAGGCGGCGGGTCGCACGAAGCTTCCAACCCGCTGGTGGGCGTAATGCCGCTCTACCAAGCGCTGTATGAAGGGTTGGTACCCTTCGGGTGGTTGATTGTGGAGGCCATTTTTGATCCCTTCGTGATCGCCATCGGCTTGGTGATGGGGTGGAAAGCCAATCAATTTGGTAAACTCATTTTGGCAGGTTTGGCCGCCGGATTAGCGGGCACAGTTGTTACCTTCGTTCTGCGAATGCTCGATATTTCGTGGTTTGAAGGCGGCTATATCTTCGGCGGAGCCCACGCGCTGTTTCGCATTTTCGCGGGCTATGGCTGGAGCGTGGTGGGCTATGTCGCGGCGCGGATCAGAGATCGACGTTCCGGTAAATCGTCTCAAGGGTGAGGGATAGTTCTAAACTGAAAATCGGGAATAAGGGGCGGTTCATGGCATTGCCTCATCGAGAACGGCCAATCGTTTGCCGAGACAAAGGTAGATCACGCCCCGTGGCCTGTAAAGTACGCTTTGCCCTTGACCGGACGGGGTGAGCCGAGCAAAACAAAGGTCGATTCTTTCGATAGTTGAGGCTACCTGTATGAACGCGATTGTAGATACCAGAACGCTTGATCCCAAAAAGCTTATCAAGGGGGCAACGGGCGATTGGGAGGTGATTGTTGGCCTCGAAATCCACGCGCAAGTCACGTCGCACGCCAAGCTGTTTTCGGGCGCTTCGGCTGAATATGGCGGCGAACCCAATAGCCACGTTTCGTTGGTTGATGCGGCTATGCCCGGCATGTTGCCGGTGATCAATGAAGAGTGCGTTGCGCAGGCCATCCGGACGGGGTTGGGCTTGAAAGCGCAGATTAATTTGCGCTCGGTATTTGATCGTAAAAATTATTTCTATCCCGATTTGCCGCAGGGCTATCAGATTTCGCAGTTCAAAAGTCCGATCGTCGGCGAGGGTGAGGTGATCGTTGATTTGCCGGAATCCGGCGGACAGATCACGGTAGGCATCGAGCGGTTGCATTTGGAGCAGGACGCAGGCAAATCGCTGCATGATCAGTCGCCCTCGTTGAGCTTTGTCGATTTAAACCGTTCGGGCGTTGCGTTGATGGAAATCGTCTCAAAGCCCGACATGCGCTCGTCTGAGGAAGCCCGTGCCTATGTTACCAAATTGCGCACCATTTTGCGGTATTTGGGAACGTGTGACGGCAACATGGATGAAGGCTCGTTGCGCGCCGATGTGAACGTTTCGGTGCGCCGTCCGGGCGAGGGGTTTGGTACGCGCTGCGAAATCAAGAATGTGAACTCGATACGCTTCATGGGCCAGGCCATTGAGTACGAAGCCCGCCGCCAGATCGGTGTGCTGGAAGATGGTGGCTCGATCACTCAGGAAACCCGCCTTTACGATCCAAGCAAGGGCGAGACCCGTTCGATGCGCTCGAAGGAAGAGGCGCATGATTACCGCTATTTCCCTGATCCGGACTTGCTGCCGCTCGAATTCACGCAAGAGTATGTGAACGAGTTAGCGCGTCATTTGCCGGAACTGCCGGACGACAAAAAGGCGAGGTTTATCAAGGACTATGGTCTGACAGCTTACGATGCGGGTGTGCTCATCGCCGAGCGTGAACAGGCTGATTATTTTGAAACTGTCGCCAAGGGTCGAGACGGTAAAATGGCGGCCAATTGGGTGATCAACGAGCTGTTTGGAAGGCTTAACAAAGAGGGCAAAGATGTGGCTACCTCGCCCGTTTCCGCCAAACAGTTAGGTGCGATTGTTGATCTCATCGGCGAAAACGTGATCTCGGGAAAACTGGCCAAAGACCTGTTCGAAATTATTTGGACCGAAGGCGGTGATCCACGCGAAGTGGTCGAAGCGCGCGGTATGAAGCAAGTGACCGATATGGGCGCGATTGAAAGGGCGATTGACGCCGTGATTGCAGCCAATCCTGACAAGGTTGCGCAGGCCCAAGCCAAGCCGACGATGATTGGCTGGTTCGTCGGAATGGTGATGAAAGAGACCGGCGGAAAAGCCAATCCGCAGGCTGTCAACGACGTGTTGAAAGCGAAATTGGGAATTTGATCGACGCATTGTCATCTTGCTTCCAAGAACCGTGCCTATATTCGGAATGACGGTGTCGTTCTTTAACAGATTAAGGAGCTTCAATGACCGCTCGTTACACCCTTCATGGATTTTTCATGTCCGGACCGACCTACAAAGTCGGTCTTATGCTGGCCTTGTGCGGCGAGACTTTTGACTATGTAAGCGTCAATCTCCGCGAAGGTGCCCATAAGACGCCGGAGTTTTTGCAGCTCAACCGTTTTGGCCAGGTTCCCGCTTTGGTGGATAATTCCAATGGAAAGGCGTTGAGCCAATCTGCCGCTATTCTGGATTATTTGGCCGATAAAACTGGACAGTTCGGTGGAGCAACGCTGGACGAGCGGTTGCGCGCAAGGGAATGGCTGTACTGGGGGTGGGACAAGCTTGATGCGCCGATCTACCGGCTGCGCGGGTGGAAGCGTGGCTTCCGTCAGTTCGAGCCTTCTCAGGTCACCATGTATGAGACCGAACGCAAGGCGGCACTCGATACGCTCGAACATTGGTTCGCGTCGGGCCATTCTTGGCTTGCAGGTGAGCATGCCACGATCGCCGATATCGATCTTTTTGGTGTGGTCGTTTATGCGCCGGAAAGTGGTGAAGATTTGGCGGCCTTTCCAAGGGTGCGCGGATGGATGGAACGGGTCGCTGCATTGCCGCATTTCAAGGGCCCCGATGCCCTGTTGTCGCCCGAGTCCCGGCAGGCTTAATGACCGAATCTGTGGTGTTTCGGGGTGCGCGGCGGGAGGATCTCGCCGCCATCATCGGCCTGCACGAGGCCGACCATCTTGGCGGACATGGTGATGAATGGTCGGACGAAAACCGCCCACTCTACGAGGCCGCTTATGAAGCATTGCTGGCGGATGAGCGCGAGCATCTCTTTGTGGCGGAACTTGATGGTGTGGTGATCGGCAGTATGATTGCAACCTTGCTGGTGGAACTGACCGGAAAGGCAAAGCCGCATGTGCTTTTCCGTTCGATCCAAATTGCCGAAAGCCATCGTAGCCAAGGCATCGGGGCTTTGATGATGGAATATGCCGAAGCGGATGCGCGACAGTGGGGTGCCTCCGTCGCCGAGCTAACGTCGAGCGCCAAGCGGACCAATGCGCATCGCTTCTACGCTCGTTTAGGCTATGCTCAATCCCATCTTGGCTTTAAGAAAAAACTGTAATTCTGATTTTAAAAAAAGGAGAGTATGCATGGCTAACGTACAAAAAAGCCCCATCGATCTCTATTCGTGGCCCACGCCCAATGGCCAAAAAATCTCCATCATGCTCGAAGAGTGTGGGCTGCCTTACACCTATCATGTCGTCAATATCGGCAAGGGTGATCAGTTCAAGCCGGAATTTTTGGCGATTTCCCCGAATAACCGTATCCCGGCGATTGTGGATCCGGAAGGGCCGGATGGCCTGCCGATCTCGGTTTTTGAATCTGGCGCGATTTTGCAATATCTCGGCCGCAAAACGGGCAAGTTTTATCCATCGGAAGAGCGTAAGCGGGTGGCAGTGGAGGAATGGTTGTTCTGGCAAGTGGGTGGTTTGGGGCCCATGTCGGGTCAAGCCAACCATTTCCGCATCTATGCGCCTGAAAAGGTCGAATACGGCATCAACCGTTACACCAATGAGGTCAATCGTCTCTATGGCGTGATGGACCGCCAGCTCGCCAAGCACGAATATATTGCAGGCGAATACTCGATCGCCGATATGGCGTCCGTTGGGTGGGTGAAAGGGTTTGAGCGTCTTGGCCAAAAGCTCGAAGACTTTCCGCATGTTAAGCGTTGGTTTGACCACGTTATGGCGCGCCCTGCTGTTGCGCGCGGCATCGCTGCGGGATCGGATGCGCCGGACAAATATAATCTTGCGACCGATAAGGATGCGCAAGCAGTGCTCTTCGGACAAAAAGCACGCTAAATCCAAGCCATAAAAGAAATCCCCGGCGAGATATTCAGCCGGGGATTTTAAGTCTCAGATGGGAGGAAAATGGACGCAATCCAAAGTCCACGCCTTCTTACGATGGAATCACGCACCGGATCACCCCTGTTTTGCGCGTAATATAGGAATGCCCGCGGTACATTATTGGATAGCGTGAAACGAGAACCGTTTTTTTGCGTCGCGCCAAAGGGTGTCAAAACCGTGTTCTGCCAGGACTTCGCGCTCGATATCGAAATTATAAGCGATGACCGAGCCAAATTTTCGAAAATGATCGAGATTATGCGCAATAAACCGTGATAGCGCGATCGCATCGAACGGATTGAATAAAAATACCAAAACGGGCCCATTGGGGAGAGAATAGGTTTGGGCATCGGCTTGAATAAAATCGATGGGTGTCGTCGCTGCCATCTGCGCGCGGTTGTCGCGTGCGACGCCGAGCAGGTGCACCGAGATATCGACACCGATGACACGGCGAAAATATCCCGTTCGGCCCATAAAAAGGCAGGCTTTGCCTTTGCCGCATCCCATATCAACAAAGGTTTGAAACGGCACGCCTGTGGCCTTGGCACTTTTCAGAATGCGTTTTAGAAAACGGATTGGAATCGGTTGGTAAAACGTACCGCGAGAGGAGGCGGCAAGATCGGCAGAGGCAATTGCCTCGACCGGCAAAATGCCCTCCACATCAATGCCATGCCAACGTTGAAAGAAACGGTCGCGCCAATCGGGGTCGTAGATTTTTTCGGTTTCCGTCACTTTATTCTCTCAGCCTATGCCATCAATGCCTGAAGGGTTTCATGGGATATCCCGAGAGCCGTGTTGCCATCGGCACCCACCATGGTTTCGTTCGCAATGATGGAATCGAGAATCGCTTCTTCCGTGGTTTGAGCGGTCGCTTCGAATAAATCATCCATTGCGCGGTTCGAGATAAAACGCATTGAAGCGAGCGGCTGGTTGCCCGCATAGGCGTCGCGATTGGCGGTCGAGAAAGCGATAAAAATATCGCCGGATCCGTTGTGCCCGACCCCTCCGGTGCGCGCAATGCCAACCGGAACGCGGCGGGCAAGACGCTTGAGTTGATGGGGCAGGAGCGGCGCGTCTGTCGCAACCACCGCGATGATCGATCCAACGGGGCGCATACGCAATTCGCCCCCCGGCATCGCAAGGCCTACTTTTTTACCCTTCACGGTCATCTCGTACCGTCGACCAAAATTCGATTGCACAAAGATGCCCAGCGTATAGGTCTCGCCCCCCATCGTGATCCGTCGGGACGCTGAGCCGGAGCCTGCTTTGAAATCGAAGGTCAGCATACCCGTGCCGCCGCCTACACTGCCAAGCTCAATCGAGCCGCCTCGCGCATGATCCAGCGCAGCGATTACGTGTTCCGCTTTGACGTGAAAGCCGTTGATATCGTTCAATTCGCCGTCATAAGTTTCGCCTGCAACGGGCAATCCCCAATCTTGCGCAGGTTTTTGCGGATGATTGACCAGCCACTGGATGGTGGCGTCCCGCGCCATGCCGCAGCTATGGGTGTTCGTGATCGTGATCGGCGTTGATAGCTCGCCCGACTCCTCCACCCAGTGAAGGCCTGTCAATTCGCCATTGCCATTAAACGAATAGGCACCCGCCGCGCAGGATGTATGAGGGTCATCACGCCCCCGCGGTAAAATGGCGGTAACACCGGTGCGAACCGGGCCTTGGCCGACGACGCGCGCTCCATGACCTGAAATGAGCGTCGTATACCCCACTTCTACACCTGAGACATCGGTGATGGCATTATAGAGGCCTGGTTCACCATCGATGGCGATGCCAAGTCCACGGAGGCGCTTTTTGCCAGAAGGCGTATGGGTCCAATGACGGGACATACCGGATTATTCCAATGATTCGCTCTCGATTGTCGTCAATTTGACGCTCCGCGTCGACCCGCGAATATTCGGGATTAAATTTCCCAGCAGTATCGCAACAAGAAAGAGCCCGCGGAAACATCCGCGGGCTGGTTGAAACGGTTGCTCAGTGAGACTCAGCCACCATGAGGTGTGTTGCAAGCCACTTCGGTGTCTTGGTCAAAAGTGCTGTTCGAGCAGGATGGATTGGCCGTTGGAGCAACTGAGTGCAACGGCTTGCCCTTCAGACTTCCGGTATATTCCGAAGTGACAGACAGGTCGCTGGCTGGCACCTTTACCGAATGGTTATAGTGCTGTTGTAGGATCATGTCGGAACTTGGTTCTGCATAAGCAAGCGATACGGTAGCAGCCAGTGCAATCCCTGCGAAAGCGGCGACGAGACGAATTTTTGAATTGGACATGATCTTTTCCTTCAATGTCATGGGTTCTATCGATCACCACGCTTATGCGTTTGGTGATGTTGGGTTAGCCTCATCAAAGCGCTTTGTGACGTTTTGCGTTGGCTACACTCGACAGGCCGGACTCTGATCGGATGATGTGGCTAAGGGGTGGCGGAGATGTGTCTTTTTTGCGTGGAATCTCTCTCTTTTCCATAATTTTTTGTAATGTTATCAATATCTAAGCAGGCGGTATGCAACTTGTGCTTACCTGCTAAAAAGCGTTGAAAAATAAGTCGTAATTAAACCTAGTCTACCCGTTTTCTTCATCCAGATTTTCAATCATCCTTACGGGGAATTCATTTGACTGAACGAAAGCGACGTAAAAGTGCCGCAATCGGCTTTCTTCGTGCCTCGTCATTCAGCTTGGGTTCAACGATGCATTCCCCGATCCACCGCCGTCTCGGGTATCCACCATTCCGTTCCCTTAGGAGTTTGGATATAGCGCGGCCAAGGATGTTCGATGGGGGCCGGATAATCACACCAAGGGGCTTCCCAGTTTGTGCCCCCGATGCCACCGCCGGTACGGGCATCAAACTCCGTGCGCGTTGCTGTTCTGAACCCGGCGTCGGACATGATATCGAGCAAAGTGAGCCCAATGGTCTTCGATGCGGTGATGATCATGGGATCGATACAAGGTCTTATGCCGCCAAGCGCGTTCATCACCCAATCGGGATAGGTGAAACCAGATGGCGCTTTGAGGGCGGGCCGCCCGATATAGAGCCGCACGGTTGGCGCGTGCCAGGTCATGTCGGTGTAGTCGTCCGAGGTGTAATGCGTCTGCCAGCCCGGAATTTCGGCCCGCATAAGCCGCTCAGCTTCTTGAGGGGGCATCAGCGTTTCAATCGCATCGATATAAGGCATTGCGATCGGGTCGAGCCCCAACTCTTTTTGAATAGCGTGTGCGGCGGTAATCGCCTCGCCATCAAAAATGGGCGCGCCGACACGCTCGAGATGCTGGAACGTCCGTTGTGCCATCGCGTGATTGGCAAGCCCGGGACGGGATTTTGAAACCCAATGTCGTTTGACAGTGCAATGCGAGGCAAGTGCTGCCGCTTCCGCTGTCCGGTCGAGGACCGCTAAGATACGATCCAGCATTTCACGCGACGGCGCACGCATGGCGTACATGATCTGCGCCATTTGTGCCGGCAGATTATCGGCGGTGGCTTGGCCTGACGCAAGGATGGTTTCATTCACCGTCCAGGTACCCGAATGGGGCAGCATATGATCGCGCGCCGTCTTGCCGAGCGTGAACATCGCGGTGACGGCATCGTTTGCTCCTGGCGCACGCGCCATCGTATGGGCTGCTGGGATCGGATTGCCGCTTGCCGAGCGTCCGACGCCAGCGAGCCAGCTTTCGGGCTCCTCACACAAAAATTCGTAGATTACGCCGTAATAGGGTCCGCAATGCGTCTCCCACCGGCAGGTATTGCTCAATGGCAGCATATAAAACGGATGGAAAGATACGATGCCATCCAGTCCGTCATAATAGCCATTTGCCGCGTGGATGGGCTTTGAACCGCGCACTTTTTCGGCAGGTTCACCCATAAATCTGAGCGTGCCTTGGATATGATGTTTTTGCATGATGGCCTTGGTCGCGAGCAAGCCGCCAAAGCCGCTCATGCCCAACGCTGAGTGAGGATCGGTGTGGCCACCCGCAAAGCGCGATAAACCTTCGCGCGGCGCCCGGTATGGTGCGGCCTTCTGGCAATTACCGGGAACGGCGTCATACTCCGCGTAGGTCATGGCGGACGGGCCGGAACCATTGCTCCAACGCGCGGAAAAGGCCGTCGGCATTCCGCCGGAGGCTTCTTCAACGTCAAAACCTTCCTCACGCAACCGCGCGACATACCAAGCCGCCGAGCGTTCTTCGCGCCAAGCCGTTTCGGCAAAACTCCAGATGGTCTGGTTCCAATCCGAAAGACGGGTTTTGTTTGCGTCAACCCAAGCCATCAGTTCCGCCCCGATGTCACCCATCTTCACTCTCCCTTGAACGCTTTGGGTCAGACTACGCGGGTGGATCGGCAGCAAGCAAGCGGGGGGGCAACATTTTTCATGGATCAGGGCGGCGAAGTCTGGGCTTCTCAAGCGTCAAAACTTCGATTAGCGGTAGTCCAAAGAGTTTAAACGAGAAAGCACAACTGCCATGTCATCTCTTCAATCCTGTCTCACCATTGATGATCTTAAGCGCTTGGCCAAACGCCGTGTGCCGAAAATGTTCTTTGATTACGCCGATTCCGGCAGTTGGACGGAAAGTACCTATCGGGCCAATGAAAGCGATTTTCAGAAAATCCTGTTGCGGCAACGGGTGGCCGTCAATATGGAAGGCCGCTCGTTAAAAACCGAGATGTTGGGTGAGACCATCGCCATGCCGGTCGCTATTGCGCCAACGGGTTTGACCGGTATGCAAAGTCCTGACGGCGAGATCAAAGCCGCAAAAGCCGCCGAGAAATTTGGTGTTCCTTTTACGCTGTCCACCATGAGCATCTGCTCGATTGAAGATATTGCGGAGAACACGGCAAAACCGTTCTGGTTTCAACTCTATGTTATGCGGGATCGCGGATTTATCGAGCGTTTGATCGACCGCGCCAAGGCAGCAAAATGCTCGGCATTGGTGCTCACCATGGACCTCCAAATTTTAGGGCAACGCCACAAAGATCTGCGCAATGGGCTTTCTGCGCCGCCAAAATTCACGCCGAAGCATATCTGGCAGATGGCGACAAGGCCCGCCTGGGCTTTTGGGATGCTTGGCACCAAGCGTCATACCTTTCGCAATCTGGTTGGTCACGTCGATAACCTTGTCGATTTAAGCTCGCTTTCCGCTTGGACCGGCTCGCAATTTGATCCGACCTTAAATTGGTCCGACATTGCTTGGGTCAAACAGCGTTTTGGCGGCAAAGTGATCGTTAAGGGCATTTTGGACGCGGAAGACGCAAAATCGGCAGTGGCGCATGGTGCCGACGGCATTATCGTTTCCAACCATGGTGGACGGCAATTGGATGGTGCACCTTCCTCCATCCGCGTCTTGCCGGAAATCGTTGCAGCCGTCGGCGGGCAGACGGAAATTTACCTCGATGGCGGGATTCGATCGGGTCAAGACGTGTTGAAGGCGGTGGCGCTGGGTGCCAAGTCAACCTTTATCGGCCGCGCGTTTTTGTATGGTCTGGGGGCGGGCGGCGAGGCTGGCGTTACCCGCTCGCTGGAGATCATCCAGAAGGAAATGGATATCACGATGGCGCTGTGTGGCGAGCGCGACATCAAGAACATCGGCGCGCATACGATTTATCGGAATGGGTTGGTTGGTAGTTAGGGAGTAAGGAGTAGGCTTTGAGAACAAGGGCACCCTTTTTCCACCGCCTTCGCCTTATGCCCTATACCCTACGCCCTCACTCATTACCCTTCAAAAACGGCTCTACCTTACCCTTGAGCTTGATCGTCATAGGATTGCCATGCCGGTCTTTAGCTACCCCTGCCGCCACCCGCACCCAGCCTTCGCTCACGCAATATTCTTCGACATTCGTTTTCTCAACACCGTTGAATAAAATACCCACGCCACTTTGCAACAGTTCGGCATTGTGAAAAGGGCTTTTAGGGTCAATTGCCAGGCGGTCGGGAAGGGTGTCGGACATGGGTCAAGTCTCGTTATGTTTCTAAGATAGCTTCTCTTAGCGGTTGAGAAGCGCTTTGCAAATCGACTTTTGCGCGATCAGAACGCAAACTGCGTCGAAACATATTATTCAATGTTTCTAGCATGATATCGCGCTTAATTGCCTAAAACCGACACTTTAAGATTTTATCCCCTTCAATATTGCCACTTCGCTTTTTGCGGGTTAAATTTATCTTACGTCAATGGGTGACGGATTGCTTCGAGGACGTGATGGCGACAGGAACGGTTAAGTGGTTTAATGCAACCAAGGGTTATGGATTTATTCAGCCGGATGGCGGCGGGGCGGATGTGTTTGTGCACATTTCGGCTGTCCAGCAGGCGGGACTAAATGAGCTGCAAGAAAAGCAAAAAGTCAGCTTTGAGCTGATCATGGACCCGCGGAAGAATAAGACCAGCGCTGGCAATTTAAAGCTAGCCTGATCTCGATAACAACTATTGGAGGGGGAGTTTCCCCCTCCAATAGTCGCAAAATCGGCTTTTAACATGTGCCGGGAAAGGGCCGAATGGACGCTCTATACCGCTTCATAAAAGCCATGCCCAAAGCCGAACTCCATTTGCATATTGAGGGCACGCTTGAGCCCGAGATGATGATGCAATTAGCGGTTCGGAATGGCGTTCAGTTGCCTTACGCCGATGTTGAAACCATTCGCCGCGCGTTCGCCTTCGGCTCCTTGCAAGATTTTTTGGATGTGTATTACACGGGCATGTCGGTGCTCGTCACATCCCGCGATTTTTTTGATCTTGCCTTTGCTTACTTGACCCGGATGCACGCGGAAAATGTCCGCCATGTTGAAATCTTTTTCGACCCGCAAGGCCACACCGCGCGAGGCATTTCGTTTGATACGGTTTTATCCGGCCTTGTCGATGCCTTGGAGCGGGCGCAGCGCGATTACGGCATTACGTCAAAGCTTATTATGTGTTTTCTTCGACATTTGCCGGAAGACGAAGCATTTGAGACGCTAAAAAGCGCCTGCCGCTGTAAAGACCACATCTTCGCAGTCGGGCTTGATTCATCTGAGAAAGGCCATCCGCCGTCGAAATTTTCGCGAGTCTTTCGCGCCGCGCGTGAGCAGGGCTTCGTTACCGTTGCGCACGCGGGAGAAGAGGGACCACCGGCTTATGTATGCGAAGCACTGGATGATCTAAAGGTTCAGCGGGTTGATCATGGCAACCGTGCGCTTGAGGATAACGCGCTTGTTGAACGCCTCGTTCGCGATCAAATCCCTATGACGGTTTGTCCGATCTCCAACCAACGGCTTCAGGTCTGTCCTGATCTGACGAAGCATCCGCTCAGGCGTATGATGAAAGCGGGATTGCTGGTGACCGTCAATTCGGATGATCCATCGTATTTCGGCGGCTATATCACGGATAATTTCTTGGCCATTCAATCGGCACTTGATCTGGATATAGCTGAAATAACGACGCTTGGTCGCAACGCGTTTTTAGCGTCCTTTATGGATGAACGTGCTAAAGCCCAGGCACTTGACGCGTTGGATCGGTTTGTCGCTACATTTTGAACGTAAAGGGTTAGTGATGGTGTTTGATGATCGGGCATGGTGTGAGGCCGAATATAATCCGCGGTTAAGCGTGTCAGATGCGTCTGATTACGCGCCCAAATGGGACGAGTGGGCGAAAGCCTCGCGTGACCAATATCCGTTCGAGGTCGATCTCCGCTATGGCTCCCATCCACGGGAGACCATGGACGTCTTCCACGCCACGCATCCAAAAGCGACGTTGGTGTTTATCCATGGCGGCTATTGGCGAGGTCACTCGAAGGATGTGTTTTCTTGGGTTGTCGATGCTTTGTTAGGAAAAGGAATGTCGATTGCGGTGATTAACTACCCGCTTTGCCCTGAAGTCAGAATTGGTGACATTGTCGGGTCGTGCCGTAAAGCCATCGCTGATCTCTGGCACCATCATCTATCAGCAACCGAAAAATCCAACATGGTTGTGAGTGGACATTCCGCGGGTGGCTATTTAACGGCCGCGATGTTTGTAACCGAGTGGGAAGATTATCATCTCCCGGCGACGCCTTTTGTGGGAGGTGTTCCGATTTCGGGCGTGTTTGACGTTCGCCCCTTGATGATGACCACGATTAACGAACAAGCGCAAATTACGGGTGAAAGTGCGACCGCTTTAAATCTGTTGGCCCAACACCCTCTTGTCGATGCGCCTCTCGTGCCAATGTATGGCGCTTTGGAGTCATCTGAGTTTCGCCGTCAAAGCGAAACCATTGCCCAGCTTTGGCCGCGAGCAGAGGCTGCGATAGGGGTTCCGGATCGCCACCATTTCAATATCGTGGAAGACATCAGAGAGCCCGGTACGTCCATTTATCAGGCTATTCTTCGATTGGCAGGGCTATAAAAAATCCGGCGGGTTGCTCCGCCGGATCAAATTAGGTTCGAGGGAAAAGCGTTAAATCAAACGATTTTGCACTGTTCCGCGACTGGACGGCGTGGCTTACGCGGCCAGTTGCCGGGTGCTGCGTGGCCTACCGCAATCAACATCACCGGAACTTCGTTGGGTCCCAGTCCTGCAACGGTCGAAACCTGATCCGGAACGAAGCCGCTCATCGGCCCCGAAACATAGCCCTTCGCTTGGGCTGCAAGCATCAAGACCATCGAAGCAAGGGACGCAGAGCGGAATGCTTCATCGTGCTGAAGCTGCGGGTTGTTCTCGTGCGAACCAACCGTCATGCCAACCCAACCATCATAGGCGGCTTGATCAATCGTGCCGGAGTCGAGCAATGGCTTCGCAAGCCGCCCGATTTCCTTGTAGCCGTCCTTGACGCCTACAACGACAAAGGTAACGGCAGCATCGGCAACCTTTTGCTGACCGTAAGCGGCACCCTTGAGGGCTTCTTTTTGATCCTTCGACGAGAAGGCTACAACGCGCCAGTTTTGCAGGTTGAAAGCGGTAGGCGCGTGCTGGGCGTACGAGACAAGCTCTTCGATCTCGGCATGGGTCATCACATGCGTTGGGTCAAAATTATTGGCTGCGGTGCGGTTGGCAATCGTGTGTAAGGCGTCGGTCATTGAATTCTCCCGTGCATGCAAAAATTGTCCGGATGGACAATGAATGGGTACTGGTGTTGGATAACGCTCTTCTGTGACAAATCATACTTGCAAGTTGGCAAGGTGGGGCTTGCAGCATCCAAACCATACGCCCGAGGAGACAAACGACCATGGCTTCTATCATAAAGGGCAAATCGGTTGAGGCCATTGTGTTCGATGCTTATGGCACAATTTTCGATGTTCACGCGGCGGTTATGCACCACGCCGGTACCTTGGGCGCGCTTGCGCAACCCGTCTCCGATCTATGGCGTGCCAAACAGCTTGAATATACATGGATCAGGACACTGTCGGGTCGTTATGCCTCGTTTTGGCAATTGACCGAGGAAGCATTGACCTATGCGTTACAAACCCTGGCACCGGATCATCTCGCGCTGCGTAACGGCCTGCTCGAAGCCTATCGCGATCTGGATGCGTATCCGGATGCAACGGATGCGCTGGCCGCTATCCGGGCCACGGGGCTTAAGACGGCTATTCTATCCAACGGCGACAAATCCATGCTCGATCGAGCCGTTTCATCGTCGGGACTTTCGGAATCATTCGATTCGCTCATATCGGTTGAGGATATCCGCACCTATAAAACGTCCCCCTCGGCGTATCGCCTCGTTGAACAGCAGATGGGTATTAAGCCGGAAGCGACAGCGTTTGTCTCCTCAAACCGCTGGGACATTGCCGGTGCTTCGGTGGCGGGCTTTCACTGTCTCTGGCTGAACCGATCCGGCAGGCCGGATGAATATATGGATATGGCCCCTGCCAGTATTATCCATACGCTTGCCGGAATCCTGAACGATTAATGCAGTTTTGCCCGTAATTGCCCGAGCGAATGGCCAATCAAGGCGGCTAGCACAATCATGCCACCAAAAAGCGTCATCAATGTCGGCTTTTCACTGTGGATCAACCAAACCCAGATCGGCCCCAAGACGGGCTCAGCGGTTCCAATGAGCGAGGCTACCGAAGCAGGGATTCGTTTGGCACCGGCGATAAAGAGCGCCAATCCGCCGCCAAGATTGATCGCGCCGAAAGCAAACAGCACCATCATATCGAAGGGGGTTACGCTGAACGTTGTGGCTTTGAACGCTGCTACAATGCCGGCAATCATCACACCCAAGAAGACAGCGGGCACCATTTCGACATGGGCGAACCGCCGTGTAATAACCGTCGCAATGGCAAAAACCATTGAAATTGCCAGCGATAGCGCCCCGCCGATGGGCGAGATATTCCCATCGAGCGATTCCGATTCCATCACGCCGATGCCAAAAATAACCGTCGCAATCGCGATCCACGTCGCCGGCGTTACGGTTTCGCGGAAGATAAGCCATGCCAGCGACGCCGCAATCAGTGGTCCGCCCGCCTGCACCAATAAAATATTCGCCACGCTGGTGTATTGCAGGGCAACAACAAATGCCATCGAAGCACAGGCAAAACATAGGCTAACGGCAAAGCCAGGCCATCCCATGCGACGAAAATGGGTCGCCGTCAGATGGATTCCATCGCGCCTGATCAAGTAAGTGATCAAGAACGCGGCAGCCCAAAGGGAGCGCCAAAAAATCACCGTCCAAGGGTCAGAAACAGAGAGAAAGCGTGCAAAAGTTCCGCCAAAACTCCAGACCACGGCGGAAGCAAGGATAAGCGCCATGCCCACCTGACGGTACCGCAACGCAGAAAGCGCGGACGTATCGGGTGCGTGGGACGGTTCGGTTTGGGACGTGAGCGTTGCCACTGGCGTTTCAATCTTTGCGCGGGAATCGGAATTTCTGAACGAAACTCTTGCCAGTACAGTGAAGCAAGGTAAAGAACGTTGCATCATGCCTGCCTTTGAAATCGCCGCCTTTTATCGTTTCCATCGTATCATCGATCCCGAAGCCATGCGGGTTCGGCTTCATGCTGTGTGCCAAGCGGCCAAAGCGCGGGGGATATTGCTCGTCGCGCCTGAGGGCATAAACGGTACTTTGGCTGTTGCATCGGGCGGAATGGCATCGCTTATCGATGCCATTCGTAAAGAGGTAGGGATTGATACCCTGGAACCGCGGCAGTCATTTGACGAGGAAATGCCGTTTTTACGTCTCAAAGTGCGGGTGAAGAAAGAAATTGTGACGATTGCGGCCCCGGAGGCAGATCCCACCGTGCGTGTCGGCACCTATGTCACGCCGAAAGACTGGAACGCATTGATCGCCGACCCCGATGTCGTGCTGGTCGATACGCGCAATGATTATGAATACCGGATCGGTACGTTTAAGGGGGCGATTGATCCCCAAACCAAGAGTTTCAGCGAATTTCCGGCCTATGTTGAAGCGAATCTTGACCCGGCGAACCATAAGAAGGTGGCCATGTTCTGCACGGGAGGCATTCGCTGCGAAAAGGCCTCGAGCTATATGCTAGCCCATGGGTTCGAGGAAGTTTTTCATTTACAGGGCGGCATATTGAATTATCTCGAAACCATGCCTGCTGAAGAGAGCCTGTGGGAGGGAGGGTGTTTCGTGTTTGATCGCCGTGTAGCGGTCGGCACCGGCCTCGAACCGCTCGACCTTGATCTTTGTTACGGATGCCGCTCACCGTTGACGCCGGATGACCATGCGTCGCCCGATTACGAGCAAGGCGTGTCTTGCCCGCATTGCGCGCCTTTAATGACACCTGCACAAAAGGCATCGTCGCGTGAAAGGCAACGCCAAACGATGCTTGCTGAAGCGCGCGGCCAAACCCATATCGGCCCCAAACACGCGGACGCCGAGTAGTGCCCTATGCCGCGATCTGTTCAGATCGTTTGACGGGTGCAACGACGCTGGCGGGCGGATGGGCTACCTCGAACGCTGTAATGTAGTCGCGCGTGGCAGGTACGGTTTCCGTACGCTTCGACAATTGAATTTGAAAGACCATTTGCCCTTGATAGCGGAACGCCAATTCGCTGGTGATGAGATAAAACTCCCACATCCGGCAAAAGCGTTCATCATACAGCGCACGGATTTTATCTCGGTTGGCATCAAATCGTTCCCGCCACATCCGAAGCGTTTCGGCATAGTGCAGTCTCAGAATTTCGATGTCGGTTACGAGGAGGCCAGCTCTTTCAATCGAAGGAAGAACTTCCGACAAGGCAGGGCAATAACCGCCCGGGAAGATATATTTTGCAATCCAAGGGTTGGTATGCCCTCCGCTATCGCAACGACCAATTGCATGGATGAGGGCAACCCCATCTTCCATCAAAGCATCAGCAACTTTGGCAAAATAGGCGTCAAAATGGTTGACACCAACATGCTCGAACATGCCGACCGATACAATCCGATCATATTTGCCTTGTTCAAACCGGTAATCTTGCAGTTTAAACCGGACGCGGTCGTGCACATTGGCCTTCCTTGCGCGCTCGTTCGCAACGGCCAACTGCTCTTTTGACAGCGTCAACCCCGTTACATCGGCCCCCGATATATCGGCGAGGTAGAGGCCTAGGCCGCCCCAGCCTGACCCTATATCCAAGACGCGGTGATGCGGTTCGATCAGCAGCTTTGCCGCAATATGCCGCTTCTTCTGCGCCTGCGCGGTTTCAATCGTGTCGTCGGGCGACATCACATAGGCGCACGAATATTGCCGGTCAGAATCGAGAAAAAGATCATAGAGTCCATCGGATAGATCATAATGATGGGCGACATTGACTTGTGACCGGCTCGCAGGATTAAATTGTTGAACGCGTCTGAGCCATGTCCGCAACCGTTCTGTTACCCCGCTAAAGGGGTAAGAAAAGCGCCCACGGCCAATATTGCGCATCCCAATATCGATAAAGTCGAAGATCGTTCCTTCTTCAACCACCAAGCTGCCATCCATATAGGCCTCGCCGACCGCTAATTGCGGATTAAAGACAAGTCTCAATGCTGTGATGCGGTCTTTGATGCGGATCGTAACGGGGAAGCCTGTGCCATCGCCATACGAGGCTTGGTGTCCGCGCCAGTCGATGACGCTGAGATTTCCCTTAACCACCAGACCTTTTAAGACAGGATCTAATACAGCCATTGGACATGCTCTCCGGTTGAACACAGGCTAAGGCCGATGTGATCATCCACTGTCATTTTTCTGACGGCAAGCAAAAAATGCGATGTGCTCTCATGGCGATGTTTAAGGTTTGGATCCCTTTGGATGCGCACAGCCCCGAATGGCAGGTTGGCACGGACTTTGCTTAATTCATATCGGCTGGTGAAAGCCTGTCGTTAAATCTTTTCGGGGGAAAGCCGTTATGAAAGAGATGATGTTCGATGGTGCGATTGATATCCAATGGGCGCGCGCGGAACGCCGTATGGAAGAGTTGATGAATTGGGCAAAGCTGCGGAAGCGTTTGGCCAGCTCGGTGCGCCGGCAACAAAAATTGGCTCGCGAGGCCGGAATTGGCGTTCGTCGCTGAAGGATGGTTTAGCTCAGGCTGTATGCTAAACGCCAAAAAATGGTTTATTTTTAGGCACTTAAAGAAAAATGAAAAAAAATTTCAAAATCTGTTAAAGTTTTTGAAATCCAAACCGTCTTAATCAGTACAAGGACGTGTAACTTTTCTTCGACGTCAGCGTTGGAGGTGGAAAATGATGGACCCTATTGGTAATAAATCAGTTCTGATGGATGCTTCGGTTCGTAAAGGACCGAGTGCGACTGCTGCAAAGTCGGCTCCCGTATCGGACGCCCCCGTTGCTCAGAGTGAGCCATCGGCAATCGTTGAAGTGACAATTTCGAAGGGTAATGGCCTTTCGGAACAACCCTTCGACTATGCCAAGGTGATTTCGCTGAAGCAGTCGATCAAAAACGGCGACTACAAAATCGATTTTGGTAAATTGGCCGACTCGATGATTGGAACCGATATTCTGGATTCCGGTCGGATCAAATAAGCTAGGATCCGTTCGGTTAGTTCGCCGCCGCGAGAAAATGTCGGGCGAGGTCGGCCCAATAGGCCGCGCCCGTCAGTAGGACTTGATCGTTAAAATCATATCCGGGGTGATGCAACGGCTTGGCCGTGTCGCTTTTCGCCCCGAGTACAAGGTAGCTGCCGGGTTTTTTCTGTAGCATATAGGAAAAATCTTCGGCACCCGTGTATGGCCGTTTCAGGTCGATGACCCGCGCGTCTCCGACCGTATCGACTGCCACTTTCCGAGCAAACTGCGTCATCGCGCTTTCATTGACCAAAACCGGATAACCCGTCATCGGTGTGATCGTCGCCTGAACGCCAAAACTTTCAGCCTGTAACCTTATAACCTCCGGGATTCGCCGGTTGAGCAGTTCGGCCACTTCGGTCGTAAATGCCCGGGCATCCACCGTCATCGTTGCCGTTTGCGGAATGGCATTTGAAGCGCGACCCGCTTGAAAAACGCCGACCGTTACGACCCCTGCCTCCATCGGATCAAGATTGCGCGACACCAGTGTCTGCAATGCCATGATAATGCTCGCGCCCGCAACGATAGGGTCTTGCGTAACTTCGGGTGTCGAGGCATGGCCGCCTACACCCGTCAGCAGCACATCAAACCCTTCCGCATTGGCAAATAGGGTGCCCTCTTTAAACCCAAAAATACCGGCTTCGATGTCGGGCATATTGTGCATGCCAAAAACCGCATCGCAGGGGAACCGATCAAACAAGCCGTCATCGATCATCAATTTGGCGCCGCCAAAATTTTCTTCGGCTGGCTGGAAAATCAGATGCACCGTGCCATCAAAATTACGGGTCTCGGCCAAATACTTCGCCGCTGCCAACAGCATGGATGTATGTCCATCATGGCCGCAGGCGTGCATCAAACCGGGTGTTTTGCTGGCGTGAGGGAGGCCCGTCTCCTCAAAGATGGGTAAGGCATCAAAATCCGCGCGAAGTCCGACGGATTTTTGTCCTGTGCCATTGGAAAGCGTTCCGACAACGCCGGTTTGACCGATACCGGTGCTGACGTTGTAGCCCCATCCTTCCAACAGACTGGCGACAAGCTTGCTGGTGTTGTATTCCTCTAAACCGAGCTCCGGATGGGCGTGCAGATGACGGCGTATCGCCACCATTTCGTCTTGGAAGGGAGCCATCCGTTCGACCGTCTGCATTGCATCATCCTTTAGCCAGCGAGTTACCACATCATGTCTGCCAAAACCGTTTATCATTTCGATCATGCCATTGTCCGGACGCCCTGTCACGGTATCGTCAACGGTTTGCGGGCAGTCGATGTGGGCAGTCCTGATTTTGGCACGGTATTGGCTGAACACGCCGCCTATGTGACAGCTTTGCAAGCGGCCGGTGTTCAGGTCGACACGTTACCGGCTTTGGACGCCTACCCCGACTCGATGTTTGTCGAAGATCCCGCTCTGGTCTTCCATGAAGGTGCGATCGTCATGCGTCCGGGGGCGTCGAGCCGATTCGGGGAGGCCGCTGAAATAGCCCCCGTTCTCAATAAGAAATTTTCCCGCGTTCTAGAATTACCAGCGCCGGGCTATGCAGATGGCGGCGATATTCTGGTTCTGTCAGACCGCGTAATGATCGGCTTGTCGGATCGAACCAACGAAGCGGGTGCCGAGGCGCTAGCAGGGTGCTTACGGATCTTGGGCAAAACGCCGGTAATTGTCCGCACGCCGGCCAATGTGCTGCATTTTAAATCGGATTGTTCGCTTCTGGACGAAGAAACGGTGCTCTCCACTCAACGACTGGCGGCAGGCGGCGTTTTTTCGGGTCTGAACATTCTTTATACGCCCGAGGGCGAGGAGGGGGCCGCCAACGCGCTCCGCATCAATGATCGGGTGTTTGTGGGCAGCGCTTTTCCCCGAACCATCGCCATGCTCGAGGCCGAAGGCTACCATGTGGTTGCTCTGGCAACGTCGGAAATCGCCAAAGTGGATGCAGGACTTTCCTGCATGTCGCTGCGCTGGCGGGCGTCCTGATCCTCAATTATCGGGCCAAGATCTCAACATCTTGATCGATCCCGCTGCGCACTTTGAATTCGCTTGTAAAGACCCGGCCATTGTTGCGGGCAACAAGGATATAGTCGCCTTCTGCCAAGATGAGCGATGGAAAGGCACCGATCAAATCGCGGATCGTATCGCCGCCAGGGGTCAGAACGCTGAAGGCCGTTCCGGCATAGGCCTCGCCGCCTAAATTATTGACGAGCTTTAGCGTCACCGTTGCCGCGCGATGGCGAAGCGTCGCTTTGATGAGCTTGGCAGGCTCAACCGTTAAATCAGCGCTGGTGATCGCGTTTGTATCGCCATAGGTCGACACGACGCGGTAGGCGCCGATCGGTAACCGGATCACGGTGGCTGGCTTGATGTTATCGGCAATCAGTCGCCCCTCGGGGTCGGTGCCAACCGCCACAAAAATGCTGAAATGGACTTTTGTTTCCGGAACCGGTGTCTCGCCCACCAAAGCGTAAAGCAGCAATGCGCCTGCGCTGATCGAAATGGTCTCCCGCGTGATGGCAGAGCCTACAACAAACCGCTGCGTTGTGCCGGAAAGGCCATAGGCGACATGGGCAATATAGGCGCCCGGGGCTAATCGGAAGGTGGGGGAAGCAGCATCGGATTGAGTGACAAAACGCGCCGGCGTACCATCGGTCGCGTCGGCGTAAATACGCCAGGTCAATCCGTTGCGGATCATCGCCCGGTCGGTCTCGAGATGCGCTGTCAGCGTCAAACCGCCATCCGGCGTAGCGTCTTCGGCACGGCCAGGGCTAGCCGACGAGATGGCAAGCGCAATCCAAATGAGTCTTAAGAGGTGCAGCATAGCCAAGACCATGAACACAGGGCAGGTGGTCGCGTCAATAAAAACGAGAACGTGTTCATAAAGCCACCCCTTGACGGGACCGCTCAGTCTGGCAAGGGGAGGGGATAAACCGAGGAGTGCGAAGTATGACGGATCTTTTAGCCGTGTTCGAGACCCGCCGATCCGTCGCGCCGCATCTGATGGTCGGGCCCGGCCCGACAGACGAGCAGCGGGATCGCCTCTTGCGGATTGCCTCGCGCATCCCCGACCACGGCAAGCTCGCGCCTTGGCGGTTCATTGTGTTTGAGGGCGACGCGCGGGTTAAAGCCGGAACGGTCTTAGCCAAACGATACCGTGAAAGACAGCCCGAAGCGACCGAGGACATGGTCAAGGTGGAGGCTAACCGCCTTGCGCGTGCTCCGATGGTGATTGCTATCGTCAGCAAAAGCGCGCCCCATTTTAAAATTCCGGAATGGGAACAGGAGTTATCCGCCGGAGCCGCTTGTACCGCGTTGACGTTTGCCGCCAACGCGATGGGCTTCGTTACCGCTTGGCTCACCGAATGGTTCGCCTATGATCGCGACGTGCTTGCGGCCTTCGGTCTATCGACTGAAGAACGGATTGCCGGTTTTATCCATATTGGTCGCGCGAGCGAACCCCCGATTGATCGGCCACGCCCCGCATTGGGCGAGATCGTTTCTTTTTTTGAACCTCAGGATTGAGCCATGTTTTACGATACCGCGAGTAATGCGCACGGCCTTCCCCACGATCCGTTTAAGGCGATTATTGCGCCAAGACCCATCGGCTGGATCAGCTCGGTCGATTCAAACGGTGCCGTCAATCTGGCGCCCTATTCGTTCTTTAACGCCTTTTCTTCGCGGCCACCGATTGTCGGTTTTGCCAGCGAGGGGCGCAAGGACTCTGTCGCTTTTATTGAAGAGACCCGCGAATTCGTCTGCAACCTTGTTACCTATGATTTGAGGGATGCGATGAATGCAACCTCGGCGCCGCTTCCGCGCGGATCGAGCGAATTTGTTCATGCAGGGCTGGAAGAGGCACCCTCTCGCTTGGTGAAAGCCCCTCGTGTGAAGGCCTCACCGGTCGCACTTGAATGCAGACTGGTGCAGATCATCGAACTGACGGATTCAGACGGCCAAGCCGTGAATTCCTTCCTCGTGCTGGGCCACGTCGTCGGTGTACATATTGATGAAGCATTTATCCGCGATGGCCGCTTTGACTTGGTTGCCGCGGGCACAATCGCGCGGTGTGGCTATTCCGATTATACGAAGGCCGATGATCTATTTTCGATCACCCGCCCAAAAGGCGGGGGCTAGGCGATGGGGAGCGTTATAATCGCACCTGTGAAACCGTCATGCTCGGCCTGTCCGATCGCATTGGTTGTGTTCCCGTCGGCGGCAATCCACGCATAGGTCGGTAGACCCAGTTCCTGCCCTCTGGCAATCGTAAGGCTACGCGCCAATCGGATGGGTTCCGGTAAACCTGCACGTTGGGCTGTAAAATCGCCGGTGCGAAGGGCGAGTAGCCGCTGATCGGAAAAAATCAGACCCGACAGCCGGGGCAAGTTGGGCCAGTTGAGGGTTAGGGCCCTGATCGAAGCCGCCGTATCGCCCATGACCGCGAACATCTTGATGCTGCCATCGTCCCAACCCCTTTCGGCCTCCTCGACGGCTAAACGAGACGATATTTGTTGAAGGTCGGGCGTTCCCGATACACCCCGCACGACAATCGTATCCGGTTGAATAGCCATCGCCGCTCCAAGCATGGCCATCGAGGAAGGATGATCCGCCGCCTCAATGATCGGTTTGACCCTTATGGAACCGAAATCGAGGCTGGCCTGCCCATCCAGCCGAAGGGCATCGATCAGAAAAGAGCCTGCATCGAGCGTCAGGGCGGGCGGAATTTCCGTTAAATAATAGAGCTTTTGCATCGGCTAAACACAACAAGTTGTTCTTTAGAGTTTATTTACCACAATTTGCGATGGTGTGTCTGAATGCAACGACTGAAATCGTCGACCTTAAGGCGCTCACATGTTCATGCTGTTTACCACGCCGGCCGCGCCAAAGGGGGGTGTCAAAGAAGGGGCATCCACCGTTATCGGTGCGATCCGTGAGGGAGCAAAGAAAAGTGGTGCCGATTTTTCCTATCTCGTCAAAACGGCACGCCAAGAGTCTGCCCTAGATCCGTCGGCCAAGGCAACGCATTCGAGCGCTACGGGCCTGTTTCAATTCGTTGAGCAGACTTGGCTGAAGACGCTGAAAGATGCGGGCACCCAATTGGGTCTTGGACGCTATGCTTCGGCGATTGTCGAAACCAGTTCAGGTAAATTTGATGTGCCCGACGTTAAAATGCGGCAAGATATTTTGAAACTCCGCTCGGATCCAAAAACCGCTAGCCTTCTGGCAGGTGCTTTGACAAATGCCAATGCCGCCAGTCTTTCGGGAGCCTTGGGTCGGAAGCCGGATGCCGCCGATTTATATATCGCCCACGTGTTGGGCGCCAATGGTGCCGTGGGCTTGTTGCGCAAAAGCGAGACAGAACCTGATTTTGCGGCATCAACCCTTTTTCCCGACGCGGCAAAGTCTAATCCCGCGTTATTTTATGATCCCGCTTCCGGAAAAGCCAAATCGGTCGGCGATGTTCGCGAACTGCTGACCAAACTTCATACACGTGCGCCCGATGCACAGCTCCCCGCGACAGCTTTTGTCGGCGGTGACGAAGATCGTCCGGTTGCACCGCTCGTTTATGCTCATCCCGATGGGCCAGCTTTGTTCAGCCTGTTTCGTAATGTCGGCCATGTTGCGCCGCTCAACCCGGTCGTCAGCGCGCTTTGGACGGAGCCGGATACGTTTTCTGCCGATAAGCCGTCTTATTTTCCAAGTGGCGAAGCGGCGATGCCGGGGGCGCAATTGCCAGGCGAGTCACAAGGAAAGTCTAACCCGCCGATACCTGCACCCAAAGGCGCCGTTGCAGTACCTAAACACTCAAAGCCCCTCGATTTAACGCATTTTTTCAAGCCGGAGGCCGTTGATGAACACTGAGCATGTGGAACGTATGACGAAGGCCGCTCGGCAGTTGGCCCCTCTCGTACCTTATCTTCCGGTTAAAGCGTTGGTTGATCTGGCAGTGATTGGAAACGAAGCCTGTCATGACGTTTTGGCGCGGGCGACAAAGGTCGAGGTTCCCGTTTCCGCTGCATTGGCTGAGATCGGGGATGTTGAAGAGGTGACCATGCTGGCGCGCAACCATGCTGCCGCTATTGCGCCCTATTCGCTCATCCGGATGGTCGAGCGCTTCGGCTCTTCGGAAGCTTTGATTTCGGCAGTTGAGGCCCGCGATGAATTACTTGGCCCCCAAAATGAGGACGTGTGGGCCGCGTTGGCGTCTGCGCGTTTACGGACGGTCCTCGAATTGATGGGTGGATCACCCGACCAAGCGGCTATCGATCAAGCCATCGTCGCCCTTCTCTGGGCTTCTGATGTGAGGGTTAGGGCTTCTTATATTGCATCCTTTATGCGCTTTGATCAGATTACTCCCCGAATGATCAAATTAGCGCTAACCAGCGGCGCGGTCGATGTGGCCTCGGCCATTCTTGCCGTTTTATCGGATATTTCGATCATTGATATCAATGCCATGTTAGCCCAACAAGACCGGCGCTCCTTTAAACGGCTGTTGGATATTGTGGGCCTTCCGCCCTCGTTGCTCGATGATTTCACGGCAGCTCTCGCCCAATTGGACGTCAAGCCGTCAGCACTTCGGCCGATTGCGGCTTGATCGGCGCTTTATCCGCCGAATTGTTCGCGTAAGATCCGTTCATCGAGGCTATGCCCGGGATCATGGAGCATCAACAGATCGACCGAGCGGTCGATCGAAACCGTAACCCGATGGACAGAACGAAACTCGACGTGGTCGGCCACCGCATTCACCGGTCGCTTTTCAGGCTCTAGGGCCTCGATGGAAATCTGCGCAGTGTCCGGTAAGATGGCACCGCGCCAGCGCCGGGGCCGGAACGGCGAAATGGGTGTCAAGGCGAGCATAGGCGCGTTCAGCGGTAAGATCGGGCCGTTCGCCGAAAGATTATAGGCCGTTGAACCTGCTGGTGTTGCCACTAAAATGCCATCCGCTACCAATTCGTCAAGCCGTGGCCGCCCGTCGATCGAGAGCTTCAGTTTAGCCGCTTGATAGGACTGGCGAAACAACGAAACCTCGTTGATCGCGTGGGCCGAATGGGTAATGCCCGATGAATCGGTCGCTTGCATCAAAAGCGGATGTACAAGGCTCCGTTCGGCAGCCGCTAGCCGCTCGCACAGGAAGTCCTCGGCATATTCGTTCATCAAAAAGCCAACCGATCCACGGTTCATGCCATAAATCGGTTTGCCCGAACCCATCAGACGGTGAAGGGTAGCCAACATCAAGCCGTCACCACCAAGCGCCACAACAATGTCCGCTTCCTCTGGCGTGTTTTCACCATATCGGGCACGAAGTCTGGCGCCGGCAACTTGTGCTTCTTCGGTATCGCTACTGATGAAAGACAGTTTTTGTGTATTGGTCACCGAAGTTTTCCTGCCGTCGCTCACGCCTTCATCCTCAAACCTTACACCAGTTTTCAAACACGGGGCAGGGGGATTGGCGGGTTTTTACCGATCTGCTCTCCAGGTCAGGTAACTCGCTCGCATGCAATGGCCGCAAGGTCGATAGCCAGCAGCAACAGCCTCTGCTTGGTCCATAAAAAAGACCCGGTTAATGCGTTTCATCCGCATACCCGAGCGGCAGTTCAGTTGACCAAAGATGCGATATTGGGCGTGGCCTGCCAGTGCTACTTCCTGCCGTCGAATGGCCGCACGAAGGGCTTCGTCGGTCATGTCACGATGGTGGAACATGGCTAACCCCGGTCGAGGTTGGTCGACAACTCGACCGCGAATGATGGTGCCGGTTACCTGAATCGAACAGGTGACCTACGGTTTACAAAACCGTTGCTCTACCAGCTGAGCTAAACCGGCATCAAGGCTATCGTTGTGCGCAAACTCGATACAATGGGATGCGATTCAAGGCAAGCTCTCGCAAACGGATGTCGCAATGCTGCCGCAATTGGTTCAGCCGCTATTCACGCCGTTTGAGCGATTTTCACGATTAAGCCTGAATGAGTCGTCAGGTTGAACGTTCCTTGGAGGGTGTCATGGGTTTCAAACTTCCGCGTATCGGCCGCGCCGGATTTCGCAAAAGCGTCCTAGCTTTGACGGCTGCTGCATCGCTAGCAACTGTAATGCCGCAGCAGGTGATGGCGGGCGGATGGAATCCCGGTGCGGCAGCTGCTTTCGGTATCATCGGAGGCTTGGCTCTCGGTGCCGCCATCGCTAATCATGGCCAAGACGGGTATAATCACCCCCGTTATTACCAGCCGCATGAATATCAGCCCCATTACTATCAGCATGGTTATGGCGAAGGTGGTTGGTATCACCATCCGCATTATGCCTATGCACCGCCCCCATCGAGTGATTGCTATGTGGTTCGCGAGCGGGTCTGGATCGAGGGGTGGGGGTGGGACATACGCGCCCGTACGGTGTGTGAATAAAACCCACGACGTTTCATAAAAAAGGCCCCGCGAGCGGGGCCTTTTCTATTTTTACCGTTCAGTTGGATCAATCGTCTGCGTAAATATCGCGGTCTTTGGTCTCCGGGATAAAGATCAAGCCGACGACGAAGGTGATCAGCGCGATGATGATCGGGTACCATAGGCCGGCGTAGATATCGCCGGTTGCAGCCACGATCGTCACGACGATTGGCGGCAAGAGACCGCCGAACCAGCCATTACCGATGTGATAAGGCAGCGACATAGCCGTGTAGCGGATACGTGTTGGGAAAAGTTCGACGAGGGCGGCGGCAATCGGGCCGTAAACCATCGTTACCAACAGAGCGAGATAGACCAGCACCGCGATGAGCATGGTCATATCGACCTTGGCCGGATCAGCTTTGGCCGGATAACCAGCGGCCACAACTTCACCACCAACGGCTTTCGCAAAAGCGGCCCGTTGATCACCAAAGGCTTTGGCTTCAAGCACCGTGCCGTCAAAGGCCTGAATAGCCTTCGCGCCAATCTTCACAACCGCAGGCGTAGCGGCTGCATCATAGACGATTTGGTAGTTAACCGAGAGGCTGATCAAAACCTGACGGGCGATATCGCACGAGGATTTGAACACCTTGCCGCCGACCGGATCGAACAGAAGGTTACAATCCGCAGGGTTCGCTGTGACCGAAACCGGCGCACTGGCCAACGCGGCCTCAAGCGCAGGGTTGGCGTAATGCGTGACTTGCCGGAACGTGGTTTGATAGGTCACAGCTGCCAGCAAGCAGCCCGCCAAGATGATTGGCTTGCGGCCAATCTTATCCGACAGCCAACCCCAGAACACGAAAGCGAGCGTTGCAATGGCGAGCGCAATGATGATCGCGGTATCGGCTTGGTTTGCATCCACTTTCAACGTGTTGACGAGGAAGATGCGGGCATAGAACTGACCCGTATACCATACGACAGCCTGACCTGCGGTGAGGCCGAGCAATGCATAAACGGCGATCTTGCCGTTCTTCCAATTGCCGAACGCTTCGGTCAGTGGTGCCTTTGAGCCCGTGCCTTCGTCCTTCATTTTCTGGAAGGCAGGCGATTCAGCGAGCTGGAGACGAATCCAAAGCGAAATGCCCAAGAGAATGATCGAGAAGAGGTAAGGAATACGCCAGCCCCAATCGCCGAACGAGTCAGGCGTCATGCTGTTACGCGTGGCAGCCACAACCGCAAGCGAGAGGAAGAGACCAATCGTTGCCGTTGTTTGAATCCACGAGGTGTAAAGACCGCGACGGCCATGTGGCGCATGCTCGGCCACATAGGTGGCCGCGCCACCATATTCACCGCCGAGCGCCAATCCCTGCAGCAAGCGGAGGGTAATCAGAACAACCGGCGCAAGCCATCCAATCGTGTCATAGGCTGGCAACAAACCAACCAAGAAGGTCGAGAGACCCATGATCAAAATTGTGACCAAAAACGTATATTTGCGGCCAACGAGATCGCCTAAACGGCCAAACACCAGCGCGCCGAAGGGACGCACCAAGAAGCCTGCGGAAAATGTCAGAAGCGCGACGATGAATTGGACGTTCGGATCGAACATCGTCCAAAACTTTTTACCGATCTGAACAGCCGTCCAGCCATAGAGATAAAAATCATACCACTCGAATACCGTGCCGAGCGAAGAAGCGAAAATAACTTTCTTCTCCGCACCGGACATCGGGCGAGGCTCAGGATGAGCGTGTGCTCCAGATGCAGTAGCCATGTTAGTCCCCTTGTGTTGACAGGCAGGGGAACCTTCGATGCGATACGCACCTCACGATAGGCGTCACCACCTATCCTGTTCCCCTGTCTTCGCCCGTACAGAATGCACCGGCAGCGTTTCCTCCAGCGGCCCTTTATGGGTCCACTCTATTCGACTGCGAGTGAGATTTAAAACATGCACCCGAGTGTCATCCTTGTTTTATAGCGCAAGGCTTGACGGAGGTCGACGATCGGACCCATCGGCATTTGGTCTAATAAACTTTTGTATTTTAGTGCGGTTTGGCGCTTTTAGCCCTTGGTAATGGCGCCGATCACTGTTGCTAACGCTATCGCGGCCGCATTTGAAACGTTAAGGCTCTTGATTGCCCCGGGCATATCAAGCCGTGCCAACACATCGCACCGCTCACGCGTTAGTCGCCGCAACCCTTTGCCTTCCGCGCCCAAAACAAGCGCGATGGGCGGATTGGCCAGACTCTGTGCCAGCACATCCGGCCCTTCCGAATCGAGCCCCACCCGCCAATAGCCTTTATCGCCCAAAAAAGTGAGTGTTTGGGCCAGATTCACCACCTCGATCAAGGCGACATGCTCCAATCCGCCCGATGCCGCTTTCGCCAGAACACCTACGGCATCCGGACTGTTGCGTTCGGTGACGATAATCGCCTCAACGGCAAAGGCGGCAGCGGTGCGCAAAATAGCACCTACATTATGCGGATCGGTCACCTGATCCAGCACAACGATGACCCCTTTGCCCGACAGATCATGCAAATCGGCTGAGGGAAGCCCATCGGCTTCCAGAACAATACCTTGATGGACCGCATCAGGGCCGGTGATCCGGTCTATTTCATCGGGCTTCGCCATGCGCGGGACAACCGGCAGTTCGGTCATTTCATCCATCAGCCGTTTGAGTGCGTTTTCCGTCACATAAAGTGCCAAGGCTTTGCGGCGCGGATTTTTTAACGCCTCGATCACGGCATGAAAGCCATAAATGACAGGCCGTCCTGACCGTTGACGATCAGTCCGCACAGGACGCTCATTGGCAGGCTCACGAAAAGAGCTGCGGGGTTTGTCGGCAGGTTTAGGTCTTTTATCGTCAAATCGTCTGGACATTCGCGCATCAATCCTTTGCTATGTACTGACACAAAGCAGGGGGCTTCGGCAAATTTTTAGCGAGCGAAGGCTTCAACCGGGCGTCTCGCCAGTTGACAGGGGTTCAGCGGCTCATCATAAGGGCGGTCTCGAATTGATCCCTCTTAACGCGATCAGATCGAGAATGAAGCTGGAATACGGGGGAATGTCCCGAGCGGCAAAGGGGGCGGACTGTAAATCCGCTGGCTACGCCTTCGCAGGTTCGAGTCCTGCTTCCCCCACCAGCCTTCGCCCTTCGGTCTACGTTCCTGCAAGCCAACGGCTTGACAAACAAGGACCTAAAAAGAAGGCGGCCATGCGGTAGCACATGTCGTGTAGTAGGGTCTGGATCAGAATAAAGCGCCTACAAACCCCTCCAACATACGACAGTTGTAACGCGATTATCTCAAAACTCGCCCTTTGGACGCTCAAAAGCTACATGGTCGTCTCGGACGCGCAAAACCCTACGCATTCGGACACGACCTTAAATCCGCCATAGGCCGCGCCTTCACCATAAAGCGGCTCTGAATTCGCGGGTTCCAATCGAATTCATCTTGCCTATCGCCCACGGGCTTGGCATAACGCGCTTCAAGATGCGGGTGTAGCTCAATGGTAGAGCAGCAGCCTTCCAAGCTGAATACCCGGGTTCGATTCCCGGTACCCGCTCCATTTTCGTTCAAAGGCCTCGTACAGGCTCAAACGCACGCTCGCGCTTCGGTTCGGGGGTGATTTTTGTGCTTTGTTAAGCAAAGCGTCGATGGTTAAGCACTAACCCCTTGCCTAAATCCCAAATTCCGCCTATGCGCTCGCTCGCTTACGCCTCCTTTCAATAAAATCAGGTAGAGATGTCATGGCCAAAGAAAAATTCGCACGCACAAAGCCGCACTGCAACATTGGAACGATTGGTCACGTTGACCATGGCAAGACGTCTTTGACGGCTGCTATCACGAAGGTGTTGGCGGAGTCGGGTGGC
>Ga0114964_10000161_pt1 | contig 50983 bp, 59 predicted proteins | sample C_131016_MF_Meta_FD_92638 | JGI IMG/M metagenome (GOLD analysis project Ga0114964, IMG submission 92638) | Freshwater microbial communities from Lake Croche, Canada to study carbon cycling - C_131016_MF_MetaG | ecosystem: Environmental > Aquatic > Freshwater > Lake | place: Lake Croche, Canada... | reverse complement strand
TGCCAACTACGGTGTTCGGTGGCTTAAGCTAAATGCGCCCAAATGGCATGGCGATGTTACAAAAATAGGAATTTATGGAAGCTCCAGCGGGGGTCATATAGCAGAGCTACTCGCAATGCGACCCAATGATCCTCGCTACAATTCAATTCCACTTGAGGCAGCAAAAAACATTTCTGCAAAGATTGACTATATTGCAGTGCGCTCACCCATCAGCAATCCTTATGCTCGTTACCAAAATGCGGTTACCCACAAGCGCGACAAGATGATTACAAATAACACCAATTACTTTAAGCCATGGGAATCGATTCATGAAGCAAGTCCCCAAGAAATTCTTGACAGAAAAGAATTGGTTACATTGCCGCCAGTATTGCTAATGCAAGGTGCTTTAGACGATAACGTACCTCCTGTCAGCCAAGAAAAATTCTGCGCGTCATATAACACTGCAGGAGGTAAATGTAAATATTTGTTGTTCGAAGGTAGCGAACATGAATGGGTCGCAGAAGAGAGTGCGCAAACCGATAAAGCTAGACAAACTGTTAAGGCCTATATTGCAACTCAGTATCCGCAATAATCCAAGCTGGGCTATCCGTAAAGGATTTTGGTTTGGTAATGGGGGTACGTAATTTGTCTTGGCCTGGCTGATGATGCTTATCACGCAAGTTTTACTGGGTGATGGAGCTTGCGCATTAAAAGCAAGCACCCTACCCTAGGAACGAAAACCCTCAGTCTACCAGTAAGAAAAAGCCACTCAGGCGGCTTTTTCTTTTAATCAATGATTACCATTAATGAAATGGCAAAGGCTTATCAGCAGGCGGCATTTCTTGACCGAGTGCCAGCAACATAGCAACAGTAACGTAAGTTCCGCTTACAGCCACTAAATCTACTAATTGTTGTTCACCCAAAATTGCTTTTGCTTTTTGAAAGAGGGCATCACTAATTTGATGGTTATTAATCATCTCCATTGAGACATCATAAACAACTGCCTCATCAGGCTTCATATTTGCCGGACGTATGCCCGCCTTTAGATCATCGGCAACTTGCTGAGGCAACCCAGCCTTTAACGCTAAAGGATAATGTGCATACCATTCGACCTGGGAGCGCCAGACTTTGCCCTGAATGATGATTGCAAATTCATTAAGACGTGTTGGCAATGAAGTATTAAAGCGCAAATAGTCCAAAAGACGCTTCATCCTATCTGCAAATACAGGGCTTCTTAGCATGACGTTATAAGGACCCCCCAAACCAACACTAGAAATCGCAATAATTTCCCGGCCTAATGGTTGAGAATCTGTCGGGAGTTGCTCCAGTGTAATTTGAGGAAAACGTTTAGGCTCTCCAGGTGCTGGGGGCGTTTGCGCGTATGAGAATGAAGTTGACGCGAAAGTAACGACAAGAGCAAAGATAACTTTATTGATTAGTGAATTCATAATGTCTCCTTTTTTAACTTCTATTTTTAATATCTTTTGTTTTAGTACCTTTAATGTCAGCTGACTTTTAGAAGCTGCTGCAACACTTCTCTTACATTTTGGGGTATTGCAGTGGGTTTATTACTAGATCGATCAACATACACATGTACAAAACTACCTAATGCACAAGCAACATCCTCGTCATTCTTAAAAACAGCAACTGCATATTTGACGCTACTGTTGCCCAAATGTACCACCTTTAACCCCACATGAATCAAATCTGGATACACAATTGATGCAAAATATTGGCATTGAGTCTCTACGACTAAACCAATAGTTTGGTCGTTCGCAATATCCAATACATGATGTTCAATCAAGTAACGATTAACTGCAGTATCAAAAAATGCGTAATACACAACATTGTTGATATGGCCGTACACATCGTTATCGTTCCATCTCGAGTGCACCTCTTCAAAGGCAACGAAGTCAGTGCGAGTGGGTGGTGGTGATTTTTGAATACTCATAAAGCTTCTCTATAAAGATCTCTCGCATCCCTCAAAGTGATTTCGCGGGGGCTGTTTTGCAGTAAACGGGTTTGGAGCATAGCCTCTTTTGCTAATTGGTCAACATCATTTGCTGTTATGCCTACCTCCACTAAGGATTTGGCAAGACCTAATTCACCAGCTAGGCTACCTAGGTAATCAATCAGTTGAGCTGCTTGCTCTTGGGTGGATCCCTGCAATCCCGGTTTGATGATTTTACCAAGCTCAGCGTACATGGCATGCGCCACCTCTAAGTTAAAGCGCATCACGGGACCCAACATTAAAGAATTTGATAAGCCATGCGGCACATGAAATCGTGCGCCAATTGGGTAAGCCAACGCATGAACACCTGCTACCGGCGCATTAGTAAAAGCCATACCAGCAAGGCAAGCACCAAGTAGCATATTTTCACGGGCAATGACGTCGCTACCGGACTTAACTACTTTATGAAGATTGCCCGCTAATAATCTTAGTGCCTCTTTTGCTAAACAGTCGGAAACAGGATTTTTCAGACGCTTTGTTGTAAATGCTTCAATCGCATGCACAATGGCATCGATACCGGTTGCTGCAGTGACATGGGATGGCAGTCCTAAAGTAAGCTCGGCATCAAGGAGTGAAACATCAGGTAATAACTGGGGGGAAACAACACCCTTCTTCTCGCTCTCGCTGATTGTAACAATAGCAATAGTAGTAACTTCTGAACCCGTTCCCGCAGTCGTGGGCACCAAAATCAGGGGGAGGCGTGGGCCCTTGGCCATATCAACCCCATACACATCAGCTAACTTTTCTTTTCCAGCAGCTAAAAGCGCTACCAACTTTGCAACATCCATAGAGCTGCCACCACCAAAGCCCACAATAAAGTCAGCCTTGCAGTTTTGAGCTGCTTTTACTGCGCTATCGATTACTGAAACAGGCGGGTCCGCCAAGACATCTGAAAAAATATGGACAGACAGACTGAGTTCTTGGAATTGAACCAACGCTTTAGTTAATAAGCCAGCAGATAAAACACCTGAATCCGTAACAATGAGTACCGACTTTCCACCGCGCTCAAAAATACGCTTAGCCAAATTGCTAGACCCGCCTCTTTCTAAGAGAATAGAACGTGTTGAGTGAAAGTCAAATTTCATTTCATTGCCTCATAGAAATCAACGTCTGTTAATCATTAAATTATCTTATCCGAATAACTATAAAAGAACTATAGACCTGTCTTGAGGCATTCTTATTTGACTAGAGCAAACGACAATTTTGGGCACCCTATTTAGCGAAAAATTGATGGGGAGGCATCGTAAAACTGTCCTGACCCACAGTTGATAAAGAGGGGGTTAGCAGTTTGATCCCTTTCTTTTTACATCACATGCTAGCTATTGGGGCCTTCATTTATCATATTTTGCCAACAACTGTGGCCAATTTGTTCTAAACTCATGCATATCTTTTCATTAATGGAATCTAAAGGAAAACATGAGTCTGATTGAAAAACTGCAGTGGCGCTACGCTACAAAAAAAATGGATTCAAGCAAAGTAGTTCCCCAGGAAAAAGTGGACCAAATCCTGGAAGCTATTCGGTTAACGGCAAGCTCCAGTGGATTGCAGCCTTATGAAGTAATTATTGTCACCAACCAAGAAATTCGCGAAAAAATTAAAGCGGCCGCCAATGGCCAATCTCAGGTGACTGAATGCTCTCATTTATTAGTTTTTGCCGCCTGGGATACTTACACCGCTGAGCGCATCAACCAAGCATTTGATATGACTGAAGAAATCCGTGACTTTAAGAGTGATGCCGGAGATGCCTATCGTCAAATGCTACTCAAGGTGTATCCTGCGCGAGACGCCGAATTTAACTTTAATCATGCATCTAAACAAGCCTATATCGGCCTAGGAACTGCTCTGATTGCTGCTGCCTACGAACAAGTAGACGGCACTCCAATGGAAGGCTTTAATCCTGCTGCAGTCGATGAAATTCTCAATCTTAAAGAAAAAGGTCTGCGCAGCACTGTCCTTCTGACATTAGGATATAGAAACGCAGAAGAAGATTGGCTGCTGAAGCTCAAGAAAGTTCGGCGCTCTGCAGAAAGTTTTTTCCGCTGGGTTAAGTAACTAGACTTAATAACTCAACAGATTCATTCTAAGCAAAAAAAAACACCAACCTCCTTGGTTGGTGTTTTTTCGTCGGCATGTTTTTATCTGGGTCAATGAGGGCTCTAGAGAGCACGTCCTTCTAAAACCTGATTCTCCCATGCCTGAATCTCATCCAAACCCAAGGACTGATTATATTGAGTCGAGCTAAACATTTGACTGCCATAGGCATTTAAAGACTGCTGCTCTTTCAAGTGCTCCAAAGCCGCTTGCATTGCAAACCCAAATACCCCTCTAGCAAGACTAGGGTGTATCGCAATATCAATACCATGCGCTTTTAATTCTGCAGCCTTGAGTTCTGATATGGGTCCGCCAACATCAACATTAAATAGACATGGGGTCGATACTTCATACTTAATCCGTTTAATGATCTGCAAGGCATCTGGACTAGCCTTTAGCTCCACGAATACGGCATCAGCACCAGTAGCAATGAAGGCTTTTGCCCGCCGAATTCCCTCATCTAAACCAAACGCACCAACGCTATCGGTGCGCGCAATAATCATGAAATCAGGGTCAGATTTTGCATTTACTGCAGCTCGTATATGGGCAAGCGCAGTTTCAAATGGCAACACTGTGCGCGAACCCTGAAATTGAGCGCATTGCTTGGGAAAGGTTTGATCTTCGATATGAATTGCAGCTACTCCAGCAGCTTCAAACTCGGTAACTGTTCTTTTGATATTAAGAACACCGCCATACCCAGTATCAGCATCGCAGATTAATGGAATATCAATACAAGCTGAAACACGTCTAGCATGATCTGCCATAAGGGTTAAATCAACCTGACCGATATCAGGCGCACCCAATAAAGAGGCGGAGACGCCATTGCCCGTCATATAAGCAGCATGAAAGCCGGCGTTTTGAACCAATCGGGCACCATAGCCATCGTAGATCCCTGGTGCAACCAAAGCCACGTCGCCAGCAATCAGAGATCTCAGTTTTTGACGTTTTGCTTGTGAAGTGATATTCATTTTGCAAAGCTCCAATCCGGATTATTTTTGAGAAACGGAATCAAGCCACCTGCTTGGATCAACGATAGAATCTCGGCAGGCAAAGCTTGTGCCTGTAAATGCACGCTACTTGAAGTCTGAACAACACCGCTTTCAAAGTTAACGGTTACGGTGTCACCCTCTTTAATCAAAGAGGTATCGCACTCCAATATAGGCAATCCATTATTTATAGCATTGCGAAAAAACTGGCGGCCAAATGATTTTGCAATGATGCCTTTCACTTGCATTATTAACAATATGTGAACCGCTTGTTCTCGAGAAGAATTAATCCCGAAATTTTCACCAGCAATCAGAATGCCGCCACGCGACTCCAAGAGTCTCTTACTCAGATTAGGGCTTAATTCATTGAACGCAACGCCAGCAACATACTCAACGCTCTTCCCCGGCAAGTACTTGCTCGAGCAATGCAGATCGGTATTTATGTCATCCCCCAGAACATACGCAATGCCAGAAGTCTCATGTAATTTCATTACTCCCATGATGAAGCCCTCCAATCGCCACCGATGACTGTTCTAGGGTCTGTAATAAAGCCAGTCAGAGCAGATGCCGCAACCGTTGCAGCTGAGCCAAGCCAAATTTCTGAATCTGGATTAGATAAACGTCCCTTGAAATTTCGATTCGCAGTTGAAATAACAGTATCCCCATTCCCCGGAACTAGATGATTCGTAATGCCCACGCACGTGCCGCAACCTGCAGCTTCAAAAGAGGCGCCAGCCATCGTTAAAATCTCAATTAAACCTTCACGCAAAGCATCAATGTATATTTTTCTAGAAGCTGGCGTGACAATCATACGAACACCGCTAGCTAATTTCTTTCCTCTGAGTATGGCAGCTGCCTGACGAATATCATCTAAGCGGCCATTGGTGCAGGTACCAATCAGTGCAAATTGAATACGTTGATTGCTGACCTCGTGTGCAGCCACAATATCATCCACCCGATGCTTCCTAGCAACTTGAGGGGCTAAATTCTGTACATTGATTTCAAGCTGTTGTGAGTAAGTAGCATCGCTATCTGCAAAAACAGGTTTAGGCGCTTTAGCGCCATGAGCAGAAAGCCAATTCAGAGTTTTTTCATCCGACTCCAAGATCGCAGCTTTTGCACCCAACTCTGCTGCATGATTGCAAAGCGTCATCCTGTCATCGATATTCATCTGAGATACAGCATCACCCACATATTCAATAGCTTTATAATTAAGCCCTTCAGCCCCAAAACGTCCAAGCATATGCAGGGTTAAGTCTTTTGCCCAAACTCCAGGCTGCAAGGTACCATTTAGTTCAACCTTGACTGTCTCTGGAACACGAAACCAGAGTTTTCCAGTAGCCATTACCGCAGATACATCGGTCCCCTCAATACCGGTGCCAAAGGCATTGAAGGCGCCATAACTGACAGAGTGTGTATCTGTCCCAACCACTAAATCTCCAGCAGTCAGGTGCCCACCTTCGGGCAGGACTTGGTGACAGATGCCATCACCAATATCATAGAGTTTGGTACCCGCAATTTTTGAGAACTCTCGCATCTGCGTATGAATTTCAGCAGCCTCTAAATTGGGTGGCGGTGAATAGTGATCCATCACCAAAGCCGTATTTTTTACAAATGCCAAATCTTTGACGCCAATCTTGTTAATCATCTTGATCGTATTGCTAGCCCGAGTATCGGTGACCATGGCAAAGTCAACTGAACAGACCACAACCTCTCCAGCATTAACAGCAGACATATTAGCGTGCTTTGCTAGAATTTTCTCACTAATCGTGTAACCCATTTAATCTACCGTTCTGTTAAGTTCATGCTTTTAATAATTCTTCCCCACAGCTCATTTTCAGATTTCACAATACTTGCCAGTTCTTGGGGTGTCGAGGGTGCAGCTTCCAAATCAACCGTATGCAGTCGATCTATCGTGACTGGATCTTTTAGAGTTGCAGTGATCGCTTGATTGAGTTTATCAATGATTGCAGGTGGGACCTTTGGTGGGGCAATAAATGCATACCAGTTAAGCGCTTGATACCCTGGATAGCCTTGCTCAGCGACTGTTGGAACATTACTGAGACCAGATATCCGCTTGGGACTAGTCACCGCAAGGGCTCGGAGCTTGCCGGCACTAATCATGGGCACAGCTGTGGGCGTGCTGGCAAAAATAGCAGTAATGTTACCGCCTAGTAAATCAGTCATCGCAGGCCCGCCGCCCTTGTAATTAATATGCTGCGCGCTCATACCTGTGCGCGCTTTGAGCAACTCACCAGCTAAATGACCAGTGCTACCGTTACCAGAAGAGCCAAATGTCACAAAAGCATTTTTATCTTTACCGAGGGTAACGTAATCCTGCAAAGATTTAATGCTTGACTCGGCTCTCACTACCAAGATATTTGAAAAGGTAACCCCCTGAGAAATCATGCTGAAATCAAGTAAAGGATTAAAGCTTGTGCCGCCCGGCATATGTGGATTAATCGCCATAGAGCCTACAGTCGTCAACATGATGGTGTAACCATCTGGGTCTGACTTGGTGAGGATTTCACTTGCTAAATTGCCACCAGCACCAGGACGGTTTTCAATCACGACTGATTGGCCTAGTTTCTTAGCAAGCTCAGGAACAATTAATCTCGCCGCAGAATCTGCACCTCCGCCAGGAGCAAATCCAACAATCAATCGTATGGGTTTATTCGGGAAATTACCTTGGGCTTGAGCGCACTGCCCCAACACTCCAAAAACCATCACCAGCGAAATCAGTGATGGGAAAAGGGCTCTTAAATGGAATGCTCTAAACCAGACCATAGCCTTATCTCCAATAATTATCTTTATATAGTGCAATATTAGCTGAAGTTCACCTCATTCGTAGAATGAGGGCTACCCCAAACTAAGAAGGTTCTAGCATTTTGACTAAAGCATACACAGCCTGATTAAATGGCGTGGATACTCCATGGCGCTTACCCAATTCCACAATATAGCCATTTAAGAAATCAATTTCAGTTCTCTTCTTTTTCACCAAATCTTGTGCAGTAGACGAAACTTGGGTCACCATAGTGTTGGCAATTAACTCATTGGCCTGCCTAGCCTCCTCGCTATCTATATTGATACCTTCAAGTGCGGCAATAGTAATGAACTCCTTAGTAATCTCATCAATGAGTTTGACAATTTCAGGAACTTTGACCATCTCACCATAAGAAATTTGCCCTATGCCTGAGATAGCGTTAAAGGTGCAATTCACCAAAAACTTTAACCACATATCTCTTTTAATATGCGGGGCGATAGAGCATGGCACAGCAGAGGCCTCAAATAAAGTCGCTATAGCTGCAAGATGATGCGCATCCTCAGCGCTCGTCTCTGTTAGCTTGCCAATATAAAGCTCACCTCTACCATGATGCTTCATAGTTCTCTCATCTATCATTCCAGAAGCGACATAAACCACTGCAGGATAAATTGGATTTGCCATTAGACTAGCGGCAATATCAACGTTAGCAACGCCATTTTGCAAACTGAGAATGACAGCTCGATTTGGCAACATTGGAGCGATCTCTTGAATGGTCCTTTCCGTATCAAGCGACTTAACGCTTAACAAAATCAGATCCGCATCTTTTAACAGTGTTAGTTCACTACCGGCTTTTAACTTGATGACTTCCTGAAATGACTGACAGTCCATCTTCAAGCCATGCTTGTTAATAGCTTGTGCTCGACCAGGTCTTGCAATCAGAGTGACGTCGTGATGAGCGCGCGCCAACATCCCACCAAAATAGCAGCCAACAGCGCCAGCACCTAATACATAAATTTTTTTAAACGTTTGCAATTAGCCTTTAAACCTAGAGTTACCTCGTGGTGGACTATTAAGCCTTGGCAATATTTTCGACTGTAAACGGCATATCCCTGACCCGCACCCCCAAGGCATCATAGATGGCATTTGCCAATGCAGCCACAGTCGGCCCAACAGAACATTCACCAACTCCTAATGGAGGTAGATTCTGATTTTTAATGAATTCCGTCTCAACATTTGGAACCCCATCAAACCTGAGGATTGGGTAGGTATCCCAAGTATCAGAGAAAATCTTTTCAGAATTAAATTGAACAGCCTCTTTTAATGCGAAGCTGCAAGCCTGTATCGCGCCGCCCTCCACTTGATTAGCAGCGCCATCAGGATTAATCAACTCGCCACAATCGCTTGCAATCCATAACCCCCTGACAAATACGGCACTACTCACTTCAATTTTCGCCACAACCGCACAATACGCACCCACTCCCTTATACCTTGCAAAACCAATACCCCAACCAAATCCTTCTTGGGATAGATGGTTTCTGTATGGACTCATATCCATGACTTTTTGAATTACCGCCTTAGCTCGCTCATCAGAGAGGTGATTTAAACGAAACTCTACCGAATCTTGTTTGGCACTTTCGGCCAATTCTTCTATGACACTCTCAATTGCAAATACATTGACCATGGCGCCCAATCCACGAAGCGAAGATGTTCGTATAGGCATTTCCATGACACGATTTAGCTGAACCTGAATATTATCAATCTCATACAGCGGGACAGCATTGCGATCAGATCCGCCCCCTGATGTCAGCGGAGGATTTCGTGCGATTGGGATATCAAAGGGTTTGGCAATGTAGGCAGCAGCAAGTAAGCCTGGATTTTGGTCTCCATGAGGCCTATTTTCATGACCATTGCTACTGATTTCATGAGACCAGTTGTTGATTTTTCCATTCTGATCAAGACTTGCCTTAACCTGCACCACCATTGCAGAAGACAAAGGGGCCCAAGTGAGCTCATCCGCACGACTCCACTGAACACGTATTGGCTTGTCGGGATAAGCCCTGGCAATCAGGGCGGCGTCTAGAACAACATCATCAGCGCCATTTTGCCCATAGCATCCAGCGCCTTCCATATGGTGAATGATGATATTGGTAGCGGGCACATCAAGAACAACTGCTAAGTCAGCACGCAGACGAAAAATACTTTGGGAGTGAGACCAGACCTCAAAACATTGATTAGAAAATCGCACAACAGCACAACATAAACCAATTGAGGCATGAGCAAGATAAGGTCTAAAAAACTCTACTTGCAAATCCCAATGAGGATTACTTGTATCACCACGCTCATACACCACGCTCTGATTCTGTTTAGCAGTTTTTAAGAAGCTTTTGATATTTTGAGGTAAAGCCTCTTGTGTTTTCCATTGAGCCGTTTCAGCAAAGTGGGCAGCAGCTCTGTTTGCTTTCAGTTCTGTGTCAGCAACTGCTGCCAAGAAGCTTCCATCAACAAATACCTCTTCTCCAGACCTAGGCGTTGGCAACTTTTCTAAACGAGCTCCCGGTGATGGGGGGCGCACAATGCTCGCAAAACGCATTTCTGGCATTCTTAAATCTTGTATAAACCTTGATTTTCCGTAGACCTTGTCTGGCAAATCAATTCGAAGTGCCGATGTACCAGAGACAGAGCGCTCCTGAGATGTTTTGATTGCCACATCGCTCCATGCGTCGCAATCTAACAAACCTGGTTTAAATAAACTCCAGTAACTTCCAATAATACCTTTAGCACCAATAAAATTTCCTTGCTCAATTGATATTTGGTCTGCTGGAATCTTGGCTAGATGACTTACTTGATCTAAATACAGTGAACGTATGCAGGCACATGCATGTCTAATAGCAAGTCCACTTTCCTGAATAGAGCGGCTACCAGAGGTAACTGCCTCATCCAGATCTTCAGAGGTCGTTGCGCTGATCACCTCTATTTGCTCTAGAGAAATACCTAACTCATCTGCAGCCATTTGCCGAATTGCGGTCAAAATACCTTGTCCAATCTCCACCTTGCCTGTATGAAGAGCAATCAAACCTTGAGTTTGTATTTCAATCCATGATGATAGGCGGCGGTTTAACTCTAAGCTTCCTGGTAATGTCATTTGTCCTCAGCCATGCATGGTTACAGTGTCTCTAGAGCGCAACTCTTCTGCCGCTGCTAAGACAGCTCGAATAATTCGATTATGAACACCGCAGCGACATAAGTTGCCCTGTAAGGCGGCACGAATATCAGATTCATTTGGATTTTTATTGCTATTAAGCAATCCGGCACTTTGCATGAGCATTCCAGATAAACAGAAACCACACTGTCCTGCTTGCTCTGCTAAAAACGCTTTTTGTAGGGGATGAGGATTTTCTGGGATGCCGAGTCCCTCTACCGTCTGAACAGATCGGGAAGCAATTTCATCTACCCCCACACTGCATGAATAGGATGGCTTGCCATCAATCAAGACTATGCAAGCGCCACATGATTCCTGGCCACAACCAAAGCGAGTCCCAAATAAACCGAAGTGGTCTCTCAGAACATTAATCAATGGGCTAGGGCCGTCCAACTCAAATTCAACTGCCTGTCCATTTAAGTTAAATTGAATCATCTTTACTCCCTGTGGAATTAGTCATACTTAAATCCAAGCTCTTTTAATATGACTTGCATCACCTTCCGCTCATCTTCTAAGTGCGACCTCAATTCAGTAGCATATTTAAAGGTATCCACGGAAAGAGTTTCACTTAATGAAGAAATCCATGCCTCGGTAGTAACGGTTTTTTTCAAAATTTGTTGCCAGTACATCTGCTTCTCGAGAGATAAATTTGGTGTGCCAGATACACCACGCCATGCACCAATCTGACAATCAATAGACAGCTCTACCCAAGTAGGTATGGCTGCATAAACCCCAGCTAAGCGCTGAGGCGAAGACACGGCAATAGATTTAATTTGACCATTACTTAGGGCCCTAACTGCGCTAGCTGCAGTAATAATCCCTACTTCTGCATACCCCTCAATCACATCAGACACCACATCTAATGCAGTATCGAACACTCTAATTATTGGAGCAGTAAAATCTCCACCTGCATGCTCAATTAATTTTGCCAATGCAATGTGATTGGGATTCCATCGGGCCGTGGAAAGCGCAATATTGATAGGCTCAACATGAGCGCCTAGTCGAGTCATAAAATCCTGCGCTGTCTTGATTTTAGAATTAGCCGAAACAATAAAAGTTAAATATTCTGTAGCCAATATTGCTAAGGGTGAATAAGTCCACTCATGATGTGAAGCTAAGCCAGTTAATGAATCTGTCAGCAAGTTAGATGAGCTAATGGCAATGACATGGCCATCATCAGGATACTGATCAAGATACTTCCATGCTTTACGGGCCCCATCGCCCGGAAGGTTCACTACCTCAATTGAAACTGGCAGCGACTGATCTTGAACAATAGCATGAGCTAATGCACGCGCCGTACGATCCAAGCCCCCACCAATTGGAGTGCCGGCAATCAGCCGAATTGGTCTATCAGGCTTCCACAAAGACGCCTTATTGAGCTCCATCATCAATCGAGCTGTGCGCCAGAGGCTTTTACAACGCCAGCCCACTTGACTCGCTCGTTAGCTATGTAAGTAGAAAACTGGCTAGGGGTCATGATCAATGGGTCAGCACCCTGGTCGCTCATCTGCTTGCGAATTTCTGGGGTTTTTAATATACGGGTTAATGCAGCGCTTAATTTCTCAATGACGGCCGGGGACATTCCAGCCGGACCCACTAAGCCATTCCAGCCCGCTGATTCATATCCAACGACGCCAGATTCAGCTACTGTAGGCACATCAGGCAAGGCTGCTATCCGTTTCGATGTAGTCAAGCCGATCGCACGCACTTGACCACTCCGAACTACCGGCACAGCCGAAGGCGCCGTAGCAAATGTCAGAGAGACCTGACCAGCAATGAGATCAGTGATCGCTTGTGGTGCCCCCTTATATGGGATATGCGCAATATTAATTCCAGTCATCGATTTAAATAATTCAGCAGACAAATGAGGTTGACTACCATTCCCAGCAGAACTATAGTTAATTTCTCCAGGATGCAACTTTGCATAGGCAATTAATTCTTGAATTGATTTCACTGGTAGCGATGGATGAACTAAAACAACCTGAGAGGTCTCCGCAATCATTCCGATTGGTGCGAAATCCCTGATTGGGTCGAAGGATAGATTTTTATAGAGGCTCGGATTAATTAAGTGAATGGTCGACAGAATAAGTAATGTGTATCCATCGGGCGCAGCCTTTGCAGCCATATCTGCACCAATATTCGCGCCTGCGCCTGGGCGATTATCGACAATCACCTGCTGACCCCACTCCTGAGAAAGCTTCTGACCTATCGTTCTAGCAAGAATATCAGAGGTTCCACCTGGCGGGAACGGAACAATAATTTTGATTGGTCTAGAAGGGTATGAATCTTGTGCATGCGCCCAAGAAAGAAAAGCACAGAATAAAATAATACTACAAATCCATTTATTTAAGAAACTCATTGTCCATCCTTCATATTCAGAAGAATTCAATTAATTAAACCAACTAAGCTTAAGTCGGATTTCATCTCCACAGACTCGTGACGGAGAAAATCTACCGTTTGAGTATTATCCAAATAAGTATTAGCCCAATAATGCATCTGTAGTTCCTCAGCCCATTCTTGTGTCTGGCTTGCACTGACGAGGACTTGATTCCAAAATTCAATTTGGGCGGATGTTAAGCCATTTCCACCGATAACTCCCCTCCAAGTACCAGCAATACAAGCGACTCCACTTTCAAGCCAGGTGGGCACTTGTTCAAACAAACCAGGCAGGCGCTCAGGTGCAGAGACAGCAATCACCCTTAGTTCTCCACTAAGAATTTCAGGCGCTGCACTTACGGCCGTAATGGCACCAAGCTCTGCCACACCCTCCAATACATTTGCAATTGCATAACGCGCAGAATCAAATATGTTCAAATTAAGTTGATCAACTGGCCCGCCCATATGCTGGGTCAGTTTTGCTAGCGCAATGTGATTCACATTGCCGCGGGCAGTGGCTAAAGCAATCTTAAATTGTCCAAGATTTTTCTGGAGACGATCTAATATATTTTTTGGTGTCCGTATATTAGAGTCGGCTCTCACTACAAAAGCAATGTACTCTGTATATAAGTTTGCTAATGGGCATAACTCTGAGTAAAGCGGTGAAGTTACTCCCAACAATGGGTTGGTAACGATCGTTGGTGAATTAATAGCAATAATCTGCGGATTTGCTGGATTGTCAATTAAATGCTTCCACGCGTTACCTCCTCCAATCCCAGGAATATTGTTCACTGATATAGGTACATGTATTAAACCCGTAGACTCCAATACTCGGGCCAGCGCTCTGGCAGGTCTATCCTGACCGCCTCCAGGCGGAGTTCCAGCAAGAATTTCAATTGGTCCAGTAGGTTGCCAAATGGAGTTTTGCTCCGCTAATACTTGCTCACTCACGCCATCTCCAATATGTGATTCATAGCACCAATATCTATCTTAATACCTTTATTACATCGACTCTCTGGCCCCAGAGGCCTCAATGACAGTCCGCCATTTAACGCGCTCAGCCGTCATAAACTTCGCAAAATCTTCGGGAGAACTTAAAACAGGCTCGGCCCCTTGATTGATCACTTGATCTCGCAAATCTCGAGAAGAGAAGCTGACTAATAGACTTTGATAAAGTTTGCGCACAATATCATTTGGAGTTCCGGCTGGTGCTAAAACAGCGTGCCATGAAGAGCCAATCAATCCAGGCATGCCAGCCTCTGCCGAAGTGGGTGTTTGCGGCAATAGTGGTGAGCGATTATTGGCCGTAATCACAATCACCTTTAATTTTCCCGATTTAACGTGTGGCAAAAATGCTGGAATGGTATTGAAGGCTAGTTGAATTCTGCCGCTCATCATCTCTGGTAAGGCCTGCGCTACACCTTTGTAGGGCACATGAACAATATCGATGCCGGCCTGACTTTTGTACATCTCACCAATCAGGTGTAAACCACTTCCAATACCTGTCGAACCAAAATTGACCTCACCAGGATGAGCCTTAGCGTAAGCAGTCACTTCTGAAAGAGCGTTGGCCGGAAGCGCTTGACTAGCGAATAATACAAACGGCAAATTGACTACCTGGCTAATGGGAATGAAATCTTTTGTTACGTCATAGCCTAGTTTTTTATACAAGCTTGGTCCAATGGCTAATGGCCCCACATTTCCCCAAAGCAGGGTGTAGCCATCCGGGGATGCTTTCGCAACCGCCTCGGTACCGATAGTGCCGCCAGCTCCTCCACGATTCTCTACAACAATTTGTTGACCTAAGTTAGCAGACCAGCTCTGGGCTACCAATCTTGCAATGGAATCTACAGACTCGCCAGCCGGAAAAGGAACAATCAGTCGTATTGGATGATTTGGATAAGTTGCGCTTATATTGGTTCCTGCTGGTTGACTAAAACAACTTGAGGAAAGCAGTAAGAGACCAAAAAAGAGGTTGGTTTTTATATGGTTCATCATCACACCTTAAATATTTTCGCTAACCCAATCCGCAATAAAATCTATTCCGTATTGTCGATTATCGACCTGACAGTGTTCGGCACCAGTCTCCTCAAACGTAAATATCTTTAATGTTTTATTTTTTGAGGCTACCATTTCAAATAACTTATGAGCTGCAGCAACAGGCACAACACGGTCATTCTCACCGTGGGTAATTAGAATTGGACAAGTCAGTGATTGAGCAATGCCATCCAATGAAAAAAGTTTTGCTTTTTCTAGAGCCTCATCCGAATCTGTCAAACCTAAAATCCATTGAAACTGAAAGTTAGACTGGGCACTTTTCTTAGGATCCGATTTAAGCTGCGCCTTAATTTGCGACTGCCAAGCATGTAGGTCCCAATGCAATGCGCCTAAACAGATACAGGCGGCATAACGCTTTTCAAAAAAGGCAACTCTGGGGGCATAGTAACCGCCAAAGCTATAACCCATGACTGCCACTCTTGAAGGATCAACATCAGGACGCTTAGCAACAAATTCATATGCAGCAGTACCAGCAAGTTCAAAATCTGGGCGAGCGTATATTTTTCGATTGCGCAAAGATTCACCTTGTCCAGGGCCATCAATTGCCAAGGTATTAAAGCCCCGTTTTGAAAACTCTAATCCTGCAAATAAAACACTCATTTCTTTGCAGTTATCCATGCCATCAAACACTACAATAGTTGGCGCCTTAGCAAGATCTCTACTATCCAAACGCTCGGCCGGTAAAAAGTATGCTGGCAAGCTAGTTCCATCATAAGGAACTTCAACAAACTCGATTTTGGGATGACGACGCTTTAATCCCTCTTTCGAACACCTTAGCGCTCTCTGATACATGTCGAGCTTTTTTTCTCCTGGTGGAATGAATCGCTCCCCAGTGTAGAAATAATTGCCGGCGCGTAAATAATAATTGCCAGCACTGTGATGTTGGTTTTTAGATGCAGCTTCATCAGCAAGCTTCTCCAGCCTTGCAGCAAGTAACTCCCACTCGATTCCCCATGCTTCAGGCTCGCCTTGACGACCCCGCAGACGTTCGCCAACCAAGTCTATTTCACCCAAAGCTACAGCACCATAAGGCGCCATTCCTTTGCATACCATCATCGCGTTTGACCACATGAAGTTGCCCTCGAAGTGATCAGTCCAATTGGCTCCGGCTCTTGTCAAGATGAATCTCCCTGGTTACAGACTAATAAGAATGACTACTACTCATTAATTGAGTTCAAACCCAATCTTTTGACGTACTGATGCTCCGCCTGCGCTAGTGAGAAGGCTTGCAAAATCCGAAGCTAATTGGCGGCTCTGAGAGGTAGAGCAAATGCCCAAACAATAATCAGTGGCAAGCTCAAACTCTTTGGGAAGCATGCCAATCAGACTCACTCCAGGCGTAATATTAATTTCAGTAACTTGCGTGCTACCAATTGAGCCAAAGTCAGAGGATGCTGCCATTGCCGCCATTGCAGTTGCGCCGTTGGGAAAAATGCGCAAGGCATTTTCTTTGGTTTTTTCTAGTCCCAATGCTTTCAGCACGTTGTAGACATGAATGCCCGCTGTTGCCTTTTCGGGGTCCGGAAAATAAATTGCACTAGCATCATTAAAAGCCTTAAATAGTTCCTCACGATTTGCAATTTTAGGAATGGGCTCACCAGTCCGAATGGCAACGCCAGTTCTTACAACGCCCAAAGACGCCATTGAGCCTTCTACAACCTGGCCTCCAAGTATCAACTCTTCAATCATTGCTCTGGTTAAGATCACTAAGTCGCAAGCCTCACCAGCCAATAAAAGCTCACGCATTGCACCTACCGCACTAAAGGTAGCATGTATCTGGCATGAATGCTTTTCCTCAAACTGAGCTTGAAGATTTTTAACAATGCCAGCTGCAGCACCCCCACTTAAAATTGATAATTTCATGTCATACTTTCAATATTGCATTTTAAAAAAATTGTCATTGCGCCTTGATGCCTGCAGCCTTCACAATATGCGCCCACTTTTGAATATCAGCATTCAGGTAATTCGTAAATGCGGCAGGGTTCATGATTAGAGGTGTTGCACCCTGTTTCGCCCACAACTCAACTACCTCTGGGTTCCGTTGAATTTTCACAATCGCCTTATTCAATGCATCAACTATTTCTTTTGGCGTGCCTGCGGGCGCCATTAAACCCAGCCAAATGGAAGTCTCAAATTTAGGTACTCCTGATTCAGCAATAGTAGGTACCCCAGGCAGAATGGACGAGCGAGATAAACCACTGGTTCCCATGGCTTTGACTTGATTGGATTTGACATATTCCGACATCGTTGTGACGGCATCAAACATCATATTGACTTGACCACCTATCACGTCGGTACGCGCGCCCGAACTTCCTTTATAAGGAACATGCAGAATTTTTACCCCAGCCATCGAGTTAAAAAGCTCACCAGCAAAATGGTAAGGAGTGCCTGTTCCAGAAGAGGCAAACGTGAGAGCATTTGGATTTGCTTTTGCGTACTGAATTAACTCTCCTACATTTTTAAATTGGAGGGATGGGTGAATGACCAATACCAAGTCCGAGTAATTAATCGGTGCTATAGCCACAAAATCCTTCATTAAATTGAAAGGTTTGCCATCAACTAAAGACTCATTCACAGTTTGAGTATTGGACATCATTAATAAGGTATAGCCATCTGGGGCAGACTTCGCGACAAAATCGGTACCAATAATAGAACCTGCACCAGGTTTGTCATCAACGATGAATGGTGTTTTCAATTCATCCTGAAGACGAAGTGCAATAAAACGAGCGTAATTGTCTGCTGGGCCACCAGCTGCAAATGGGACAATAATTTTTACTGGTTTACTGGGGTATGTTTGCGCTAAGCATGGCAAGGCCATGGTCAATAAAAAAAACGTTACTAATTTTAGTATTTTCATGTGTGTCTCCAGTTTTGTGCTGATCTGAATATTTTTATTAATTTGGCAACTCAATTAATGTATCATGCCTGCTGAGTCAGCAAGCTCGAACCCATTTGATCCCCAAGATTAGTGCGCTCCGCCATGCGCCTCGCATTTATTTTGGATGAGCTTACGTTCACTATCAATCCTTCCAATCAACGAAAAATACAGATTTGTATGTCCCATTGGCAATAGATGGGCGGCCTTATCAATCTCATTTAACTCTTTTTCAATAACATTGAGTGATGATGATTCAGTTGCGTTATTGATATCAATATGAATTATTCGCAACCTTTGCATCAATTTATCGACATACTTTTCGATAAACCAATTATAAATTTTCGGCAAGAATTTAAATAAAGGGAGCACAACGCCTAAGGTGGCTACCAATACAGCAAATAAGCGTACAAAATAATTAGTTACCCAAAATGGTAGATATCGATTGATAAATGAGGGGCCGTTTCGATAGTAGTCCAACGCTTCGCTAGACATTGGATACCCAATATCGTATTTAGTTGGAAAAGTTCCAGCAGTATGAAAAGGTCCAAAGCCATTGTGTACCTCTTCCAAAACTTGGGCGAGCAGCGAGATGATTTGTGGGTGTAAATCTTGTCGAACTAGCACTGAGGTTGTGGTGGCAATGATATTGATATCATGGGGTGGAATATTTTTTTCAAAATCAACCACTCCAGCAGGTAGAACTAAATGTCTAAATTGAGGAAAAATTCTGGTTAAGGCTTCAGCTCGTGGAAAGTTAAGTAGTCTGATAGAAGGGTCTCGAAGCAACTCTTGGATTGCAGGGATGCTAAAAGCACCGGTAGCAATAATCGCATCGACCCTACCCTCACGCAAGGCCCTTGTAGCTTGCGCACCAGATAGGAGCGAATCAGCTTTTGAAGTGCTCGTATCCAAATGAATTGCTTGAGCAAACCGATGTCGTCCAGTGCCCTCAGGACCAATGGCAATACGTTTACCTTTTAATGAATCAATATCAGACCATTCTTTTGTAGAACGATAAAAGATCCAATACGGTAAATAGGCAACTTGCCCAAGAGACATAATCTCTTTTGATTGAGTGCGATCTACAGCGCCTTCTGAGGCAAAGCCAACCTGGTAATTTAATTTAGGATCAGTCAGCCTCGCCAGATTTTCTCCGGTACCTTCTGAATTGACTAATTCAAGAGCAACACCTGATCGCGCAAGAATGGCTTCGTACTGTTTGCCGAAAACCTCATTAGCGCCATTTTTGATACCCGTCGTCACCATCAAGGTTTTAGGCGGGGTTGGTAAATAGTGATCTACAGCAACCCAGATAAGAGTGGTAGTCGCCAACAATCCAGCCAAGCTAAGCAAAAAATAAGTACCAAGCTTTTTGAACATGGGCTACCTTAAAAGTGGGATTGAATGATCATACGCCGCTTTTTCTAACACCATTGACCAAACCCTATTTAAGGCTTGACTGGCATAGCTAATTAAAAGTTCGCAAAACTAATTGATGCTTTGCATCAAAGTAAAGAGCTCCTTTTGGCCCTCAAAGCCTATTCCCGGGCGATCGGATAAGTAGATCATTCCATTCTCGACCTGAGCATCATCCGCAAATCCTGCAAATGCGCCAAATACTCCAGGGTAAGCCTCACAACCACCCAAACCAAAGCCGGCAACGATTGCCAAGGTCATTTGATTGCCACCATGTGGGAATACGGAATGTCTACCCCAACCTTTTTCCCGCATTAACTCAAGAGATTTGGAGAACTGCACAATCCCGTAAGACTGAGGGACATCAATTTGCACAATATCGCGATCTGCTCTCAGCTTTCCAAACTGCAAGAGATTGCGAATATCTTGAGTAGAAAAGAGATTTTCTCCGGTAGCAATTGGAGAGTCATATAAATTAGTAAGCTCATCAAGCAAAGCAAAATCAAGTGGATCAGTCGGCTCTTCAAGCCACTTCAATCCATAAGGGGCCAATGCTTTGGCATATCGTAGCGCGCTATCTCGACCCCAGGCGGCATTCGCATCAACCGCTAAAGCGCTAGCACTTCCTATAACTTTGATTGCGGCATCCAAACGGCGCAAATCCTCATCTAGCAGCGCACCTCCCACCTTGATTTTCATTACCCGGTAACCCTCATTCAAGCGGGAACGTATCTCAGCCTGCAACTCAGGAATACCCTTCCCAGGTGCGTACCAACCACCCCCGACATAGCAAGGGACTTTAGTTTGTACCTTGCCATCATTAAATCTCTCTGCCAATAAAACATGTAATGGCTTATCTGCAATTTTGGCAACCGCATCCCAAACAGCAACTTCAATTGTTCCAACTGCAACAGATCGCTCTGTATGACCACCTGGTTTCTCGCGCTGCATCATGCAAGCTAAAATTTTTGCAGGATCAAAATTTTCACCAGAAGCATCCAATAGTGAATCTGGATCTGCTTTCATAATTCTAGGCACTAAGCGTGAGCGCATTTGCTCGCCACAGGCATAGCGACCGGTAGAATTAAACGCATAGCCAATCACTGGCTTCCCAGATCTCATGACATCAGTATGAACAGCCACTACCGATGTAGTCATCTCACTAAAGTCGAATACTGAATTGCGCAAAGTTGAGCGCAATGGGACTGAAATCTCACGGATGCTGGTGATTTTCAAAAAAATTCTCCCCGAATATGGAATTTATATTATTGTTAGAAAATAATTAAACAAGAGTTTAAATAATATAGCTTATTTAATACTCAGGAGGCTTTGAATGCACTTGTATGCGGCGTTTTCTCGGCGGTTCATTAGAGGTGTAGCGGCAAAGATGATAGTCACCCTTTGCCTGCTAACTTGTATCGCCTTAGTTTCCAATGCATCGTTCGCGCAATCCAGCTGGCCAAGTAAACCCATTACGATCATCGTTCCATTTCCCCCCGGAGGAGCTACTGATGCTCTCGCGCGGGCTGTCGCTAGTCGCCTTGCCCCCATTCTTGGGCAACCAGTCATCATTGACTATAAGCCGGGCGCAGGTGCAACGTTAGGTGCCACTATTGCTGCCAAGGCGCCAGCCGATGGCTATACGCTATTAATGGGGGCTGTACACCATACTATTGCAGCCAATGTATACAAGAACTTAAGTTATGACTTTCAAAAAGACTTTGTCCCAATTACGATCGTAGGAGTTGTGCCAAATATTCTAGTAGTCAACTCGAACAAGTCAATTTATAACGTGAAAGAACTGGTTGCCCAAGCAAAAAGTGAACCGAATAAACTGAGTTACGGGTCCAATGGGAATGGCACGGCCCAACATTTAATTGCAACACAATTTCAAATGCTCACTGGCACCGCACTATTGCATGTCCCCTACAAAGGAAGTGCGCCACTCACTACAGATCTATTGGGGGGGCAAATTGATATGTCTTTTGATGCCAGCACCAGTACCTTGCCCCATATTAAGGCTGGCAAATTAAGAGCTCTAGCGGTCATCACTCCCAAGCGAAGTAACCTTTTACCCCAAGTGCCAACTTTAGCAGAGGCTGGTGTTCCAGGTATCACTATCACAACATGGTTTGGCTTGCTTGCTCCTGCCGGAACTCCTAAACCCATTGCAAACCTACTACATAATGCTGTTATCAAAGCAATGCAATCCCCAGAATTTAAAGCCCAACTTGAAGATGCTGGCGCAGAACCGGTCGGCAACACCCAAGAAGAAATGGCCAAGCAAATTTCAGATGAAATTGAAAAATTTGCAACGATTATACGAATTGGAAAAATAACTGCCAACTAATATGAAAAAATTTACTGCGCCCCACATCTTGTTAACGCTAGCTCAAATATACTTTGGTCTTTTTCTTATCACTCCTCACGCTCAGGCTCAGGATTATCCAAATAGGCCAATCAAAGTCATTATCCCTTTTGCCCCTGGCGGTCCATCCGACATTGTCGGCAGAGTACTGATGCAACAAATCAGCGAGAACCTCAATAAACCCATCATCATTGAAAATAAACCTGGGGCAGGCTCGAACATCGGAATTCAGCAAGTGGCTAGAGCAACTCCTGATGGATACACGCTACTACTTGTCAGCAGCACTTTTGTGATCAACCCCTCGCTATATTCCAACGCAGGCTTTGATCCTATTAAGGATTTTTCAATCATTGCGCTACCGGTGAGCTCGCCCAATATCTTGGTTGTGAATCCTAGTTTTCCAGCCAAAGATATTCGAGAATTTTTTACAATCGTAAAAGCTTCTCCGGGTAAGTATGACTACGCTTCACCAGGAGGAGGTACGGGACCTCATTTGAGTGCTGAACTTCTCAAATTAAAAATGAATTTAGATATATCCCACATTCCATACAATGGCGGTGGTCCGGCTCTTCAAGCGGTACTAGGCAACCAAGTTCCGATTGGCCTGTCCGCACTTCCTCCTGCGGTTCCACAAGTGAAAGCAGGAGCCATCAGAGCCCTGGCCATCACCAGCACCACACGCTCTCCATCGCTCCCAGATGTTCCAACACTAAAAGAATCCGGCGTGACAGATTTTGAGGGCGACACTTTGCAATTCATTGCAGCGCCAGCTGGAACTCCCCCGGCCATTATTCAAAAATTAAATCAAGAAATTTCCAAAGCCTTAGAGAATCCCGAGCTTAAAAATAAATTGATTGGAATGGGTTATTTGACTTACAACTACACTCCAGAACAAACAACCCAGAAAGTAAAAATGGAAATAGATAAATGGGCTAAGGTGATTCAAAGCAGAAACATTAAGCCGGAGTAAAACCGAATCAAGCTTCACAGCAAGCTTTGAAGTCTCTCTAGACATTGATATCACTGGGCCTCGCATCTGCGGGGCTTTTTTATGGAATGGGTATTAATATGGTGCAATACAACATTTTGATAAATCACACCGAAATCTAGAGGCCTTTCAAAGCATGAAACAGGGCATAAGAAGGTTATGATATTGAACAGTCAAACCACTATTAAACGTTGGGAAATAATGAAGAAAACCATTCAATTTCTGTTCGCCTTGCTTTTGCTTCCAGCAATTGCCCAGGCTCAAAACGCTTCTACTGCATATCCAAACAAACCCGTCTCCATTGTCGTGACATATGCCCCAGGCGGTCTTGGGGATGTGCTCGCAAGAAGGCTTGCTGAAAAATTAAGCCAAAGGACCAAGCAATCATTCGTAGTGGAGAACAAACCTGGCGCCACAGGTGCATTAGGAACTCGTTACGTCGCCAAGTCCAAAGCAGATGGCTACATACTACTTATGGGGCAAACCGGCGAAATGGTAATCAATCCCCTCGTATCGAAAGACTTAGGCTACGAAACGGTCAAAGACTTCAAACCAATCGCACTGATTGGAGAGGTGCCGCTGATATTAGTTTCACCAGGCAACTCTAGCTATAAAACTCTTCCTGAGTTTATTAAGCTTGCAAAGTCTAGGCCTGGCAGCATGACCTATGCGTCCTCTGGCAGCGCCACTCCTGGTCATTTAGCTGCTGCTGAACTATCTCAATCCATGGGTGTTGACTTAATCCACGCTCCTTATAAAGGTGCAGGGCAAGCAATGACTGATTTACTGGGTGGGCATGTAGACATCTTCTTCTCCAGTGCGCCGGCCGTAATACCTCAAATTGAGAGTAAAAATCTCAAGGCGCTAGCGGTTTCATCAGACAAGCGAATGGCTGTTCTACCTGATGTTCATACAGTTGCCGAAGATGGCATCAAAGGTTTCAACTTCACACTGTGGGGTGGCATCTTTACACCCACAGGAACACCAGATTCTGTTGTCAACTACTTAAACCAAGAAATTAATGAAGTATTACGTGACCCAAGCTTTATCAGCCAACTGGAGAAGGATGGAATTTTGATTCGAGGCAATTCTCTAGCAGATTTTGGCGACTTTATTAAACGTGAAACAAGTAAATATACAAAGCTACTTAAGACAATTGATCTTAAGGGCGAATAATCTATAAAGATAAACCGAAGCATATGAAAATTATTATTATTCCGGGGGATGGTATTGGCCCAGAGACAATGGCCGTTACCACTCGCATTCTTGAAGCCGCATCCTCTCGATTCAAACTCAATCTAGAACTTACACAAGAGATCGCAGGCCATCAAAGCTTAGAAAAATATGGCAGCACCGTCACAACAACATTGCTAGAAAAAGTGACAGCAGCCAATGGCCTGATGCTTGGCCCAATGTCTACATATGATTTTAAAGACGAGTCTAAGGGAGAAATCAACCCCTCAAAATTCTTTAGAAAAGAATTAGATCTATTTGCCAATATTCGTCCAGCCCGCACCTATCCCAAGGTTCCAACTTGCGTCAATCCATTTGATCTTGCAGTGGTTCGAGAAAATACGGAAGGCTTCTACGCCGATCGCAATATTGAATCTGGCAATAGCGAAATGCTGATTACACCAGACGTCGTTATCTCCTTGCGTCGTATTACCAAACATTGTTGCGAGCGCATTGCTAAAGCCGCCTTTGAATTAGCCATGACGCGCAAAAAACATGTGACCATCGTACATAAAGCAAATGTACTCAAAATTGGTGATGGCATGTTTATAGATATCTGCCATCAAATTGGAGCCCAATATCCCGAAGTCGTAATAGATGACTTTATTGTTGACGCAATGATGGCGCACGTTGTCCGTGCGCCTGAACGCTTTGACACCATAGTTACGACCAATATGTTTGGGGACATCCTCTCAGACCTGACGGCAGAGTTATCAGGCAGTCTTGGATTAGGCGGCTCATTAAATGTGGGAGAGCGCTACGCGATGGGGCAAGCTGCCCATGGTTCAGCCCCCGATATCGCCGGCAAAGATATTGCGAATCCATTCTCACTGATTGTTTCTGCATCGATGCTACTTAATTGGCATGGACAAAATAAGGGATTAACGGAATTTTGTGATGCCTCTAAAGCAATTGAACAATGCATGAGCGAATTGATTGCATGCGGCGAGACTACTGGCGATATTGGCGGTAAATTGGGAACCAAAGCCGTCGGTGATGCTTTTATTAAACGCTTCAATACTGATTAACTAGGTCTAAAAACTATGCTAACAAGACGACAATTTATTTCCGGTGCTGTAGGGTTAGCGGCTAGTGGCACCCTTAGCCCTCTTGATTCTTTTGCGGAGCCTGAATTGAAACCTAACTTTGATGTCCCAGTCGGCGCTTGCGACTGCCACGTTCATGTGGTCGGGCCACAAGCAAAATATCCCATGGTGGCAGATCGCGTCTACACCCCACCAGAATGCGGCGTACCAGAACTACGCGCTCACCTGAAAAAATTACATCTTGCAAGGGTGGTATTAATCCAGCCGAGCTTTTATGGTACAGACAACACCTTCCATCTTCTTGCTTCACAAGAGATGGGTAATGCCGCACGCGTAGTCATTGTGATAGACGATAAAACGACTGATCAAGAAATCGCTAAGATGATCAAGATGGGGGCTAGAGGTGTCCGCATGAATTTATCCACCTCCGGCATATTTGATCCTGATGTCGCTCGCAAGCAAATGCTGGCGTTGGCGCAACGTATTCGGGATTTCAAGCTACATATTCAGGTGTACTCTTCTGCAAAGGTCATCGCAGCGCTTTCAGATACCATCCAAAATCTGTCTGTACCAGTAGTTCTAGACCACTTCGCTTCTATCAATGCTGCGGGCTTTCAAAAACAGGTAGAGTTACCCGCCATCCTTGACTTAATAAAATCTGGAAATGTTTATATCAAGCTATCAGGAATATACCGAATCTCTAAAGCAGCACCAGATTATGCAGAGGTCAAAGATTTAGCGCAGCTTTATGTTGAAACAAATCCCGATCGAATGGTTTGGGCTAGCGATTGGCCACACACCAATACCATCCCAGGTATTGCGCCAATGCAAATTACACCTTACAGAATGGTGGATGATGTTCGCATTCTGAATCTGTTGCCTGAATGGGTGCCCGATCGCAAAAACTTAGTAAAAGTTTTAGTCAGTAATCCAGAGCGTTTATATGATTTTTAATATAATTGGACCAAAGAAATTCAGAAACTTGCTTCACTAAATTGGCATCTCTACCCCTTTCCACAAAAATAGAATGGGTGGAAATAAGTGAAATTACACTTCTTTGACTTAGCTTAAGGATATGGTATTAGCCTTCCTGCTGGCGGTATTTTTTGACTGAAAGCGATTACGTAGCGCTTTTAACGCTTATTCTCAACGATTTATATTGGACTTATATGCAGCAATCCAATTTCAACCTGCCAGTTCTTGGCTCGAATCTTTCCCAACCCACCAAGATGTGCAAAGCTTTGAAGGCGGCTCACTTTTGAAACCTTTTTTTGTTTACATCTCTATTTATTGGTCATTTATTCATCGCAGAACTAAATGTCAGTTGAAGCATAATTTTATTTGAGCCTTAGCTCTCTCCTGGCCTTTCTAATTAAGTCACCGAGTCTTGGTTCACCCTCCAAAATCCATCTGTTGACATTCGAAGTTATACCCTAACTACTGCAGAACCAGAGAAGGAGAATTAGTCTTCGGTAAATAAGGCTTTTTATCTTGAATCTTAATAATTTCTGATTCACTCAACCAATCTCTTTGCCCAAGGCAAGAAGACTCCTAGAGTTAATATTGGAAAATTAGCTCCATGAAATAATTTTTAGAGCCCTCTTTTTGACTTAAATCAAATTTTATTTAATATTAACGAGCTATCTCTATTGATTAGGCATAGGCTAGAGACAGTAGTTAACTCTGCCAAGAACAAAAGGAGTAGATATGTATATATATCCCAAAAAGCCGAATCCGATCATAAAAAAAATTATTCACCTACCAAAGTCTAGGCTCGAAAGATTTGAAGATCAATTAATTGAAATTAAGCGGGGTTTCAAAGATTTTATAGCTGCTGCACCCATTTGGGAGTGGGTACTTAGTGCTGTTATTTTATTTGGAGTCTACGCCTATTTTCATGGGTATTATCTAAATTTTTGGAGATCCTTTAACCCTCTTTACCGCTAACAAATTTACGCATTCATTAATTTTTAAAATCTAGCGTTCTTTTAAATTTGCCAGCCCCATAGGTTGAGGGAATCATTATCTCTAAAGGCGTTTGATCTAAAAATCCCAAGATAGACTACATCGCTCACGCAACTCTCTTTAACAGCCCAAGTCTTGGAATCATTTTAAGGGCTATAGCCTTTTAAATTACTTTGATGGATTTCATTTTAGAGAGTAGTTCTAGACTTGCCAGAACGCGATTAGCCATATGGGCATCAATATCACCCTTAGCTAAAGCATAGAGAACTTGATCAGGACGCTCTGCATCAGGAGCAAGTAAGAGCGTTTTAAATACTTGCGCCTCAGTCATGGCGCTGTTCAGATCTAACGAAGACATCTGTATAGACACCTTAGGCCCTTTCAGACCATAACGCACCTGAGCCATCTCTAATAACTCACTTCTTTGCTTTTCTTGTAATTGCACAAAAGTAGGCATGTTTGGATTTACTACAATTTCAAGCGCCGTTGAGTTTACTGAGACTGCAATAGGATTGGGCGTAGATCCACGCCGGGGGTTTTTATATACTGGTTCATCCATGAACGCCACCCTTACTAAAGTACACTTGACCTTCTTGCATGATCACATCAAATACTTTCTCAAGCTTGGAATTGGTGCCGCGCACACCAGCAACTACGGCATATGACCAAGCAAAGTATTCTTGTTTACGCGGCAGATCCCAGCCTGATGGTGGGTTTGTCAAGATATCGCGCAGATTACAGATCTTATCTGCAAGTTTCACTAATTTGGCCTCATGCGAAGCAGCCGGAGCATGCTGTACTTGGCGCAACTTACGCTCCTCTTTTGGCAAAGCTTTATCGTCTGTAAGCTCCATCACGATAGCAGCTATTTTTTTTCCAAAATGCTCAACGAGCTCTTTTTCCGTAGTTTCGGTATCTTCAATCACATCGTGTAAGAGCGCTGCACACAGTACATCCCAAGATAGCACCCCACCTTCATTGACCAAGACGTTGACTAGTGCAATCGGATGATTAATGTATGGCGTGATTTTGGCATCTTTGCGGCGCTGGTGCTGATGCTTTTCAGCAGCAAATGCTAGAGCAAGGATAAAGTGGTTAATCATTTGATGACTACTTTCCTGATGATCGAATGGGTAGCTGACATATTCTAAGGTGACTCATCCCCAGAAAATGTCACAAGCCTGCCTGAGCGCTCAAAAATCCAAAAACCGGCAAAAATACTAAAAATCGTAATTTATTAAACAAATGATAATAATTCTCCGTTAAGTATAAAGACTGATTGATAACGAGTAATTTTTAAGCTAAAAATATGATTTCTTGCCGCCTTTCCATCATCTTAGGAGCGCACCGCATCAAAGTATCTGATGTATGCCGCGCTACAGGTATTGCTCGAGCCACCTTAGATCGCTATTACAACGACAGAGTGAGCAGCTTTGATCGCGATGTCCTCGGCAAGTTGTGCCATTTTTTGCAGATTGAGCCAGGCGATTTGATCGTCAATATCGAACAAGGAGAGCTTTTTAATGCCCCAAGCGCAAAAGATAAGGCGTGCGCTCTAACCGCTCATGCCCAGTCTTAATAAGATAAACCACTGATAAATAGGACTTTGATGAATACCCCAAAAACAAGCCATCACATAACCGAATATGCTTTTGATATCAGCGGGGACACCGTCTCCATCCGTAAAAATAGTACCGCCATTGGTTTTTGCCGCTTTAATCAAGCTGGAAATATTGAAGATATTTATGTTGACATTGCGTATCGCATGATGGGCTTTGGAAAAATTTTAATCGCTAAGACACAAGAAATTACGGGTAAGCTTGCTTTACCACTAGAGCCAATCTCCCCGCTAGGAAAGCATCTCTTTAAAAAACCAATGCAAACGCCCATTGCCAATATTCTCAAAAGCTTTCACTCCATCTGTGAATACACCACTGAGTCCTCGGATGATACATTGCAAATCTTGGATGGCAAAACTAGAATTGCTTACTGCCAATTTACTCAACAAGGCGAAATTGAGCACATTTATGTACACATCGAGTACCGCCTCATGGGTTTTGCCAAGATCTTGCTAAGCGAAGTTGAAAAATCTACGGGCCATCATCCAAAACCACGTGAACCCGTCTCACCCTTGGGCAGATTACTGTTTAAGCAGCCAAAGTCTGGGCAAAACTTAAATACTGCTCATAGAAAAGAGGATCTATTGTCAGCGTAAACTACGCCTCTTCGAAGGTGCTTAGGGCTGTAAGATGGCTTTTTGTGCTGCATTCTCGCAGCGCATTTTGTCTATTGCTTTCTGATTGGCTTTGCGCTCTGAAGTTTTTTGATTACTTGCAGAGATTTCATGGTTGTGCAGCAAGGCTTCATGTGGTCGAAAATGCATCACTTCAAAAAATAATGGCCGGCACAATCAGAATAAAAAACATCACCCTCTTATCATGAATTAAAAAATATCCACAAATCCTCACCCTAAAACTGCTTTAAATCTTAAGGCATTGATTTGAACAAATTCGACTTTGAATGCTGGCACGATTTCTTTGACATGAAAGATAAATACATCTAAGAATGTATCAAAATTTAATGTTAATAAAATTATTCTAGGACTATTGGAGTTTATTTTAGGGTAATTTTTTACCCTTACGGCGCAAGACCACCAGCAATAACTAGCGCTTGCTGGTTCTTTTCGCCTTGAGCTCTTCGAGCGCTTCAGCTTGACGCTCACGCTCCTCCTGCTTAATTCGCTCTTGATGAACAAGATGGTGGTGTACTAGTAAGTAATGTAATTTATGACGATTAAATTCAAAAAAAATGGCCATGGCAATGCACAGAAAGAAGTAGATCCAACGATCCATTAGCAAGAAAAAATCGCCCACCCCTAAGAAGATGATGGATAAGCCCCTGAGGGTATTGGTTCTGGAGAACTCGTGACTACTCATGTATGGTCTTTTTTAGGGCGCCCAATATCATTACCAGAATTGACATAGTTTGCTCTTTTTCATGCATTGACTATACGAGCAATAACCCGTAGTTACAATACCTCTTTCTACCAAGCAATCCTCCAATCTGAAAAAAACGTATCCAGACTTACATATAACGGTCAGATGCTCAATATACCCCCGCCAAATCATAACGGGCATTCCGATCAATACATCCTATTGGTTACGAGTTCGAGCTTTGCGTAATCGACCATGAATACTAAGCCTCACTTTTCCGGGATTTTTTGTCTGTAATGTCTATGAAAATATCCCTTTTAAGCCTATTTATGGACTGTAAAATCTGACTTAAATCCACTAAAAAGGAATAGCGCCGATTAAGCTTGCCACCAAATATCAGGCTGTCTTACTGCAATCATTCAAAAGTTATATTAGAAATTAAAAAAATGGCTTAAGGTAATTCAGAGCGAGGATAATGGACTAGATTAATCAAGGGCCCAGAACCCTTACTGCTGATGTAAGAAAGAATTATGGAATTCATTCCAAATTAATACTACAAGAGCAATCGAGCACTTACGAAGCCTTTGAAACAAGAGCTCCAAAAGAAAAATTAAGCCGATCAAATAGGCCTATTTCGAAGAATCAAAAAAATAGTTTGCATAAAGACTGCTTAGGCACTACTTAAGCCCAAACTTATCTACGCTTGCCCTATTCCAATACAGCCCATACTCCCGGGGGAAATCTTTTTCATTGAAGGAATTCACACCTCCTAACAAAGATCCAGGTTTAATATTTGCCAATTCAACGCCCATCGATATTGCCTTACCAGTACCGTCCCTACACATTAAATAATCAGGTGTAATTTGGTTGGGGTGCATCATCCCTGCGGCGCCAATCAGCTCTGCTAAAGATTCCATCGTATTTTTATGGAACGCAAATACTCGCTCTGCCTTGTCAGGAACTACCAGGGCTCTTTGACGAGCGCTGTCTTGCGTAGCTACTCCTGTAGGGCATTTATCGGTATGGCATGATCTAGATTGAATGCATCCTAGGGCAAACATAAAACCTCTTGCTGAGTTACACCAATCTGCACCTAACGCAATTGCACGAATAATGTCATATCCTGAAATAATTTTTCCAGATGCGCCTACAGCAATTTCAGCCCTCTTATTGATACCCACTAAAGTGTTGTGAACAAAACGCAAGCCTTCACGTAATGGCATGCCAACATGATCCGTAAACTCTACTGGAGCGGCGCCAGTTCCACCCTCACTTCCATCAACCACGATGAAATCAGGATAAATTCCGGTTTCAATCATCGCCTTAGCAATTCCAAAAAACTCCCAAGGCTGGCCAACGCATAATTTAAAACCAACCGGCTTTCCGCGACTCAACTTTCTCAGTCGCGCTATAAACTTCATCAACTCCAATGGTGATGAAAATTCAGAATGGCTCGCTGGTGATACACAATCCTGCCCGATTGGCACCCCTCTTGTAGCAGCAATTTCAGCCGTCACCTTTGCGCCAGGCAGCACTCCACCATGCCCAGGTTTTGCACCCTGAGATAATTTGATTTCCACCATTTTGATTTGTGGGTCACCAACTTGAGCAAGAAACTTTTCATCGGAGAACGTTCCATTGTCATTACGACAACCAAAATAGCCTGACCCAATTTCCCAAATAATGTCGCCGCCAAATTCACGATGGTAGGCTGAAATTGATCCCTCACCAGTATCATGAGCAAAACCTCCAAGCTTTGCCCCCTTATTTAAAGCTCTGATTGCATTTGGTGACAATGCACCAAAGCTCATCGCAGAAATGTTAAACACAGATAAAGAATAGGGCTGAAGGCAGCTTGGGCCGCCAACCTGAATACGAAACTGACTAGAGTCTGGGTGACATGGTGAATTGGAGTGGCCTAGCCACTCACCTTCAGGTCCGTACATAGCCTTAATTGAGCCGAATCCCCTTTTATCATTAGCCTGTTTTGAGCGGCTATACACCATGGCTCTTTGATTTCTTGAAAAGGGTATCTTTTCTTCATCGTTCTCTAAGAAATATTGCCTAATCTCGGGGCGGATGTACTCAAGCATAAAACGCAGATGCCCAATGAGGGGGTAATTTCTCAGAATGGCATGACGGGATTGAATGCAGTCTATTGAACCAATGACAAACATGCCAAAGAAAAAGGCTGCAAGGTAGTTGCTAAACGCTAGGGCTAGAATCCCCAGGAATAGAGACAAAAGCCAAGTGTAGTATCTTGAGTATTGCACTTAGAACCCCCTAAATCCATGTAATCAATATTCTGATGAAGCATATCAGATATTACAACCCGAATAATTGAAGGGTATCGCCTTACTTCATAGGCACTTATAGAGTTTTCTCATATTCTCAATCTTGCCAAACTGCGCCTGTGCAGCCTCAAGCTCCGCATCGTAATTCTCCTTATGACTATGCACGAATATTAAGAGAACTCTCTTAGCCTGATCGTGGCCCGCAAGTGCAGCCAAACAGAGGTAGTAATAAGATTTTTTTAGATCAATAGAAAGAAATTCGGCTTTACCATACAGTGACCCCAAGGTATATGCACATTGACGACTACCTTCTTCAGCTCCCCGGGCAAGGAGTTTTACCCCTAAATCTACATTTCTCGGTATGCCTTGTTCCATACCCAGACCAAGTGCATAAATATTTCCAAGATTACAAAAAGCATCAGTTACGTCTTCTTTAACAGCCTTTTGATAGTATTCAATTGCCACCTTGTAATCTTGAGTTAATCCCCCAAGGCCTCGCTCATGCATTAGACCAACGTTATAGAGAGCGTAGCCATTACCTATACTTGTATGTCCATTTTGTAACTCATAAAACTTAACCATCTGCTCTGAATTTAGATTGCCATCAAACGTCATCTTAGTCAGCAAGAATAGTGCATCATCATTTTGGTCGTTTACTGCACAGTCATACAAGATATCAAAGGCAACTTCAAACTTGCCTCTTTCCATATTCATTTGACCTAATTCAATTGCACCATAACTCATGATGATTTACCTCCATAAAAAATTTTAATAAAAATTTAAAGCGTAATACTTTTTATAAAAACATAGCAGTAATAAAATTAACACCAAGAAGTATCTTGATACCAATAATTAATGCGTCTATTTACTCTTGAGTTTTGAATTGCTGAGCGCGTACTCATAAATTCGTTTAAGTTTAATTGTGTTGGCCGATAGAGTTCACAACCCAATCGAATACGAGAGGTTTCGATTGGGTTGGATCTGATATTTTTAATGATCAAATCAAACTTCGCCGAACGGGCCATCAGCCTCTCCAAAGAGCAGTTCGACCAAATTGTTCCCACTTCCATTTCTGCTGCCCCAAGACGAAGATCTAACTGTATTCCCTTATCAGAAATATCTACGATATCGCCAATCATCTCTTTGCCAACAGAAAAGTAGATTAAAGCTTTAAAAGCCCTATCTGGTGGTGCCGGCGTCCTAAAATTCTCACGACGCTGAACCAGAACGACATCCTTGGGAATATCGCAACCAAGCAACCCGCTACCCAAAGCCCTAAAACCGCTTATAGTAAATTGCAACTTACCGCTATCAATAGCGGCAACAAAAATACAATCAGCGCTTAAAAATGATTGAATGCCAGCCTGTGGTGCATCTTCAACTTTTAATTTAAAGCCTGTCTTCTCATCTAAACTCTCAACACTTACTGGGAAGAGTTCAGCCGTTTTTGTATTAAAGATAGCGGCAACTGGACCTGGGGAAAAAAATCTTTCGAGGTTTTTATAAATAAATCTGACGTCTAAGTGAAATTTATCTTCAATTTTGTAATTCTCTGGTGGATAAATCATGAATGACATAAATATAGCTCACCAATAAAATTGAAAATAAGTAATTAGGCAGGCAAAGATCAAGTACTTAATGCCTTTTTATGAATAACCCATATTTTAATACACTGGGGTCAACACCTTTTAAAGTAAGAAATATGCTTAAATTGGTCTTTGGAAGCTCTAAAATAATGACAAGGGCAACCATAGAGCGTGAACGGCACGCTGATTTTCTCAAAAAATCCAGGATCCTAAAAAGCAGGCGAGGAATACTTGCAAGCTAATGCTACTGCTGGGAACGAAGAAAAAGATTCGTAGTGGCTAACTAAATCAGTACTTAAATTTTATTTACTTTTTCGCAAGATCATCCAAACCTGACGCTCTACCTCCGTTGAATGCTTTTCAGTAAAAAGCAGATTTTCAATATCCTGAGCCTGCTCAGCAAGGCTAAACGCTTTCATTTGACTTAGCTGCTGGCGAAAATGCTCCACCAATATTCCAGCTGACATGCCCTCTGGGATCCTCCCGCCAGCATTAATCAATTCCTGCTTCACCTTAGCTGTTATACGGTCGACATCCTCCATAGAGAGATGTAAACGCTCTGCTTCTGCCTCTAATGCATTGCGATCACGAGTGGATAGTTTTCCCTTGGAGATTAAATCACGAAACTCATTTTCGAATGCTTCTCGATCAATGCGAAGCTGATCAGTAAATGCGGAGGCCATTAAACCTGCAGGAATTGCAAATATTCCAATGCCAATCAAGCTAATTACTACGGTCATTGCTCGACCCATAGGCGTTACGGGGATTAAGTCACCATAGCCAACACTAGCTAAGGTAATCACCGCCCAATACATTGCCGATGGAATGGTGTCAAATTTATCCGGCTGAGCATCATGCTCAAACTCGTACCCCAGGCTAGCCGTCAAAATGACCAAAAGCACCATCATGAATGCTGCTGCAAAAAGCACCCTTCTCTCGCGATAAATAGCCTTGTAAAGAGTATTGATGGTACCGGTATAACGAGTTAATTTGAGAAGACGCGATAATCTGAATACTCTTAAGAAACGTAGATCATACGTCTGATGGAAAATCACTCCAATCAAGAATGGCAGAATAGCGACCAGATCAATAATCGCGCCAAGTGAGAGCATATACAGTACACGTCCCACTATTGGCCTTTGATATCTTGGCTCTTCACAACACGAATAAACACGCCCAAGATACTCAATAGAAAAGAGTGCTACGGTACTAATTTCAATAAACTGGAATTCCCAATAAAAAATCTGGTGGATCCAAGGTACAGTTTCTAAAATGATGCAGATGACCGATACTAAAACTGCAATGACGATCAGAGAATCAATAATATGGTGCAGATTTCCTGATGCTGGCGTGGGATTCAATAAGGAGAATATTTTTTGTCTAAAAGTTCTACCCTTATTGTGAATGGCAAAGAAGTGAACAGCTCGAAAAAAATATGAAGGAAAATTGACTCTCCTAAAAAATTGCTTCATGTCAAATCAACCGATTCATAGCGAGGTTGCTTGGATACCTTTTTTGAGCATCAGATTAAAATTACGCTTCAGATGCTACCTGCGCTTCAGCAAGCTTCATCTCTAATGAAAGCCGCTTAAACGCTTGCTGATCAGGATAAGTTTTAGACAAGTAGTAAATTAACTCTCGATCTGTTTTGCCATGTTGATGCTCCATAAGAAGCTTGCGAAGCGCCCAGATCAGACGCAATGAATTACGCTCATCTCGTAATGCGCCTGCTTTTTCTTCTACATTTTCATCTAAGGCTTCTATATCAATATTTTGGGCAAAAGAACTTAATCTTTCCGGCATACTCCATTTTCTAACCTTCTGAGCCCAAAATAAGAAACGTCTAAAGTCTACCCGCATGTTTTGAGCTGAAAAGCTCTGCATCCAAGCGTGCTCTGTCAACTGGTCTAAGCGAGATTTAAATACAGCATATGAATCCCCAAAATTCTCTTTATCAAAATGCAATTCCCCAGCGGAATTCCGAGTTGGGAACTTAATTTCTCTAGGGTTGAGACCTGTAACCAATGCAGCAGCTTGCCAGTTATAGATATAGGGCCTGGTTAGCCAATAATCCCATTCAGAATCCTGCATAGATAGCCTACTTTTTCTATTAAATTATCCGATAGCTTACTACGCATATACGCTCAATTAAAGACACATTAGAGCTTTTTGCGGAAAAAGAGCCCAATCTGTTAAATTAATATAGTCAAAATCTAATTACTGAGCAAGGCCCATTGATATGAAGAAAATTTTGCTAGCACTGGCTCTAATCTCTTGTAATGCCTTTGCAGATTTATCGGTCAAGGATTTTCATAACAAGGGGCAATCTGAATCTACTAAAACTTACCTAAAAGGTCTCGTGGATGGTCTAAATGTTGCAAACGCCACAATGGCAAGTGAAGAAACCCCCCCTTTATTTTGCTACCCACCTTTTTTGAAGCTTTCCATGCATGATTACAAGAAAATCATCGATTTAGGGATTAGGGAGGCAGACGTCAAGTCTATAAGTCGGGTCAATGTTGACTCAATATTGCTCAACAAGCTAATTGAGCTTTACCCATGTGGCTACAACTAATTTCTAGATGATTTCGCGGTCTCGTTAACAATATTACGATTTTCATTGGCGGACTGTTCTGCTAGCGCACTAAAATGCTTCACCACAGCCTGATCCATCGAAGACAGGTCAGACTTTGGCTTAGCTTGTTCTGGGAAAGTTTGACCCCCAATAATCAAGTAGGCCATCAAAAATAGCACTACTATTGCCAAAAAAATAGGTTTTAGGTAAGTCTTCATCAGGGTCATGATTAACGCCTGCTGAGTCTAGAGCGAATTGCATGAATTACATTGGGCAGTCCACCCAAAGCGCCAATCTGCTTGCGAACCTCACCCTGCCAAACTAGGCGATCCTTCACCAGATCATCCACTCTAAGTTCAACAAAATTAGCACTACCAATTCCTGCGCTTTTAAATTCCATCTTCACCATCTCACACCCCGCAAATTCAAAGTCGTGAGCTTAGTTTGCCCCGATGAAGACTACCCGTCTAGCCATTCACTCAAATGTGAATGGGTTTTCTCATTCTATGAAAAATATGCCCAACCTCATGATCTGTATTGATTTTTTTAAAGTAAAAATACATTTCAGGATATGCCAGAAATTAAAAAATGAATTTTTTCAGTCTTTTCATCGGCTTAGGCTTAATAGCTCATTAAGTCATGAATAGACAAAGATAAAGGGCTAATTCATAGAGTTAAATTCACCAAAAATAGCTTCTATATGAAGATAAGTTAGAGTAGGCAGATGCTATATGAGCAAAAGATCTACTAAGCGTTGAACAATAAACGACCTAAGGCGCCCCTAGCCTCTGGAACTCCCAGATGCATTGCAGTCTGCAAAAGCTCGATTGCCTTTGCTGCAACACCAACATGATCCTTCACAAGTCCGTAGTTGTGTATAGCCTTGGGATTTTTGTGCTCATACGGCCGCTCCAAGTCATTAAACAAAATGCCTAGCTGTGAGGGTGGCGGTTGAGTAGCCAAGGCCATGGTGCACGGCTCGAGATAGATAAGGTAAAACTACCAGCCTCCAGGGATATAAATAACTCAAAGGTCTGTGGATAAAGTCCTAACTTTAGATAGTCTTTAGCCTAATAGTAATCTGCATTTTCTATTCATATAATCCAAAAGATCTAAAGTCTGATCCCATTGTCAAAAAGCTTTGGCTATCAGCTATATGGCCAGTTACTCCGCCAGAGATAATTTTTCCCATTTTCCATCAAGCTTTTGATGGAAAGGTTCTTGATAACGATAAAACTCTATGGATGAAAATGAATGGTTTGCTTCAAGAATCCGATTGGATAATTCTGCAAGGGACGATGCCTGCCAACTAAAATCCGGCTGCTCAATCCAAGCCTTAATTCCCTTTTCCTGCTTGATAAAATGATCCATGGATCCAACCATCTTGGTAATTTCGGCGCCATAAGTTACTAAAATTCGAAGATATTTAACAGCATCCGCGAAGCGAAGCTGCACAACAATGTACGGAAGAGCAAAAGCCAGCGATTGATGTTTACGGGCATTACGAAAATAAACTTGCTGAGTCACCTCCCAATTTTTTAGACTAGCCTCAAGAGAAAAATCGAATACCCAATCTTCTTTATAAAAAAAAATACACTGCTGCCCAATAAATACGTCAGAAACTGTTTGAACTTTTTCGCGAGTTTTTTGTAAGCGTAAATATTCGTAGGGGTCGAGTTTAGTCATGGAATGAATTCAACGCAGGAGGCGATCTATTCCAGCTTCTTAAGTTGCTCAATCTGCAATACAGCCTTATCGCCCACATCTCGACTAACTAAATAAACAAAATTCTGATCATAAATAAAAAAGTATTTTCGAAGAAAGGGGTCGGCCAAGACAATCTTCTTAAAATTTCCCTCTCCCAGACCATTCACAATCGGAAAGGATTTTTGCGTCTCAGGATTGTCCCCGAGTCTAGCCAGTAAATCCAATTTAGTTGTAGTGCCCTCATAGAAGGCAGGGCAGCACTTAATGACTCCCTTTGGGCGAATGCCAACCCATGAAAACTCATCGTCACCATAGGTGAGAGATGTAGCGGTAATACTTAGCTTCTGTTTGCCATTTTCAGCTCTCCAAGTCCCAAGCCAACGATCATTGATAGGGACTGCTACAGATTTACTGGCAATAGCTGGATCTGGAATCTCTTCCTTAGCAGACGGGGATAGAGCGCTAGATATACTTTGGTCGGAGGCCTGATCGGCATTGTCATTCACGGAAAGCGCTGCGACTGAGGCAATAGCAGGAGCTTGCTTAGCTTTGAAGTTTATAAAATAAAAACCGCTTAAAATAATTGCGTACAACAAGATGCCAATTAAAAGGATTAATTTAATTAGGCGCTGAGGATTTTTTTCAACTAGATTGCGAGCTGGAGTGTTGTAGCTTTTTTCTGAGAAAATATCCAGTATTCTAGGAAAATTTGAGGCTACTGAATCACTGGGCTCTTTAGAAAAATCGGCAGCGGGCGATGGGGATGACTCTACCGTTACTGCAGGGCTCGCCGCTAGAGTTACTGCAGATCTTCTTAATCTAGGTTTAACTAGAGTTCCACCTGCTAGATTCTCAATTGAGTCAGCAAAAACTAAAGCCGCCAAAGCGCTATCGAATAATTTTTCTTGGCATACTATTTTTTCAATTACTTCATTTTTCTGTATTTGATACTTCTCAATTAAATACAGCTGGTACACGTCACTGTTAATATCCCTGATGCCCGAAAACGAACGCCCCAAGCGCTTATTGCTGCCCTGAAAAAAAAGACCGCCAGTAATAAAAATTAAACCAACAATCAACTTCAATTGCGCTGGAGAACCCAGCTGCTCAAGCATGTAGTCTTGTAGTATTTCTATATCAATACCTGTTAGCGACTTGTGGGCAGAGGCAAGCACCAAAATCAGCCCACAAGTTATAGCAACGAGCTTTAAGCCTAATTCAAGAAAAAAAGATGTTTGATTTTTAAACGGCATAGGGTGACCTTTGAATGTCTTAACCTAAGTGGACTCTCGGTCTATCGAGGCTCCTTCAAGGAAAAAAGTATTGTACCAATCTTGAGGCCTCAAAAATTCCACAACCTCTAAGCGGTGCGAGTCGGCGTAGCTTCATCTGCCGCCCTAACTTCTACCGAGGATTCCCTTGCCTCAGAATGTGTTTGGTTGCCATCTACACCCTTAGCATCCTGTGACTCTTCGGACGTTTTTACCTCTTTTAACTCCGGAATATCGCTAGGCCTTGAAAAGGTATCGACCGAGTCAAATGTGCTGACCAATACATACTTCTCTAAAAATTGATTCTTAGGCAAATATTCTAGGTTAAAGCCGTTAAGGACTTTAAATTCTACAAAACTTATTCCCAGTGCATTGGGCGGAAAAAGCTGCTTGATAGCCACTCGTACGCCATTAGCATCTGCAAAAATATCGTTTCTTTGTGGATCATTCATAGCACACCTAGCTAAATATGGGTTCATTACGGCGATATGGATCGCGCCAAATAACCAGATAATTCTCTATTAGGCACCCAAAAATGTCAATACAATCACTTTGGGCTTAAGATGCTCTATTACCACAATGTATCCTCTAAGCGCCCATGCTCATTAAATTTCTGGATTTGCTCCTACAGATCTGCACTAGCGTCCTAGTGAGCGCTTTTTTACTGCGCTTTTACTTACACTATCTGCGCATCAATTTTTCACCAAATTCTGGTAATCCATTTAGTACGTTTTTACTGCCCCTGACTAACTGGCTTTATTCGCCACTTCGCAAACTCATGCCTTTTAACGGAAGAATTGACTACTGCTCGCTGCTCTCGAGTTACTCTATTGTTGTCCTCAAGTCATGCATTTTGATTGGTATATCCAGCGCATCATTAAATAATCCATTCATCATGCTTTATGCAGTCTTTGATTGGCTAGACCTTGTGCTATCAGGATTCATTGGAGTGATATTGGTTTACACCCTATTGAGTTGGACGGGGGCTTACTCTCCAACCCAACAACTGTTCGCGCAGATGGTTAACCCTTTACTCAAACCAATTCGCAAAATTACACCCCTAATAGGTAATATCGATTTTTCTCCACTGATACTGCTTTTACTCATTCAGATGGTGACTGTTTTTTTAGGACAGGTCCAAAGACAACTCTAAGTTAGGGTCTGCTGGCTTATTATTTTTTCAAGAAGCCAGGAATAAAGCGTTCTGCAGCAGAATGCTCAACTAGCTCGCTAGACTCTAGGGGGGTGGCGGCAGAGCCTCCATAAAAACCTAAATTTCTGGCTTTAGCCCGATAGGCGTCAAGCACGGTGACTTTTTTCATGATGTTTAGATTCAAGGAAACACCATTGATTGACAAGGATTGCCGAACCTCATTGCGCTCTTGAATTTTTTGCGCAATAAATTTACCGAATTGACAGAAGTTATTCGAGATCTCAGTGTTAGCCGAAACACAGAAAAAATCTTCATAAACATATTGATCGATATCGGATATGCTCAATATTGGCGGTGTGATGTGGCAGTTTGCTAAAAAATCTAAATTAGTCAGAATGCCATTAGATGAAAAACTTCGTTCAACACGACTAGGCGCAACCAAAATAAATTGCTTATTCACCGCTAATCGCGCCATATGCCGCTGGACATATTCGAGAATAAATATCTCTGTGCTGGCCATCTCAAATTTAGCACTAGATGTTGGTACTAAGATCATGTCAAAATCCAACATGAACTCATCAGGCATTGCCTGAGTCCAGGTAATGTCGGCAATACTGACATCTACGCCATGAGAGAATTTACGAACTGACGCCCGAGCACTCAATAACGCTAGACCCCTGCTCTGGTAGTTCACCTCACCTCTATGAACAGCTATGCCGATATCAGGAGCCTTCTTGGTCCAGCGTGATGAGGATGCTTGCTTATCAAAATCTATCAGGGATACCTTAAGGCCTTCTTGCATTCCTAGGTAAGCGGCTAAATTTGCAGCAATAGTACTTTTTCCAACCCCGCCTTTTTGATTGGTAACCAATATTTTGATTGAATTAATCATTTTATTTTTAAAGGATCAAGAGGTCGAAGATTCATTCACGATGTACGTCACCACCAACTTCATCGCCAATCTTTGAGATTGAACCACTCAGCCTAGCGCCATGCTCAATACCAATTTGGGCATATGTAATATCCCCATGCACATCCGCCCCATTATGTAGCTCTACCCGCTGAGTGCCCCGCACATTTCCCTCAACTCTACCGGCTACCAATATACGTACGCCATTAATATTGCCTTGGACTAGACCTGTTTTACCTAAGGCTATACAAACGTCAGCCCCTGGTTTGGTATCGATGTCACCCACAATCGTGCCATCAATTCGGAGACTTTTAGTTGCAACCAGTCTTCCATAAATTTCTAGATCGGGGCCGATGATCGACCCAAAGGTTTCTCTAGAGGGATCTAGTAATCGAATCGCATGACTTTGCTTAAAGGCCATGTCTTAGGAAATTAGCTCTTGATAAATTTTCCAGCCACTTTGCCACCGCGCTGAATATGTATGTATTTATAAGAAATATTGCCATCGACATGAGCAAGCGGACCTATATTTAAATCCTCGCAGATGACATCACCCTTAACTTGTCCCTTGATAACGAGTTGCTCTGAATTAAGCTCGCCATCTACTTGACCACTAGCATCGACCAAAACAGACTTTGCCGTGATCTTGCCGCGCACAGTACCTGAGATATTGAGAACACCAGCAGAAGTGATCGTGCCTTCAAAGACAAAACCCTCACTAATAATGGATGGCTTTGAAATGTTGCTGCGAGAGCCGTTATCGTAATATCCGTTTGAACTTGCTTGCTCCGAGGTTGTCACGACTGGGGGTGCCACTTCTTGCTCAACAACTTCTTCCGCTTCAGTACCGAGAACCTCTTCTTCGGAACTTGCTTGATTTGGCTTTCTTGAAAACATATTCATCGAGATGGTCTAGTAAATTAAAAAATGATTAGGAATGGGGATTGAGATTATGCAAATCGCCATGTAAGTGACCGCCCTTTTCAATCTCAATCTCTGAATAATTAATGGATCCAGTAACCTTACCAGTCGAGCGAATAATCAAGCTGCGAGTAGCAGATACATACTCAACCACCTCACCACGAATATCGATTGATTCCCCAGTTAATTTTCCGCGCACAACCCCAGTAGCCTCGATCAGCACCTGTTTTGCGGTAATTTCACCCTCAACTGTCCCGGAAATTGAAGCAATATCAGGAACTTCAAAGTTACCCTTGAGAACCACGCCCTCACCTACAAATAGGCAACCCTGTTGATTTGATTCAGCCATTCTTAGCACTCCTAGCGCGCATTGTTGTTAATTATTAATTGGGTAATTCTAGCAGTCTAAATTCAGTTTTGGGCCTTAAAATGCAATTAATACTATCAATTAAAACATTCCAGACATGACTAGAAACTTTGTACAAATGTACCAAAAAATGCTCTTGATCGGTTTTACGGCTATTTTGCTCAATCCCATTAACGCAAGTCATGCTAAATGGGTCTTTATTTCCAATGACAATGTTGGCAATGCCTACTATTACGATGACAGTAAAACCGTCAGGAATACCCAAACGGAAGAGGTCAGCACCTGGCTTTTAACGAGCTATACAGAGTCTTTATCTGCTCCCAATGGAGAGTCAACGCAATCGGTTGTGCAAGACTTATCCTATTTATGCCGAACAGGATATGAGAGCTATAAACAGTTTTATATTGGCTATTACTCAGGCACCAATGGCTCAGGAGTTGGAATTGATTCAGCCGATACCTCTGACTCCCAATGGGAGCGTGTTATCCCCGACACAATGAGCTACCTACTATTCAAGTTTTTTTGCAAGCCCCAACAACCCTCAACACAGCCGCAGACACCACAATAAGGCTCAAATGCCTATTGCTTAGATTCTGCCTTAGGGTCTGATTTCTCATTAGCCTCAGCTCCAGCAACCCCGGCAGGCTTAGAAAAATAATTCATAGGGTAGGTTGATTCGGTGCCGTAAGCGCCACGAATCCAGATTTGGTCGTTGTAGCGCACATAACAACTGCGAGATACGTTACCCAAAGAATTGACTGAATATGAAAAGTACCAATTTGCCTCAATCTTGCCAGTTTCTGAAGTACAAGGCTCGGAGGTGATGTACAGAACATCGCCATAAGCAGGCATTTGACCAATAATAGCGCCCTCAGCCAGATAGGGGATCCCAAGGCAAAGCGCTATCAGAGTGGTTTTAAGGGCATTAAATTTGGTCACAGGGCTATATTAAGACTAAAATTGACATATTAGAGCAGTTCACTATCGAACAAATTATAGGCTTAAAGCAAGCGCTAAAAATATTTAATTTATAAAAATCAGTCACTTATAATCAATACATGCAATTATTTTGGGTATCAGGCTCCACTGGAGATATCAAACAGATCAATATCACCAAGGAACGCTTAGTTCGGATTGGAATTATTGTCAGTAGCGCCTTTCTCTTTTTGGGTATTTTGATTTTCTCTACTGGCATTCATATCGCCTTGGAAGTCAATCCAGATTTTGCAAGGGAAGTGAGCGGTATTGTGACCGTTAGAGAGCGCATGGAGTTAGATAGCCAGTACCAAAAACAACTCACCAAAATACAGGATCAATTAGGCAAGGCGAGCATTCGCTTTAATGAATTTAAGTCGATCAAGGATCGCTATCTCGCCATTTCCACGCCATCAACCGTAAAAAATAAATTTGTTGACCCAGTCAACATTGGCGGTCCACTTAAACCACTGAGCTTTAAGCTAGATCCCACCAAACCTCTGGCTGATAATTTTGAAGATACCGCCGCCAAGTCAGAAGAATTGCTGCAAATTTTTGACAAGCTAGAACCAGAATGGGTTAAGCAGTATCAATGGCTGCGTACTTTGCCAATTGGCCCACCCATTGATGCGCGCCTTGGTATGACCAGTAACTTTGGGGTGCGTCTTGATCCTTTTACCAAGCAGTTAGCTCAGCACTCAGGGGTTGATTTTGTAACGCCAGCAGGCACACCAATTGTGGCCTCAGGCGATGGCACAGTCATCCGTGCAGAGCTTGATCCTGCTTACGGAAAATTTATTGAAATAGCCCATGCCGATGGCTTCGTATCTAAGTATGCCCATAACAGCAAGTTACTCGTTAAAGCCGGTCAAGTGGTCACTCGCGGACAAATCATTTCAGAATCAGGCTCAACCGGTAGATCTACTGGCCCTCACCTGCATTACGAAGTTCATCAAAACAATTCAATCTTGAACCCAGCAAAAATTTTGGTCTATGCACCCCCAAGCAACTACTGGTAAGTCCAAAGTCTCTGTATTTACTTTATTAGTAACCCAAAGTTGCCACCAAGTTCATCATCTGCAAATAGGGCGGCGCAGCGCCATAAAGTGTTGAATTCTCTAGGGCACAAGCCTTACTCTTAGAGATCGCTTTGCGAATCTCATCATCTAGCTCCACCATCTTGGGAACTTCATCTAATTCATATTCACCAATAGTTTTTTGTACAGCAATTTTGACTACTTGAGCCAAGTCATTTTCTATTTTGACTAACCAGATATCTGTCAGAGATGTAGCATTACGAAATAAACCCCAGCGAGCCCAAGTGACCTGCTCATCTTGCATAAAGCAATCTTCTTCGTACACTTTTAGATCACTACCGCTGTACTTAAATTTTGAAACCATGCCCTCATACAGATCGCTGGTAAAAAAATGGGTCTTCTCTTCTGGATCTATGTCAGGCAGTCCCCTACTCGCGACCATCTGCTCATATGCTTTGAGATCGGCCAAGCATTGCGCCACTCGCATTTGAGGATTGGAATGTGATTTGCCATGCATAAAATGCGCCTCTGTTGCCTGCTCACCATTGGGCAACAACTGATCTGCTAAATGCTTGATGACATTAAAGAGTTGAAATGACAGTGGATGCACACCAAACTTATTCATCCAGTATTTCTCAAGTTCCATGGAGGCTTGAGAAAATTGAGTATGCAAGTATTCGTCTTTAGAAAATTTTGCAGCGTAATTGGTAAAAATTTGTGTCAGCTTTTCCTGATCGCCGGACTCATTGGGAGTGCTAGCATGCCAATACTGATCAAAGGTTTCGTAGTTGCTGCGGGAAACATAAGGCAAAAACACAACGGCATTAAAGAGCTCTTGACTCATATATTGCGCGCCTGCTTGACCGCCTAATACAGCATTAAAAATCCCCATGATCCCCCACTTTTCTTTTATCAAACTATCAGGAGATTATCACCTATCAAACGCTCTGGTGAGTCATGACAAACTACGCGGCAGCACGCTTAACCTTAGATTCTTTTAATTCGCGCATGGCCTGCTCTTGGACTTTACGAGCAGCAATCTTTTCATTGCGTTTAGTCACCTCGTGATTAAAGAGCATGACCTCATACAACCGCTTGCGCATGAGTTCAGAAGCGCCCGCAATCACAAATAGCAAAATGACCATGACAAAGCGATCATGAATCAAGATAATGTCACCAATGCCTAGGCAGATGACGCTAATAAAGCGCAACCAATTCGTGATCTCAAATTCAACATCGGTCATCTCAAGCTGCCTCTAAATTATCAGGATTGTTAGTACAAGTTAGCGCAACAGCAAAGTAGCATCCATCCCACTTCAGGGGGAGATACTATCAAAATTTAGCATTTGTTGCCTGTACTGTGATGCCCACTATGGTGCACACTAGGACATTACAGTAGCTTTGTGTCGGAAATATCAAAAGGGCACAAAGATAGCGCAAGCCTGGATTAACGGCTATTTAGAAAAGAGTGTTTACCAACTTTAAGGAATAAAACAAAGATCAGAGCTAGCCTAGCGTAAATCAGGAGACGATGTTTTGCATTGCAAAATAACGCTTTATCCTAGGATCCCCAGTCATGATCGTCGAAGCGCTCTGAACTGTAGACAAGGGATTAATGTCGACCTTGGCCGCCGGGGAAATGGCAAGCTTTTCTTCTACATTGACCGCTGGATGGGACAAGCTAGCCTGTGCGCTAAAAGCGCCAATCTTCCATTGTTGGACTGTTTCATCGCTCTTCAGACTAGAGGCGTCTAAATACGAGCGGTTATAAACATTGATTTTGTCCACCAAGCACCTCATCTATCTATTGTTCTCAGTGTAAATCATCCGAGCTAGACCAAAAGAAAAAATAGGCCGCGGTAAAGCGGCCTATTTAGATACTGCGCTAGAGCTAAGCTTAGGCTTTTAGATTCACCAAAGCCCCGGGGCTGCCAGCAGGAATCACTGGGTTAGCCTGCGCTGGTGCACCGGCTACTTTATTGCCCCCTGCTGAACCATCATTGTCCCCATCAGCGTCACGACCAACCGCAGGTGCTGCTTGAACCTGAGGTTTTTGAACGCTCGTAAGACCCTGAAAGCCAGCACTCATGCCACCAATGCTAGAAATAGCCATGGCACTTCCTTTTTTAAAAATGGCCTCAATCGAATACGGACAAAACGACCAATTTGTCCATACGATCTATACGGCTATTTTTAAAGCAATGTTTACCTCAGAATGAGGTACTTTTGCAGGCTAGAAAAAATACTAAGTTATTGATTTTAATAAATAAAAATACATTTCGTTTTGTAAAAATGCTATTTTATTGATTCAGTGAACTGCGCAAAGACGGGTCCCGTGCAGATCTGACTTACTCGATCCAGCTCACATCATGAAACCAGCGATTTAAAGTGCCACCAGTGCGAGCACTTTCAATCTCATTGCGCGTGGTTTCAAAATCATGCACGGTTTGTTTGCTGGGGTTTTCCAAAATACACCCACAGCGAATGCGATCTAGCTGCGCGCCTGGCACAATATTTTTGACAACCAAGGTAAAGGTATTGGATTTAGATTTAAGCCGCTCAAAGTAAGCGCCATACCAAACACGGCCGACCTCTGGCGCAATGACCCCTTGGCGCATATCGAGCAAGATGCCCTTCATGCTGATGTTCATCACCTTGGTCTCAAGCTCTTGTCCAGCCCCAAGGTTTAGTACCAGCTTGAAGTCTTCATCCACCGGGGCGGCAACCCGAAAGCCATCACGCCTTTGAATCTTGATCATCTCATTGGGAATGGGCGCTACCAAGTTGCCATCCTTGAGCATGATCTGGCTAATGACAAATTGGTTTTTACCATTGTCATCTACGAGCACTACCAAACGATTGGAATCAATGAAACTCACCAGGCTCTCTTTTTTGAGTGGCTGCATCACGATGCCATTTTGATCATCGGCAGACAAAATCGTCACGGGCAAAGGCTTACCAAAATCATTGAGAGCGTAAACCGCCGCAACCGGCTGCTTTTCAATAATGCGAGAAATCGCTTTGGCAACAAAGCGCTTAGCAATATGCCATTCCGCAGGAATCTGCTTGAGCATTTCAGGAGGGAAAATAAAAGGCAGCATGTAATTAATACCAATTGGGGATATGAACCATTGTTCACAAATATGGCATAAATTATAAACTTTTATAGCGCCCACCTACCTAGCCCCTGATGCACCATTGTTGGGTATACGCTCAAACCTCACCGGAGTTACAGGGCTATCGGCTTACCAAAGCGATTCAAATTGTTAAAGAACTCAATTGCGCTCATCTGAACGCAATGGCACCACTACTTCACTTTGGCCCGAGAATATTTAGCCGACGTGAGAAACGATTCTGATATGTAGGAGAAGATGCTCAAACGCATGCTGCGGCATAGACTCTTACAGCAATGCGCTAGATTGGCTTTGGGGATTAGGCCACCCGAGTTTTAAAAAGAAGTACAAGGTAAGCAGATCAAAGCTCAGACAATAGAACAAGCAGGATTAACTAGCAGTGCATCAGGAGTAATGTCTGAGCATCATTTGGTCGAAGTTGATGGATTGAGGATAAGGTTGATGGGTTCAAAACCCAATGACAGCATTAGGGCTCATTGTCTAAACTAATGAACTGAACTGATCAGTCGATTAAAAAGCCAAATGCCCAAGTTATCAGCGAGAATAGTGAAATGACAGAATATGAAATCATTTCTATTGAGCCCACTAGCGTAGGTAAGTACTGGGTGCTGACCTACAAAACAGCGGATGGAAAAATTGATAAGGAAATGGTAGAGGGCTTAGACCCACATGAAGCATCTATTGCATTTCGCAATTTGATGATGAAGCAGGCAAAGCTTCAAGCACTCAAAAAACCCCGAAAATAATCGCTATAAAGACTCTAAGTGCCAGTGGCATTCTGATGCAAATTAATCACATCGGCCTGTTCAGCATTTTTCACATCCAAGTCAACGCAAGATAAAACGCCATTGACTTTAGCATCTGGATGAATATTGATCTGTTTATAGCGAATATTCCCCAAAATCACTGCGCTCGGATAAACCTCGATTCGCCCAGCAACCTCAATGGAGCCCTCAATGCGCCCAATCACAATGAGATTAGAGTATTTAATATCTCCCAATAAGGCTCCGGCCCGATCAATCACCAAAGTTCCCTGACCATTAGCCGCCTCACTGATATTGCCCTGTAGGGTACCGGCAATTTTAAAGTTTTTTTGTCCTTGTACATTACCAACAATAGCTGAGCCCAAACCAATCTCATTGGCATACTCTAGATGCTTGTGCGCTGTTAGCTTGACGGTTGTTTTATACATGCCATATCTCCTCTAACCTTAAGTTAGGATTTAAATATAACCATACAGTAAATTTCGGTTATTGCACTGCAATTCATGTCATAAATGAGTGCAAAAATACCGTAAATCATTAGCCCTAGAGAGCATAAAGCTCAGGAAATAATTAAAGTTTATGATGTAAGCCTATGAATTGCATGCAATGTATCCACTATTTCACAACATGGGATTTTAAGTTTCCGATGGGTTGTAGGCTCTTTGAAATCAAATCCAAGTCAGCGCCCAATTTAAAGGTATTAGAAATGACAGGGCAAGCATGCCTGGGGTTTCAAATCAAGCCAATAAATACAACCACAAAAAAATTGGTGCCTTAGGCCAAGAAAACGCTGCTTATTTTTTTCTTAAAAACGCGGGGATTAAATCGAGTAGCGTACTCTTTGGCGCTTTCTCAATACTGCTAGCAATTACTGGTCGCACCCTGGAGGCAGCATCAACCTGTGGCAGGCCTTTGAAGTAATTTTCGTAATTTTGGCGGTCAACACTTTTGTTGACGATCTCAACCCGCTTACTCTCCTGGCTTTCGGTGATTTTTTGCTCTATCTTTTGATATACAAAATCACCAAATTCTAAAAAGTTCTCAGAAACGACTGGGTTATCTGAGTGGCATAAAAAGCCTTTGGTAATGAACTCATTAATGTGGGGAATTCGATATACCACTGGGCCAACAGAACAGGTTTCAATAAAGCGCAAGCCCTCAAATTCAAGGTTAGATAAATTGTCAGCATCAATACGGCTTGGCGTCACAATCACATACTGACGCTTGAGATTAAATTTGATCGAATTTTTTTGGTAATACTCCAACAGAAAAATTTCAGTGCTAGCAACTTCAACAACGCTATTTGAACTTGGCACAATCACAATATCAAAATCGAGCAAGAAGGTATCTGGCAAACCAAAGGTCCAAGTTAAATCTGCAATGACAACATCGGACTGACCAGAACGGGTTCGCATAATGCTGCGAGCCTCTAACAACGTTAAATTTGAATTTTGCTGATAAATTAATCCGGCCTTATGCGGCGCAATTTGGTGGTCTGAATATTTCTTGATTAAATTGTATGAAGTGGACTGCTTATCAAAGTCAATGAATGAGACGCTTAATTTTTTCTCCAAAGACAGGTATCCCGCCAGGTTTGCGGAGAGAGTGCTTTTGCCAACTCCGCCCTTTTGATTGGTAACCAGTATTTTGATTTGGGGCATTTGGTGTTACTTTTTTATTAATCGCGTTGCCCGATTATATTGAGAAATCTCCAGTAATGTTAGCAATTTAGCGCCCTTATGGTGCCTATCCTAAGACTTGAATTCAGGTATAGTCATTACAAAGATTAACCACGGCCAAGGCCAATTTGGAGCTTGTTTATGAAGATTCTCAAAATCGCATCTGCTAGTGCTCTTGCTCTTACCGCCGCTTTCCTCATTTCGGGCTGCTCGAATAATGAAAGTGAAGCCAATACGAAGCCTTGGTTACCCGATACAGCAGTGGTCAAACTGCCCATTGAGGAATACCTCGGCATTCCCTTTAATATCGCCCGTGAGG
>Ga0114964_10000157_pt1 | contig 51431 bp, 75 predicted proteins | sample C_131016_MF_Meta_FD_92638 | JGI IMG/M metagenome (GOLD analysis project Ga0114964, IMG submission 92638) | Freshwater microbial communities from Lake Croche, Canada to study carbon cycling - C_131016_MF_MetaG | ecosystem: Environmental > Aquatic > Freshwater > Lake | place: Lake Croche, Canada... | reverse complement strand
TTTCCAAATATGAAGTTGTTCTACTCACAAATACACCCTTATTCATATTATGTTATATATAATAAGGATGGTAAATATGTATTTTATAAATATAATGGAGAAAGACTACTCAAGAAAAAGTTAGATAAATATATTTAATATGATAATTAAGAAATTTGCTAAGTTCATTGTTGAAAGTTTACAAGAAAATGAATATGAACGTATAGGAAAATATGATAAATGGGAAGGTATTGACGACATGGAAGATGCTCAGCACATTATAGACTTCTGGGACACACCAACAGTTAAGTTTAGTGAAAGGGATTTAAAAGGATTTAATTCTATATTTGATAATATTGTAGTATCTCAAACAGGTGATAGACTAAAGGCATTTACTAATTTAAATAAAAGATATAAGATATATATAAAAAAGTTTGCTGATGAATATTATGGTATAAAGTTTCATGATGATGATTATGAACTACCGGAAAGATATTACCGATGTGATCAATGGAATGGTTTATTAGTTTGTCTTAAAAATGAATTAAATCAGATGTAGATAAAGTGGTATCTTTTTCTCACCATCTGGATATTTTAAATCAACTTTATCATTGACCTTAAACCCAATATCTTGTTGAGATTTTAGTGAAGCTAGATTAGATTGCCTAACATTGGAAGTTATTAGGCTACAATTATTTTTTCTACCTATTTCAATTATTCTTAGCTTCATACTTTTATTTATTCCCATATTTCTATATGCTTCGTCAACTGCGCTATAATTCAGGTGTATTACCATCTTTCATTCTAAAGATAGAAACTCCGACTAGCTTAGTATTAAGATATGCGCATACTTGGTATAAATTAGAATTTCTAATATAATCTTCAAAATCTATTATATCTAGATACTTTATAATAAATTCGTAGCTCTCTATTGATTTATCACAATCAATAATTTCAATTTTGTCTAAACTCTCATTAAATCTTCTAAGATATATCATTAATATATATATTAAAATTGAAATTATAAAATAGTATCAATTGTATAGTCTCTTCTAGCTTGGATATTTTTCAATATCTCTTCTAACAAACAGCTAGCAGCATTACCACTCCAAGAGTAACCATCCTTATTTCCAGATTTCAAATAGGATATCACCTCTGATATGTTTTCGAAAACATACGCTGAGTTAGATAGTGATATACACATACTTCTAACATCATCATCACTTGCACCCTCCCATGAGTCGCATCCTGAACACGAACCATAGTAGTCGTTATATATTACATACTTACCATCAGATAGTCTAACACAAGTAGCTACCATTCCCTGATAATCATTCTCATTCCAGTGTGCAATAAGTGTATTATCCTTAAATAATCCAATCATTTGCTGATCATGACCACCAGCATATCTAGGGTATTGCATCAATTTTTCCCAATCTATCATTTTCTGTAACTCGTCAGTTTGGTAGTACATATATTATCTTTTTTTTCTGTTATGTGTTGCGCTTCCGTCATAGAAGTCTGGTTCTTTTTTTGCCACCCATTTAATAAATTTAACGATATCTGGGTGTTGTTTAACCATCTCCGCATTGTTATAAGTTTTGGCTAATTCCTTTTCGGTAAAAATAGAATGAATCTTTCTATGGTATATCTTATGTATTAATTCGGTTTCTTTTCCGCCTTTACATTTTGGATAGAAGTGGTGTTTATCCACTGAGCTACCTTCCCACATTTCTCTATCACATATTGGACAATTCATAGTATTCAGGATGGGAATCGAACCCACAAAAGTTTTATAAATCTTCCTTGGAAACGCGCTTCCTGAGTCTATCCCAGTGCATCCGTAAACCATGTGGATAGAACCTCACACCCGTTGGACTTACAACAGTTGAAACACAACCATAAGTGAACGCCTCTAGTAGCAAGTTAAGACCCGTCTTTCTTCAAGACTATCCGTACGTTTTGGGACTGTTTTATCCGTTAAACTACCTGAATATTTTTTAGCCATTTTCTTATTGTATTATCACTAACTCCATATTTCTTACCAGTCTTTACATAGCCATATAATTTAACCTCACCAGATAAGATATTGAGATTAGGCCTAATTTCTATCTTTCTTCTACTGAGTATATAACATGATCTACAATAATTAGATCTTTTAAATATTTTAGCACCACAACTACATCTCTTTTCATTATTTGTCTTTTTAACTTTAATAATTTTAAATTTTTTTATATCACTTGAAATATTCGAGATACACCATCTACATATACCATTTTTATTTTTTTTATTAAAAATAATTTCACCACACTTAGAGCATTTTTTAAAATTAAAATTTTCATATAGGTAGAAGAAGTTTTTACCATATTTATTTGTTACATATTCAAAAATATTATTCATATCCTTCCTAAATAGAAGTTTAATCTTAAATGGAAAGTATTGTATTTTTGAATCTACTTTATCATCTCTATAACCTTTTAACTCAAAGTAAACATCATCTATTATAAAATCTGGTATATAAAATTTCTCCTCATTATTATGTATATATCTAAACCTTTGTGTATTTCGTATAAATGAAATATTATTTTCAATATGATATATAACCCATGCAAGTTCATATGTACTATCACACCAATATCCTTTATAATATCCACTTTTGCCTCTACCACCACCTTTTGTATAACCACCAAAGTTTCTATTTTTGGCTCTTATTGATGATTTTTTATTAATATCACTTTTTATGATATTTCTTTTTTCCTCGGTTAATGATAAATATGTGTCTTTCATACCAAGTCGTTCTATTTTATTTAGAATACTTGTATAACTTCGATTTAATAAGATAGCAATCTCATTATAATGTAAATTTAGGTTATCTAATAATATATCTTCTTCTGATTTACTCCATTTCATAATCTATATATTAGAAACAGCACCTCCCCATTATACAGGCTCGATATTTTTTACCATTAGCAGAGAGCAGCATATTCGAAACGCAACCAATTTTCATCGATCCAATCGCTTAGCAGGCGTTGGTAGTACCCTGACTACTTTACTCTCTATATGTATTCCCGGTGGGGGTCGAACCCACATTTTCGTCCATTACAGATTTCTGGTTTCGAAGACCAGTCCGATACAGGAACATCTTTATATTTCTTAATCCATTTTCTTATTGTATTATCACTAACACCATATTTTCTACCAACCCCACAATATCCCATTTCTTCAACTTCATTTAGTAGTGTCTCTAGGTTTGGTCTATCTACTTTTCTACTACTGAGTTGTTTACATTTAATACAGATTTTTGATAATCTGGACATTTTATTACCACATCCGCATATTGGGGTAATTATTATATCATCGATGGAATACCTCCTTACTGTTTCATTATCTATATTTTCTATAAACTTTAAAAATTCATCTATTTCAGATTTGGAATTTTTTATAACATCAGTCCATTTTACTCTATAGATTTTGAAGCCCTCATTTATGAAAAATTCATCTCTTATTCTATCATGTTCAATTGCCTCTTTCGTTCTATAATGTTGTGATCCGTCTATTTCAACTACCAACTTTATATCAACAAATAAAAAATCTATAAAATATTTACCATATGAAAATTTCTCTTTAATATCAAAGGAGTTGAACAAATTATTGTTTTCAAAAACCTTTATAAAAAATTTTTCCGGATAACTCCTTCTACTCTTATCTCTATTAATAAAATCCCATCCCTTTGATATGCCTTTCTGATAAGATTTTTTCATGGCTTCTGAAAATATTTTTGACTTCTCTTCTTTTGTTAGTTTAGCTTTTGTTTTTCTTTTATAACTTCTATCTCTTAGATATTTAATTCCCCTATCATCATGCTTTCTATAATAATGACCAACTAGTCCCATCTTAGAGAATGAACAAACACATTTAGGGCATTGATACTTACCATTATCTAACTTCCACTCTTCTAAAATTCTAAATTTAATATCTCTATCACATCTATGTTTATTAAAGTTACAATTTTTATACTCCCTCTTACATTTTTCACAATATGTTGTTTTATAATTCATAAAATTCGAACCTTTATTTTTATATATTAAAAGGTTACCCTTCCATTAAGCGGTGAGCTGAGGACCCGACCCCCGCTCCTGATTTCTCCGAGCCCCAGGTTTCAAAGCTGGTCGCCACTCCAATGTAGCTGCTTAACTCACCAATTTTGTGATTCCAGCAAGATTCAAACTTGCAATTTCCAATTTCGTAGATTGGTGTATTTTTCAGTTATACTATGGAACCAATAAAAAAACCCCTGAATTCGAAAATTCAAGGGTTTGAGTTATTTATACACAATATAAATACAATCAACTTCGAATTTTCGAGCTGTTTTCACTACTGCGTGACGAACTTGTATTTGTATTGATATTTTTCATATTGTTATATATTATATTTTTTATCCTTTGTTTACACAAAATTACGAATTTTTTTTAATCCACCAAAATTATTTTTATTTTTAGTTATTTATAGTAACATGTGGACCAGTACCAAAGTCATATGCGTGAAATAAACCTGAATTTTTTATTACATCTATTTCAGTATCACCATAAAACTCCCATCCATTTTTATCTAGATACACTATACTCTCTTGGTCAAGTGTATTTAGATAATCAATTAAATGTTTAACTCTTATTTCTTTAATTGGATTTCCTTTCGTTTGATTCATTTGATTTGGTTGATTAGTTACTTTATATGTTCATATTAAATTAAGATCTAATCTTATTTCCTTGATTTTTGGATCAAGGTATTCATCGATAAATGCCTCTGGGTGTATTTTCTTACAATGTTCTAATTCATCAGGATACTCCTGGATATACTTTGTTGGGTATTCATCACCGATTCCATAGCAGAATAGATTTATCTTTGATATCCTACCATTATAAGGCTTAAAGGCAACATCCCATTCATCACACATCCATTTCCAAATTCTATCTTTTATTCCTGGTCTAACCCTCTTAGTAGAGGGAAAAGATCAAAATATATGTAAGACTCTCGCCTTTCACCTTTTTTATTGTTGGATCGCTAAACTTTCTCATTAAATATATATTAGTTTTTTATTTTATATTTCTGAAACTTATCTTCTTATCGAAGCCCGCAGAAAGAATCTTTTCTTCATCAGTTCTGGTATCAAGTATTACTTTTTCCTTACTGAGCCATTCAGTCAGCATCACATATATATCATGTGGTGGTAGTACTTTCGATATTCCAGTTTCATCTAATTTAGGAAATAGATATTGTATATTACAGGATGTGCATAGTATCGGGCAATTCGCCTTCTCATTTAGCTTACTTGTATCATCGATAGTTACAAAATAAGCCGGTGTGACTCTATGACCAGGTGTGTCTATTAATACAACATTGTCTTTATCAGTATACCAACCTATATACCTCTTTTTTAGTATAGTGAATCTAGCTTTAAGATCTTCACCAAAGTAGAATTTGCATAATTTATCATCATAATAAGAATCAATTCTCTTCCCGCAAATAAAAAATGATACCATATTATTGTAGTATGGTATCTCAAATTTAGTTCTATCTAATATACGCAGCTCATCCACTCCATAGATGCCAGTTAGGTAATCATAGTAATCTTTATATTTTGATATTATCTTCATTTTGCTTAATTTAAAATATCTAGAATCTTCTTATCTCTGTTTTCGGATATATCAATAAAGTATTCTTTAAATTCATCATTTGTAAATTGATAATGATTGTGTTCTCCACAATCTATCTTCCATTCAAATTCTATATAGTCATTATCCGCTATTAGACACTTATCATATAGGTATACGGCATTGTAGGATTTACCAACTTCATAGATATAAATTTCTTTCGTGCAGATGACAATCATATTGCAAATATAAGGAAAAAACTCGAATCACGGCGCCCTGTTTGGTAGCCACCTACCAACCGCCACAGACCGAAGCCTGTAGGGCAAGTTGGTAGGTGTGCTAACAAACAGGGTGCCTTCATAGGGTCTTGCCTGCTCGTCCTTGCGGACTTCCACCCAACGGTGCGTGTTTGGATAACCGGGTTTCCCCGTAGTGACCATTCACGGTTGCATTAGTTCCATCCCTTGCGGGATGTTTGCACCCATGCACTAAGCTCACCTATAGTAAAGGTTCAAGGGTATGTAGCATCAGAGTTGTCGACCTTTTCACCCTTTCGGCGTGCCTATCCTCGGCAATGAAGCCTAGATAGGTTCAAGGTGCAGAAGCATCTGGGTTCAGAGACCGTTACCGGCTGCTTTCGCACACACATGTGTGTGTCCTCTACCATATCTAGCGTACCCTGTGTCTTTCCCCCGACGACGTACCATAAGTATATATTAATTTAATTTACTGACAATTTCATCAAATGAAATTGTTTTTAAATTCTTTAAAGAAATAATGCGATACCCTTCTCGGTTTTGATGAAAGCAGGTTAGCATAACATCATTTCCTCTTGCACATCTTTGTACCCATACCTTTCTGGAAATATCAGTGAAGTATATTTCCAGTCTTTCTCTTATTGTTTCTAAACTTTCCATTTATTTATCGGTTATAATTTTTTATCCATTTTCTAATACTATTATCAGTAACTCCATATTTACGACCAGTACCACAATATCCCAAATCAGATATGTCTTTCAATAAGTCCTCATAAGTAGGCCTTTCTACTTTTCTACTTCCCAACTGATAACATTTGATACATCTACCTTTGGTAGAGATGTTACCACAAGTTGAGCATAATATTTGCTTATCATATCTTTTCTTTACTGCCTTATGTCTTTTCTTGTCTCTTTTCTTGTCTACTTTTTCTATTTTAGTTCGACAGTCTTTACAGGACTTTGACCTTGTATATTTTAGCTCACCACACATACATAAGTTTTTGCCCCTGATATGTTTAATAAATGGAATAGATGGTTTAGAGGTTGATATATCATTAATATAAGATATCAAATTTCTTATATATTCTTTCTTTTCATCAAAAGACATCTTTTGATAATTTGACCAATTTATTCTAATAATATCCCAACCATTTTGTTCTAAAAATTCATTTCTTCTTATATCACTTTCCAAAATTTTCTTATCACAGTAATGTTGAGATCCATCTATTTCAATATCTATTCTCTTAGAAGGTACTGAGAAATCTAGTTCATATAATCCTATTCTTACTGCCTTTTCAACAATTAACCCCTCCTTCTCAAAGATATCACTAAAATATTTTTCTGGATAGGATTCATTTCTACTATGGTTTAGTAAATATGGAACCTTATCTGGATTGTTTCTGAGATACTCTTTCCTTGATATTGATATTTTATCTTTTGTTTCCTGGCTCATCTTTTTATTAGAAGATTTCTCAGTAAAGATTTTAATCAATTCAGACTTATCTCTTGTCTTAAAGAGGCCCTCTTTTTTAGCTCTATGTATAGTTGAACTAGATATACCATATAACTCACATATCTTTCTTTCAGAAATCTTCTCATCATCATATTTTCTTTGTATATCATCCCATTTTATATTACTCATAAAGTATATATTAAAGTTAGGTGCCTTCCTATACAAAAGTCTGTGCGTCTACTGGGGTATGATCCCAGATTCCAAGATTAAAAGTCTTGTACTTTATCCATTTAAGTTATAAACGCAGTTGGTTCCCCCACCGGGACTCGGACCCGGAATACCCTTACGGGTTCTTGATTAAAAGTCAAGCGCCTTACCAATTTTGCTATGGAGGACTGTGTTCCCTCGCCCGGGAACGATCCGGGCCCTACTGATTAAGAGTCAGCTGCAATACACCTGTTTGCTACGAGGGAATATATTTGTACCCACCGACTCTCTGGTTAAAAGTCTGATACTTTAGGCCAGCTAAGCGAACCGATACATAAAAAAAGTCCCGAACAAACCTCATTTATTCGGGACTTTAAGATAGGCAATAGATTACCTTTCTCACCGAATCAGTGAAACACGTTTATTTTTCTTATTTTTATTTACAGTTTTCATTTTCTTTTATATTTTTTCTAGTTGAATATCTCAGTCATTTTATCTGAAATAGCCTTTTTTAATTCCACGTTCATTGTATATGAATCAACATCAACTCCTATCCCTCTACCAATTGTTTTTAAGTTTTCTAAACCAACTTCATTAGTATTAGCAGACTTAATCTTAGCTTCATAATTTTCATCAAAGATATAAAGAACATGTTTCTCACCCAAAGATTTTGACATCTTTTTTGTTGAATCTGCTAATGACATTACTTTATCAACATCACCAAATTCATATTCATAGTATCTACCACCAATTCTTTTAGATATGTCATTACACAAGTCTAAATGAGCTTTTTGGTCTTTACCGATGATAACTTTATCTGGGTCATTCATCATTATATCAGCTGTCATTAAAACAGGATATAGTAACAAACCTAAATCAAATTCAACATCATCTTTCTTATCCTTATATTGAGGCATTTTAGTTAATGTTCCTAAGTTCAACTTGCAACATAACTTGAAAAATAACTCAGTATATTCAGATGTTTGTCTCTTTATATTTCTACAACCTAACTTTACTAATTCAGCTTCGGTTACATCTGTATAACTATCAGTTGTTAAAGAGTGATAGTTAGCAATTAGAAAGGTAACATCATGTCCTTCCTTCTGTAACTCTAATCCTTTCTTTAGACAACCAAGATAGTTACCTATATGTAACTTCCCAGTTGGTTGGATCCCAATAAGTATTTTTTTAATCTCTTTATTTTCTTTAATTTTCATTGTATATAAACTTATATCCTTTTGTATTTGGTTGTATGAAGGGAATCGAACCCTCGTACCTGACGACCAAAATTTGTAGTAGAACGAGGATTGAAATAATCAGGAATGAAAAACTCTTTAGACCCTAGTAGTGTTCTTGTTTTAGTATAATAATTAATTAAGATAACAACATCTTTATATCTAGCTAAAGTTGCATTGTTCCTTACATAACCTCTAATAATATATCCATCCTTCTCTGTGTGATGAAATAAGTCAGGTTGTTGAGTTATATTTTCTTGAAGAGTTCCTGAACCTCTTAAATAAGTTGTTGGTGAGCTTTGCTCTTTCTTAAGTAGATTTTCTCTTAATATTTGAGGGTTATTTTGTTCAGCAATTACTCTCTGTTTTTCTTGTTCTGTTTTTTGTTTTTCTTCCTCTACTCTTTGGCGTTCTTGTTCAGCTTGTTTTAAATTATCTTTTTCCTTCTCTAAATTTTGTTGTGTTTCTGCAAGTGAAGCATTTGCTGCTGCAGCTTCAGTTTCAGCTTGTGCAATTTTATCTTGAGATTTACTATAGACAAAGTATGATATAATGGCAATTAAAACGATACCCAAAATAGCTAAATAATGAAACAACCCTAGTTTGAATTTCTTTGCAGTCTCTACTTTTTTAGGTTCCTGTGTTTTAGTAAAAGGAGGAACAGTTTTTGAGTTAGCATCAAAGTTAGTCTCTACCTTCTTAAATGGAGGAGGTACAATAACAAATAATTCTTTCAATTCGGGTAATTCTCCCGCAGTTGTCCAATCTGTTAACCCTTCATGCCAAATAGGTGTATCTGCTGTTACCTTTCTCTCTTTCAATTCAGACTTGTCAAATGGACCAAGTTGATTCTGTTCATCGTGTAAAAAATACTTATTCATATTTATAAAATTAGGTGTTTTCAAAAGTGGCAGCTAACGGTTTGCGGGTTTAAGAAGTTGGCGATTTCGGAGCACAAAACTGTCTGCCAGCACTGAACTTGATACGAAGCACAAATGTTTATTTAACCACTGAACCGCCAATTTCTTAAACCCGCTGTTATGGGCTGGTTTTTCTTCTGTTGTCATATGTATTTCGTCACAAAACCACGCAAATTTTGACTGCCAACTGTTGCGTTAATAATTCTTCTTTGTCCGCTATTACAAACCGAAAGTTTAAATGCTATTCTGTCTGGTTCCCTGCGGTCAACAAACGCAGAATGTAAATTATAATATTCGTTGATTGTTCCGTTTGAAACGCCAACAACAAAAATACACTTTCTTGCTTTGGATAAATTTAATTTCCAAGCCCGCCTTGTTGCGTTTAACAGAGACATACGGCTTACATTCTTACTAATGTTGACTGCAATTATTGTCATTTAAATAGTTTTTAAATTATTTCAATTGTGCAATTTCAGCATCACGCTTCTTTGGCAAAACCATCATTGCTGTATAAGTTTTGAATGCTGGATATAAAATTGCAGGTAAAAAGAAAATACAGGCAAACCAAATCCAAGTTTCAGGCTTAGCTTGTTTAATTTGAATATCGTAACTTTTTCTAATCTGTTTTATTTTTACTTCGTTTACTTGTTCTTTGTAAATACCAAAATATTGCATACCCTTTTCAAATGGTTCACATAATTTTAATTTATTAGTGCCTAATTCTGCCTTTTTGATTGCAGCATTGATAACTTTTTCAGATAGATTATATTTTTCTCTTTCCTTTTCCCAACCAATATCATCGAAAGTTTCGGATAAATGCGAAGAAGCAATTGTAATGCAAAACTCAATTTGTCTTGAGATAACTTCTGGTGTTGGTTTGTCTCCGCCAAAATCTAAACTATTTATTTTGTCTATTGTTTCGGAGCTTGACCTAATATTATCTAATCTTAGTTCGTGTTCGTGCTTTTCTTCAAGCATTTCTTTTTCGTGGTCGTGTTGTGCCTCTAATAATTCTACTTCCTTATCTGAACTATCATCGTCATTTGAACTGGAAACTCTACCTCCGTTTTTCCCTTTTTCTATTGCTGCTTTAACTTGTTTCACTTCGCTACTTGTAAAGCCGTGTGCAGAAACTCTTGTCCCTGCGGTGAAAAATGTAATTGTTGAATAACCAACTAAAGGTGCATCAACACTTACTTCACCGATGTTTTGGTAGTCAAGATGTCGTGATTGTCCGCTGAAAAAGCCAGGGATTTTAACTGTTAAACCGTTAGGTTCAATGTGTATTTCTGCGGGAAACATTTTATTCCCTTCTGAAAGTCGTGATGCTGTTATTTTCATTTTTAAAAAATTTAGATTTATTAATTATTTTCTTTTTGTTATTTAACGTAAACCTTTTTTCCATTAACTGTTTTGTATGCTCCGTGCTGGTCGCGTAATATTCCTTTTTCACTTTTGCCTCCTTTAATAACAGTGCCTGCTGCTGCTGCACCCACTGCTTCTGTAGCAACAGCGTCACTCCAAATTTTTTGAAGCCCAGCTTCTTTTGATTCAAAAGCTTTTTCTTTTTCTTCTCCTCTAATATTATAATTATACCAAGTATCGCCTTTTTTTACAAGGTGTGCTGTAATGCCATCTGTAAATTTGAAATCAATGATTTCACTATTAGGATGAGTTTTTTTGTCTAACATATTTTTCTTAGTAACAGTTTCGCTTACTACTTTGGGATGTTTTTTTTGTGCAAAAGCACTTAGAGATAATGCAAAAATTAAAATTGTAAGTATCGTTTTCATTTTATTTATTTTTTAAAATTTACTACTTGTTTGGCTTAGTAGTAATGCCCCGTTTTTATGTGGTCGCTGGTCTCCACGTTTTTTCTCACGGTCATAAATGTCCGTTAAGAACTGTCAATTTGTATTGTCGGTGGTGGTCGCCCTGTCCCGTTGTGTGTCGTCATAAACTTGCCCATAACGGACAAGTATTTGCGATGGCAGGGCAAGAATCCTCGTCCGCTGATAACCAAAGCTCTATACTGTTCCGAAAGCCAAATATAAGAACTGATGTTCAAAGATGTTTCGTCAGCCCTAAACTGAAGCCAAAAGATAGTACTGAAGTTGAGGTTTATTCCGTCGCCCCTGCTATTGTCAAATACCCCTGTTGTGCGTTCGTGCTTCTCATTCACCCGTAGGCAAGTTCCAATTGTCCAGTTTGCAACTTATTGTTTTGCTTGTCGGAAATATATTCGTTGATACAATTGGCAACATATTCGCCAAGTTTTACAGGAACTGCGTTGCCTATTATTTGTTCAAGGTCAGTCTTAGTGCCATTGAAAATAAAAGTGTTAGGGAAGGTTTGTATATAGCTTCTTTCAATAGTTGTAAGAGGTCTTACCTTGTCGCTAATTTCTACTGGATCTCCTGAATGTCTTGAGTAGCCTTTCGGAATTGGTCTGTTAACACCACGAATTGTAGGGCTTGGTTCATGAATACTGAATATAGCTCTACGAAAATAACTTCTGGGGTGTCTGTAATAATATTCAATGCCAAGAGAATTGCCTAAATAATCTGAAACAGTCATTTGCTGTCTGGATTGATTTTTTAGGAAATATGGATTTAGGAAACCGTCATTAGAATGCAGGTGTCCAACAAGAAAGAAACGTTTCCTTGCTTGCGGAACGCCACAATAACTTGCGTCTAACACTTCATAAGAAATTCCGTAACCAGCTTGTTTAATTATTTTGAGTGCTTCTTTTAAGATTTTGGTTTTTGTAATTCTCTCAACATTTTCCATTACAAACCATTCAGGACGGCACGTAGAAACAATATTTGCAAATGAAAGTGTAAGGTCTCCACGACCCAAAGTTTCATCTCTTTTGCCTGCGCTTGAAAAGTCTTGGCAGGGTGGACCACCTATAATCATTTGTGGTTTAAGGCTGCGGATAAATTCAAGACCTTCATCGCTTGCCAAGTCTGTGTCATAAATTGGATGTTCAAAATTATCACGGTAAACCTTTACGGCAGGTTCCCATTTGTCAAATGCAGCAAGCACTTCAAAACCTGCATTTTGAAAACCAAGGGATAAACCACCACATCCTGAAAATAAATCTACCGTCTGCATAATGCTAAGATACAAAATAATTAGTTAAAAAGTTCAGGTGAGTTATAAATAATTGCATCTTTTGTCCATTTTTCACCAAATAAAGATATACTCATAAATAATTTTTATTTTTATATATTATTAATTAATATCTCCCTACATAGTTTTTGCACGGATGGTAGGATTCGAACCCACGAGTAGATTTCTCTAGGAAGTTTTGGAGGCTTCTGTCATCGACCGCTAGACTACATCCGTATTTGGTGGTGAACTCCGGTTACGATCCGGATCCTCAAGTTTTTCAGACTTGCGCTTCTACCAAGTTAGCTTGTTCACCAAAAATGAATTTTCTATGAGGTTACAGAGACTCTATAAAAATTCTAAACAGTATCATTCAAGGGTGACGTACGGGAGTCGAACCCGTGTTGTTTGTTGTTCACTCATCCTGGTTCACAGCCAGGTTCCTTCGACCACTCGGACCAACGCCACCATATAACAAAAAAAGCCTGAACTTATCGTTCAGGCTTCTTAATATCGTATTAAATCTTATTGTTGTTTATCTATAAACAGACAGGTTAGACAATACTTTACTAAGTCCCGAACTCTTGGTGCTAAACCAAAAATGGAATTTAGAAAATTTGCTAAAATGTTTATGTTTAAATGTAACTGACATGACTTATTATTTTTATTGTTTTGTTTCACAAAGATACGGTGACATTTTTAAACCACCAAATCTTTTTTCTTTTATTATATATTATATATTCAATCTTCCCTTTTGTTTTTTTTTTAATTTATAAAGTTTCGTATCCTTTTGAATCTTTAAAATCTTTAGCATAATCCTTTATAAACGATACAAGTGTATCTGCATCTGAACCTTTTTCAAAGAAGTAAATAACATCTGAGAATATACTCTCTGCTTTAGGTATTAAAGCTAAAAGCTTATCTGCTGCATCATTTGCTTCCTGTTCGGTCATACTAAATGCTAATTTATACGCATCTGGTATATCCTTAAACATACTATCGGCATATTTAGCACCTGCTAAGAAGCAAAGTTTACCTAACAATATCTCTGAATTGACATTTGTAAAAAAACTAGTACCAGAAGCTGTTTGTATTGTATAACTCATATTATGCAAATATAAATAATATTTATTTACTATCCAAATTTATATCATATTTATCTTTTATTAGATTTAGTAAACCATCCATTTGATCGCATTTGTAGTAATATTCACCACCGATTGTTTTTATACCTCGAGTATTGGTGATTTCATCAGCCAGCATACCAACAAGAAACCACTCATCATTACACTCATGTATTGATAACTCATCCCATCCACCTACTTTACCATTTGAGTTAATTATTGCTATGCTCATTTCTACAAATTTCCTAGGTGTGTTAGCACTGACTTCGGATCCAGCAAGATATTCATTTTTTTGAATAATGTCTGGTTTAATAATCCATCCACTATCACTTTTTAACCTTAGCAATTTATTTATATTCACATCTTGCATGCTTATTCCGTGCTCGAGTCTTTCGCGCCAGTGTTCCGTTGCGGTAATCTGTTGATATCCAAGATAATGATTATACTCTTTAATATATTTCATGTTATATATATTAAAAATAAAACCCACAATTACTTGTGGGTGTAGTGTCTCAAAAAAATTGAAGAGAAAGATAAACACTATAATTATCTTTCTCTTCACTCTCTAACTTCATTTATTATTATATTAAGATATTGCTTTTCAGCGAGTGTGGTTCATGAAAATTCAGCACTAGAGAGTATGCTTATTACGTCACTACTTACCACCATTTAAACTTAAATTATATCGTATAATTACTTGTTTTAAATCTTCTATATGTTTAGATATTATCTCGTCTTTTGTTGAGCTTTCTATTATATTTATTTTTTCATTTAATACTTGTGAAAAATCGGCAATTCTGATATTATTCTTTTCTATATAACTTGGTAGTTCATCAACAATGATCATTTGTATATCAACTGGTCCAACCCTATATGATTCTGAATAATCAGGATGGCTCCAATATCTCTGACCCTGTACTGATATAACTTTATCAACTAAATTGTATGAAACTGAGTTTGAGTCGCATATATCATAAGCCATTTCCTTAGTTATTAGGAAGTCCCAGTCTGATGTTACTCTTGATAGAAGAAATCTATCATTGACTTTATAGCATTTAAGAGCCCTTGAGCCGGTGAGTACCGCACCTGATTTTATAATATTCTTGATTAGTCTATTTTTTGGATACCAAAATTGAAACTTAGTGTTGTATCTCTTCTCTGGGTAGCACTCTATATCAAATTTATCAGTCAGTATTTGTAGGTTAATATCTCTTATTTGAGATTTTATTTCTAATAGAGTACTCATTATACATATTGTTTAATTTCACGTTTGGCTTCTCTATCCTTGATAGATTCTCTCTTATCATGTTGTTTTTTACCTTTTGCAAGACAGAGTTTTACTTTGAATTTACCTCTCATTTCAAATATTTCAAGTGCAATTATTGTCATTCCTTGATTGACTTTAACTTCATCAGCTATGTCTCTAATTTCTTTTTTATTTAAGAGAAGTTTTCTGTCTCGTTTTTCCTCGTGATTATTATATGACGACATTTTATTCTTCGCTATGTACATGCCTTTTACGAAAACTTCATTGTTAAATGTGTAGCAAAAAGAATCCTGCAGATTAGCTTCTCCGTTTCTCAAGGATTTAACCTCAGAACCAGTTAGCTTTATACCTGCAATAAATTCCTTTATTACAAAGTATTCATAATAAGCCCTTCTATTAACTATTTTCATTTTCTTCTATTTATACAAATGTAGTGAAAAAATTACAAATGTTTATTAATTAATTCGGATAGTTTAGCCTTTGCTGCGTTACCCATATGTTTCTCAACAATCTCGCCATTCTTATATACCAACAAAGTTGGGAGATTTCTGATTCCTAATTTAACCATTGTATCTGGGTTTTCATCAGCATTGATTTTTCCAATCTTAGCTTTATCTTTGAACTCAACTGAAAGTTCTTCAATTAAAGGAGCAATCCTCTGGCAAGGCACACACCAATCGGCGTATATATCAACTAGGACAACATCACTTGATACGAACTCTTCGTAGTTTTTATCGGTTAGTTTATAAGTAAAATTTAATACCATAATTTATTTTTTTTTCTTTATATCTAAAAATAAACTATTTGTTTAGTAGAAATCTATGGTTAGATTTGAATTTTTAGATATACACTCTATTAATCCATCTAATTGGTCACATTTAATATTTCATACTCTATATATAAAATATAGAATTAAAAATTATGACTTGAATGAAAGTTTTCCTTTGTAATACCAGATTTTATCTCATGAAGGTTTATGTCAGTTCGATATAAATCACTGAGTGCTATGTTCAATTCTCCGATAAATCTATTTATCATCGGGTGAGTGTAATAGTTTAAAGAGAATTTTATCTCTTTTAGAATAGGATCATTTATTCCTAATTCAAAATTGGGATGGAGACTAAACATGGGCCAGTACTTTCTACCAGTTGCTACTTGGACAATGAGTCGTAATCTATCATTATCATGTTGTAAAAATATTTTCCAAGATGTTTTTTGATACTTATCTTGATTAAAGGTTTCGGGTGTATAAAAGTTTTTCATTTTGTAAAGATAGTGAAAAACTTAGATAAAACATGCTGCCAAAAAGAATTGTAGAAATTAAGCTTCCATTATAGAATGGTAGTCCATCCACATAAGCTTCTAGTAAGGTAGCTCGGTGATAACCACCTCCACTGATCCATACTATAAAATTGCTTAGTAGGAAATATATGGTTGGTGCTGATATTAGTCCTAGTAATACATTGGATAGCTTGTTTGTATTTATAAGTGATCCAATGTAAGTAAGTGATATAAATAATGAGTAGTTTAGTATTTGTCCTTCATAGAATCCGTTATGATATAACAATTCAAATAGAACATCACTGATAAACATACTTGCTATTGGAATAATAGCTGAATATCTTTTGTCAATTATGGAACCACTAAAAAGTGCAATTGCTATTTGTGGGGCAAAGCCTAAAGGTCTATTTGGTAATAGACGGTAAAGTGTCAATAATAAGACTGCGATTAAAAAGGTCTGTGTGTTTTTATTTTTCATAGAGGTTATATATAAAAAAAATCATACAAGTTTGTATGATTTCCTATTTTATTTGTCAAATTCCTCAATTTTTTCTATGATTTTCTTCAATTTATATCTTCTAGTTCCAGAGAAAGAGAAGTACACTCGCGAAGTAGATGGGTATAAACTAGCATAGTCAAAAGACGGTGTATAATCTTTTTCCTCTGCTTTCTTCTTGTTCTTGCTTAAAATAAGCGTTTTAGTTATCATTTTTATTTATTGGTAATAAATTTTCTGGTAGGTTTACCTTTTCTTTATATCGTTCCATAATTTCTGCTAATGCCTCTTCTGCAATTTTTCTTGATGGTGTGGACTTTTTCCAAAATTGCCACCATTTTTTGTCTTTTCGTTTCAAGGAATTTATTGGTATTACAAACTTCCTTCTTGATCCTTTCCCATCAATACTACAATTTATACACATATTTCTTAATTAATTTTTATCCATGACCATTGCTATTTTTCTATCTCTATTCTCTCTGAGCATGTAATCTTTAAAGCTTTCTTGTTTCATATTATTTATATTTGACATTACGACTCTAACCCATGGCATACACATATATGCGTCAATAAGTTCATAGTACTTATCACAACCTTCGGTATATCTTGAAACTACGGTATCTAATATTTCACATGGGTCATCATCTCCTGTGTATATTAATACTGCTAACTTAGCCATCTCACCATTTTCTAATGGATATTCTGACTCATTAATTCTCACACCCTTCATCAATTATCATTTTAATGTTCTTATCTCTTTCTAAAGAGAGTAAATAATTACTGAATGGTTGTTGCTTCATGTTATTTATATCTGACATGACAACCCTCATCCAAGGGTTGTCCATGTTAGCGTCCATTAGTTCGTGATACCTCTCAGAACCTTTAGTATATTTAAAAATTGCCCAATCTAGTATCTTACCCGGATCTGCACTACCAGTATAAATAAATACTGCGATTTTAGCCATACTTCCGTCTTCTAGAGCATATTCTGACTCGTTAATTGATAATCCATCCATATTATAAATACATGTCGTCTAGTAAATCAAATTCCTTACTTGTCTGACTGATTAATATCAGTCTTGCATTTCTGATTTGGCTTTTAATTGTGCTAAGGTTTTTACCTAACTCTTCTGCAATATCTTTGTAAGCCATCTTTTTTATTTCTCTCATCTCAATAACCTTCTTATATGGTTCTTTTAGCTTTGATATATGTCTCTTCATTATATCAGCCTTTTTGATTGATAGGTTAGTTATATGTTCGGTACTTGCTTCTTCTTGAATAAAGTCTTTAAGTGTTGTACCTTCTTCGTCAACTTCAACATCAATTGAAACTGTCTTCTTTTTGTTTTTAATTTCTTGTAACATTATATTTCTAGCTATGGTAAATAGCCATGTGGAAAATTGTGACTTTTCTTTTTCATATTTGTCAATTTTCTCAAAAGCTGTCATAAATGAATCTGTTGTTACATCTTCCGCTTTTTGTGCATCGTTACACATTCTTGTTGTGTAGTAGATTAGTTTTGGGTAGTACTTGTTGTAGAAGTGTGTGAAGTCGTTCCCTGTTCTCTCTTTAAAAATTTTTTCATGTTCTGTGAATGATTTAATTGCCGTTGAATTTAACATCTGTTTTTTAATAGTTTTTTATTTTGATTTTCATCAAATTGCTCGAATTTTCGAATTGCCGGTTATCATAATTATACTATCTATATATTAAATAGTTTAGTTTTTATGACAACTTTTTTAGTCTTTTTTAGACTGCAATTCTTGCTTTACTAGAGTCACTGCCCAACCTAATAGATTCTGTCCTTTCCATAAACTTGGGTTTTCTATATTTGCATCATTTTCACCAAGTCCGATGCCCCATATTACATCCTGTGGGCTCGCCTCAACAAATAGTCGGTCACCGGCATTTAGTAATAATTTTTTAAGCTCTTCGTTCTGTGTATATTTAGCATAATTGCCCCTATATACAATTTGAAAATTTACTTTATCCCATGATTCTTTGTCAAAGTTCTTTACTAATTTACCTAGTTTCTTTTGATCAGAGGGGTGTCTTGTCTTCATCACTTTATCAGCAATCTCTACATCACCAAAGTGTAATGCCTTCTGTTGCATCATATACTGCTCGCAGCAGTTATATTCGGTACCATCTATCACCATCGGTGACGGGTACCATTGGGAAGGATGTTCTCCCCAGAAAAAAATGTACTTGTCTGTTACTTTCATATTATAATAATTTAGTTCCTGGATCAGAGAATGTCGCTATTAGTCCACTTGCACCCTTTTCTACATCACCTGGTAAGATCATCGCGTGTGATTCAATACCCATTATTTTTGTTGGTGCTAAGTTTGTAACAAACGCAAATCTAAGATTAACCAAGTATTGTGGGTTAGCTAAATGTGGTTTTATATTAGTTACTACAACTCTATCATCACCTTCCCCAAAGTGAACGATTAGTTTTATTAATTTATCTGACTTAGGAACATCTTCTACTGATGTTATTAAGCCTATTCTTATTTCAAGCTTTTTTTCTATTTCAAGGAACTCCTTGAAGTCTATTTTTTCTTTCATTATTTTAGTATTTCTTTAAGTTTAGATTCAATTATAATTTCGGTGTGTGAGTCAGTTATTGAGCTAGCTACTAATAAGTAATCCACAAACTCAGCATACATTTTTTTATTTTCCGAGTTCACTCCTGATGCTATTGCCATTTCATGTTCGCCAATATAACTCTTTATTGTCTTTATCTTTTCGATGTTTGCTGCTGCCCCAGTAGCTGGTCCGCTTGTTGTTACAACATCCATATAATTACAGGCAGTTTCACATACTAATTTAAGCTCATCTCTGGTTGGTTGCTTCTGATATTTGAATGCAACTGCTCCAAAGTATTTTACTCCTTTTGGATTTAAGGTAGCTATTAAGTCAGCTTTATGCAGGTTATCAGGTGTTATATAAGAGTTATCTACCCACAACGCATCTGGTGTTATACTCATTGTGTTAACCTTATTTAAGGCATCGGGTGTGTCAAGTTGAAGAAAATTCAATCCGATATTCATATCAAACATCTCCTTTGCACAATTGTGATAATTCACAAGTTCATTTACTCTATCTTGCCCATAGCCATGGTTTATCAGGAACACAAAGTCAACCCCATTATTAGAGCACATTTCTAAGTTGTATCTTACTTGGTTCCAGTCTATTGCGTGTATTACTGGTATTACTTTTGTCATTTTAGTATTTCTTTTATTTTTTCTTCTCTGTCGTGAGATTTGTCATTTATCCATTCAATATCTGAACTCGGTACCCATAGTTCGTCTAGTAGATTTTTAATCTTATTGTCAAAGGATTGATTCTGTGTTCCTTCAAAATATACTTTTATCGGTTTAATCTTACTTCGTGTTGCAGATGATTCCATTTCATAGATTTCAACTTCAACTGCAAACTCAACACCATCCCCGGTTTTGTATTCTCTTTTTATTAACCCTCTTTTTTTGGATTTAAAATCTTCGCTTTCAGCAACCATCTTCTGGTAGTTTAGTAGATATCCCAATATCCGCATTGTTAATAACCCGCCTACAAAACACATTACATCAATCATACTCATGATATATTTTTTTAATAATTGTTCCTTTAATACTTTTTTATTAAGAAATTCGGTATCCTACAAACCACAAGTCAATTCTTGCAAACCACTTGCCATCATGTTTACCAAATCCTATTCTCAACATCCTATTGTTCTTATCTAACGATATCGTTGTCATTATCATTTCTGTTTATTAAATAGCTTATTCATATGTTGTAACTCATATAGAAGAGAGTTCTTCAAGCTATCCTCGATTGCTCCTTCTACTGGAGAATCACATATATTTATTTTAATAGTACCTGTTTCGTCAATTTTCACCGTACTTAATCCCCAAGTACCATATCTTCCACAGTCAATTTCAAATTCGATTATAACTGCGTAGGATTTATCTGTTGCGTTGTTTTTAAACAGAGGCTTAACGACTATACCAGTTGCCTCTTCCCCGTTTGTTTCATCCTCTGTAATCACATCAAATATATCTTTAAACCAGCTATCATTTATGAATGATAAATCATAAACAGACTCTGTTTTGATTACAACTCCAACATCCTCATTTATGATGTCCATTTCTGCTTGTAGAGATAATCTATTTGCATTTCTACTTTTGTTAGATGACTTTCTATGTCCTCCCAGTTCATGTTATTACTTAACCAATCTGTTAGTTCATAGTCTTCCATTGAGTTCTCAAACTCTTCATCCCATTCTCTTGAACCTCTTGTGAAACCATCCACATCAGCGTAGTACTTAGTTCTTTCCAATGCAACTACTTCAGCTTTTAATTCAAATACCTCTTTATTAGGTAGTGATATTCTTATAACTTTCATATTTATAAATATACTTAATTTTCAATTAAATTGTTAATTTTATTATCCCTTATTTCAGATATTATTTCAGATAACCTATTATCATAGGTTTTATTTAAAATATCATAATTTGCCATTACACCATTTTTCTCAAAAAACTTATCTAAGTAAAAAGGTTGATTCTGTTTAATCCAATCTTTCCATTCGCTCATATCATTTACGGGTATGTCCCATTCCTTTTCTATGAAAATAGAGCCATCATATGCTGGTAGTTGCATGCTACCAATTTGTTTGGTGTTTATATTGATCAATAATTGTTTATTATTCATAAACCATTGCTTGTCTCTATTATATTCATTATGAAGTATGTCACGAATCGTCCTACCAAATGAGATGAATTTGACTTCATTATTTATAAGTGCTGCGCACCAGAATTTTCTTGATATGGATAATGCAGCTTCTATACCAGAGCCTTTCTTACTTTTAAAGTAGAGTTTATCCAAATAACCTTTAGTATCATATATCCACCTATTTCTGATATAGAGTGCGCTTGTTCCTAAAATATGGTGGATTGTATTATCTGAAGTAACTAACGGCAATATCTTTATGATATCACCGTGTTCTAGCTTATGAAAGTCAATTTTTTTCATTTAAATTTATGATAAGTTCTACTTCCTTGAAAATAACATCACCCGTAGTGAATGTAAATCCAGTGCATTCATCATGTAGTATTAAGTCTGGTGTTTCCTTAATCCATTGTTCCATATCAGTATCACTTAGTAATTTTGGCGGATTTTTACACAGATTGTATGTGTTTAACTCGCGTAGGAAGTAATAAACACCATCACCAGATTCTTCCTGTATATACAATCCATTAACCATCATTATATTGAATGTAACTTCCATTTTTTTTTTTATTTTTTTTAATCGTAAAAGTGCGTAAAAATTTAACTTATCGTAATATATCGTAATATATCGTAAAATTCAAAAACAAATATACGTTAAAATTTTGAAATACAAAAATTAATTAGAACTCTCTACTGACATCTTTACCTCTTTTCTCCATATCTTCTCTTATCAATTTTTCAATATATCTAGACCTTTTTGGTATATCTTCTTTTTCTAAGAATTCGTCCAGCTTATTCAATAAATTCTCATTCACTGAGAATGATATTTTTCTTTTTTTCTTCTCTTCTGATTTTTTGTTAGCCATAAAATATTTTTTAATTATTACTAAAAAAGTATGAAATTATTACTTTTTGAGTTTTGAAACTTAATATATATAATATAAAAAATTAGTAAAGTTTATGAAAGAGAAAGTTGTAGTTTCAATATCAATAGATAAAAAATTGGATGATTATATGAATGATATGTTTGATAATAAATCAAAGTATATTGAGTGGTTGGTATTCCAAGATTTATCTAAGTCAGACGAAGAAGTCAAAAAAATAATCATTTAATATGAGTAAGATAAAATGGACTTATGAGAAGTGTAAAGAGGAAGCATTGAAATATTTACATAAATCTACTTTTTGTGAAGAATCCCCAGTATCATATAGAATTGTATTAAAAAATAAATGGATAGAATTACTATCACATATGGTTCCATTAGGAAACCGTTACAATAGATTATTATATGTATATGAGTTTAGTGATAATTATTTCTATGTTGGGCTAACTGGAAATATTAAAAGAAGAAATATACAACATATAAGCAAAGATATAAACAGTTCGGTTAATAAACATATTACAAAAACTTCATTAACACCTATACTTATCATTAAAAGTGAATATATTTATTATAAGGATGCGATAAAAATGGAGGAGAATATTTATAATGAATATATTTCAAATAAGTGGCATCCATTAAATGTTGTAAAAACCGGTGGAATAGGTTCATCCAACTTAAAATGGACATTTGAAAGTTGTGAAATTGAGGCATTGAAATATTGTAGTATAACAGATTATCAAACCAATTCACCAAGTTCTTATAATTCAGCTCTTAAATGTGGATGGATAGACATGATATGTCAACATATGAGTAGGAGAAAATGTAAAAACAATCATTGGAATGATAAAGAATTATGCAGAAATGAAGCTCTTAAATATTCAAGTATTACAGAGCTTCATAGAAATAATTGGAGTGCCTATTCTTTCTCCAAGAAAAACGGGTGGTTATATGAATTTTATATTGATAAGAGATTAGACATATAATATTTTCTCTAACTCAAACACATCTATTATTTTAATATTCAATTTAATAGCTTTCAACATTTTTGAACTTGATGAGTTTTTATCTTTACACACCAAGTGTGTTACATTTTTTGATATTGCAGACGATTCTCTACCACCTCTTTCAATAAGTTGTTTGGATAGGTCATCTCTCCTAACACCAGTGAATACTACACACATATCTTTCAAATCGTTTGATTTATTTTCTGTCTTTTTCTTGATGGTTATATTTTTATTTTCTTGTAAAAACTTCTGGAAATCATCATATCCGTCTATATAAGATATAGCTGAAGTTTCCGCAAATCCATCAATTTTAATAATATCATAGATATTTGGCTTCTCGGTAAAATGTTCTAATAGTTCAAGTTTTTTTGATCCTAAATTTTTGAAGCACCCACTAGCATATTGTATATCACACAGTCTAACATTAGATATTGATTTTTTTATTGAATTATATACTATTTCTGATTTTCTTTTTCCAAATCTATCAATCTTTTCCAAATCTGTTTTACTCAGATTCAAAATTTGGTTAATAGTTCTAAACCCAGCATCCCATAACTGTTCAATTACACCAGTTGAAATATTATCAGCTGATAATATTTCAAAAAAAGAAACTATTCTCTTTTTTAGAATTTCATCATTATCATTAACCAACATTAGTTCAACACCGTTATCATTCCATACAATTTCATTTCCAATAATAGTTGGTTCGATAAATCCAGTCGCATTAACTATATCTATTATTTTTGGTATAACTAGACCACTTCTAGTAATTCTAATCATACTACCTATTCCGAGGTTGTTATCTCGAACATATTTAGCATTATTGAGTGTGCAGTTTGCTACAGTAGCTCCATTTAGCTTTATTGGTTTTACCTGAGCGACTGGCTTTAATAAATTATTTTTACTAGGAGCCCATGTAATACCAACTATCTCAGTAATCATAGATTCCGCAAATGATTCATGTTTGAATGCTCTAGCATATACTGGGTTGTTACTAGATGTTTCTCTACCTAATTGTTCTTGTAGAGTAATGTCGTTTACCTCTATAATAACACCATCAATTTCATAATTAACTGACCACTTATGAAACAATTCAATTAGCATTTCTTCTGTTAGTTCAGATAGCTTACAAATGTGATAGTCAATTTTAACTGTTTGTGCCTTATTTAATTCATCAAGTATTTCTTGTTTTGTATTGAAGTCACCACCAACACCGCCATATCTAATATAGTCGCAATCACTGAGTGGTGATTTAACATCCTTAGAGTTCATTAAACCTGCAACGAAGTTTCTTGGATTAGCGTAATCATCAGCATATTTCTTAAGGAAATTATCTTTAGACATAATTACTTCACCGTATGTAAAGTCAAATGCTTTGGTTTTTTTATGATTACCAATTAGTTTATAGTGTTCATTAGATTTTTGTCCGTAGATACCATCACCTCTTGTATATACGTTTTCAACTCTTGCCTTCTCATCAACACAAAGTGATAACCCGTCAAGTTTAGGTGTTATTATGACTAATACATTTCTGTTTATACCTTTTAATCTTGACCAGTCAGAAATTTCTTCTAATGTTTTTAATTTATCCATTGAAGCCATCTCAATTGGTAATAAAGCCTTTCTTGAGTCGTCATCAACGGTTATTCCTACTTTGGTTAGTAATTCATCATCCGGTGATAGTAATGATAGTTCATCTACTAATTGATCATACTTAGCGTCAGACATAATTGATTTACCAAGTCTATAAGCAGAATTTGCTTCGATAATCTTATTTCTTAATTCTTGAATCATATTATTAATTGTATATACAAATATACTACATTTTGATTAAAAAATCAAATAAAAAAAATAATATATAGATATTATGAAACATTTACAAAAATTTAACAATTTTAACGAAAGTATAATTGGTGATAAGTATAGACAGTGGACAAACAAAGATGAGAAAACTGCTATGGGTATCCTTGCTGAAATGAAAGATGATTTATCTATTATAGATGGTTTACAGCATGAGGATGAATATGATGATTTTTATGTAAACCATTATAAATTTAATATTGCTGACTTTTCGATAGAGGTTATATCATCTTTAGACTACTCCAATACATTGGATGGTAGGAACTATAGTCTTATAGTTGATGACGTTACATTGGATTGTAGTAAAACAATCTGTAAAAAGATACTAAATAGAGCAGACTCAATTTTTAGAAAAGATGAAATTGAAAAAAATAAAAAGCTAGATAAAGAACTAGAAGAAGAAGAGAAGTATATTAAGAAAGATGCTGGAACATATTTTTCTTAGATAATACTTCTTATTAGCAATTCTCTTTTTACATTAGTATCCAGTGCTGATAATATTTCCCTCCAAAAAGAATCTGTAATTTTATTACATCTTATAGGGACTAATACATCCCTTCTTTCGTCACGATAATTTGTCTGAATGGTTGGCTCCTCATCATTTTTAACTATTAGTATGTATTCCATTCTTATGAGAATAATATATAATGATAGTGTATCCGATAGCTTATATTGGAATGTGTGATACTTTAGTTCCTTTACTAGATTCACATCACTTGTTTTATCACCGAACATTAAAATAGGTCTTGGTGAAACTATTTTATCATTTGCTTCTATGTCACCAAGTTTCTTTATATAGAATCCAGTAATATACTTACCATCAATCTTTTCGCGATTGTAATCACAAATGACGATTGATGGCACCTTCTTAAACCCATAAGATTTTATTTTTAGAAAATAGTTCATAACACTGACAAAGGTAATAAAAATTAATATATAACAAAAAACTATTTAGAAAAATGGCAATTCAAAGTTCATATCATACCGTAGCTGAACAAGTTATAACATTCAATAATAACCTTGTGGATACACTATCCAAAATTAATCAGCTAGCAACATCTGCCTCAGCATCGGTAACAGTTAATATTACTAATCAAGCTGGTGCTATTCAACAGTTCACTGTTCCATCATTTGGATATTTAAAATCTGAAATTGATAGATTGAATAATAATATAAACTCAATTTATAATATTAATAATGCGGGTGCGCTTATACAGCCATCGTCAACAAATGGATTTCAGAAAGTGGTGGTTGTTAACCTTAATAAAGAGCCGAATGATGTTACTATACTAAATACGGTTAATAATTTTAAATCTTCAAAGAATTGGTTTTTTGAAGGTATGATGAATCCAATGTTATCAGTTACAATAGACTTGAGTAATAAGGTTGATTATGATGTTAGAAAGGTTCTAAGTAGAAGATATATTGTTGAGTTTGAGAAAGACACGGCAGGTAAATATACGAACTTAGGACAATCTGCTTTAAATAGTTTTAATTCTTTATTCAGAAATAACGGAGCGATTATATTAGATGACTTTTTAACCTGGCATAGTACCACACCAGGTGTTGTGAACCCTGATTATCCTAATTATGATGAGCAACAGTTTGATATGGATCCAAATCAATTACTATATACTGGTTTATTTTCTGTCTTAAAAACAGAAGAAGATTTATTAAATAGGAAACTTTGGTATTGGGTTAATACACTTAGTTATGTTAATAACATAACCAATGAGGTTAAGCAACTAATGATTGGGGATCAAGTTATTATTAATAATAACATTTCGACTACAATATATTCTATAGTTGAGATATCTAATGCTTCTTCTAGTCCTAAATTAAGACTACAAAGAAAAGTTGGTAATGATCCAATTCCTGTTGGTAACAATACTCTGAAAATATATTCTGATGTTTATTATACAAAGAGCGTTGAAGTTAGTATTGGTTATAATGAGAGAAATGTTGTATTTATTAAACCACTTAATATGGATACTTATTTATTAAGTAAGAATTGGAGCTATGGTACTGGTTTCTGGACTAATGATTTAAGTTTATCGTCAAGTGATGCTTATAATGGGTCAACAATGGAGCAATATTATATTGATAATGTTTATGACTATGGGAAGTCTATTAAAGATTTAATTGCTAAGAAGATACCAAATACACTAGCATCAACCCCAAATAAAGTAGTTTTAGATGTTAATAACTTTAAAGTTACTCAAATAAATAAACACTTAACCGATACCCCTGATTCAAATCTATTAAAAGAGAAGAATAATCAGCAGTCTTCCTTAAAGTCTGAGATTGATCAGCTAAACCAAGCTATTTCTGATAAGAATAAGCAGTTAAAGGTTACCAGATTCTCATCTGATGCAGCTAAGAATCAATTTATGAATGAGATAGACAGATTGAGTAAGACAAGGGATAGTAAGTCAAAGGCTTTATCTACTGTGGTAAGTGATATATTATCTCTGTCAAATTCGTCTGCATCTCCGGTTGATTATAAATTTAGTGTTAGAGGTTTCTGGAATATACCAGCTGCCATTGTTACTAGAGGAACTAATCCACAAGAAGTTATTCAATTTGAAATTCAATATAGATATTTGAGTATAGATGGTAAGCAAACTCCAATAGACACTGTAAAGTTGGATACTAATACAACCGCATCATTTTCAAACTGGATAAGTATTAAAAGCGATGTTAGAGGAAGAACATTTAACGCTTCTACTGGAAAATATACATGGGATGTTGAGGATGTTACTAATCCTGATGTAGTTAATATTAATCAGGTTGATATTCCAATTCAAGCAAATGAATCAATTGAGATAAGAGTTAAATCAATATCTGAGGTTGGATGGCCCGAGTCACTTGTAGTATCAGACTGGTGTGATCCTATAACAGTTGCTTTTCCAAATGATTTAATCACTAATAAAAATCAAACAAACGCGATTGTTACAAACGCGAATAAAGAGGATATAAAAACAAGTATTCAATCGGATTTATCTGCTAAAGGATTAGATGAGCACTTATCAGAAACTACTGTTCTTAATAATCATACTTATTTCCACGAGGCTTCAAGTATTTTATCAGGACAGAAAGATAGTAATGGTATCTCACTTAGTGTGTTTGACTACATGGCTGCATTAGAAGCTAGAATAAAGGCATTGGAGAATCAAATATCTAAGGTTAAAGGTGAACTTCAGGTGGTGATATACAGAAACTCTGAGCAATTTATAGTTAAGAATGGTTCGGAACTAACATTTACTGTTGAGTGTGAAGACTACTTAGATCAATTCTTATCGAGCGGTGTTCCTAGTGGAAGAGTTTATGCGAATAATATTTATTCAATTAAGGATTTCTTGTTAAAGATAACTAATAAATCTACCACTTCACCTCTTGGACTATTATCAAGTAGAACATACATAAATTCAACAAACACTGACTTTTATAACTCTGATGCACCACAATCATTCTGGATTAATAATCAGAATGAATTAATATTCTCAAATGTTACCGGTGATACAAAAACACAACTAGATAATCAATTTGTGTGGGTGACTAACTATGATAGTTTAAATCAAACATCTATAACGAAGTTATCTGATAATATAGGAAATGGGTTTGTCTCTAATGATAGTAATTCTATTACTGGGGTTCTATCATCATCTGAATTCAATTTAGGTTATTCTGAGAATTCTATTCTATCATTTGTTGGTAATAACAACTCATTATTAGATATATCTAAGTGGATTGATGATACCGTTAGTGTATCAAGTACGACAAAATTATTAACGACTATACATCCTTCTATCGACAGATTGGAGAATATAGTAGAGACGAATAGTAGTAAGAATCATGAACTGAGTGGTGGGTCACAGAATGATATTAATATCCCAATTAATATCTACTTTAAAATGAATGCACTTGATCCAAGTCAGAGCGGTTTAAATTATCAGTATATTAATCTTAATTCAGTTAATACTACAATAAGACATACTAAAAAGGTTAAGTTTTTATTGGAGACAGATGTTGATAATAGACCATTCGTATTCAGTGTTAAGTTTGTAATAAATAGAAATAAAGTTGTTTTAAACAAGGTTTTACCAACAACTGCTAACAAGACAGCATAATAAAATAAATATTTAAAATTGAAAAGTTTCTCTATTCTAAGGACCAATGTTGGGTTGACAACCAATGCTAAGATTGTTGTCACCGGGGATTATAAATTGTATATAGACTCAATTGAGTCTGATCCATTATTATCTTCATCAAGTTATAAAAAGTTTCATTTGAATAAAGGATCTTTTTATGACGAGGTATTGCCTAATTTTTATAATGGTTTACCTGTTGATATATCTTTCAAAGTTAAGTACGATGATGATAATAGTATTATGTTTAATAAATTTGATAAGCAGTTTGATGATATCTATCAGATGGGTTGTCGAAATATCATTGATAATAAAGATTATAATGAAGAATTTGAGTGCTTCGCTCCTCTTTATTTAGGACATGATTCTATACCTGAGAACTTTATTGTATTTCGAGTAGATGGTCCAGGTTTATTATCACTGGATAAAGATAACTTTAAAACTGAGATTGTTAATAAGTTAAAATGCGTTTCTGTATTTGACTTAACAAAGAACACCCCCTTAGGTGAGTGGATTGATAAAAATTTTGTTAATAATACATATTTTCCCAGTTCACCTTTTTACATGGATTACAGAAGCTTAGAGTTTTCTTCTTGGAATGGTATTGATTATGTTGATGGTGGTTATGCCTCTAAATCTTTTTTCATGGATACATCTACTGAATATGAGAATACATTTTTTGACTTTGAGAAGCTTGTATATGATGGTTATAAAAACAATAAATTAATATTTCCAAATATACTTAATCTTAGTTTCTTATTTGACGATACACCTGCAACCCCTGATTCATTGAGAAAGTGGAGCATAAACCGATATCTAGGATTTTATGTTGATAGCTTAAATCGTGTTAGTAGTTTTAACCCGTATAAATTACCTCAATTAAGAAGTGATGTTGTGGTGAAGGGTGGTAATATACTATCTAGTTCAAATGATAATCCATTTGTTGATGATTGGAACCTTATAGCATCTCCATTTGTTGAAATCGCTGGCTCATTTTATAAAGTTGAGCGATACTCAAGAACATATGCTGCGGATTTTCATAAAGTTCAACTAACTAATACTGTTTATAGTGATGAGATAACACCAACTGAGAAGTATTTCTATAAGATAATATCTGATGTTGATCATATCGGTTGTACATTAAGTTCTTTTAATACAAGTACCATAGATTTCGGTAACGATATAAATGGTTATTATATGCTGAAGATGGATGGTACAGATTTGATACCTGAATATGACTCTGCTGATGTATGGATAATTAAGATAGATAATAAGTATCATGTTATTAATAAGATAGATGGTATGTATTATTTAAACTCAGATTACGCATTCTTGTTAACAACTGATACATTTCAATATTGGATAAATAGTTTAGATTCAAGCTATACAAATACAGTATCCGTTAAATTAGATAATCTATCTAAGATAATATCATTTGATTTATTTAAGTGTAACTTTACTGAGATTAAGGATTTTGATACTGCGATAGTTGATACTAAGTTCTCTGACTTTGAGTATCAGAAAGCAAGTGAGTTAACCGCTACTGATGAGACAAAGTTATATACAATAGACTATGCTAGTAATGTAAATCCACCTAATTATAATGATTATATAATCAATGGTAGGGTAGTTAATATACCATGTGCCTCTGAATATACTGCTAATGGTGAAACCTTTCGTATCATGTATGGTGATTTATCACCTATATGGAGAAAGAATCCTATCAGAGTGAAGTGGGGTTATCAAAACTCATTATCATCTAATGACTATCCTTATCTACTTAATAATTCTTTTATATCAGATGATTATAATAGAACGGTAAATCCATTCAATCCAATTCCGGACAGAAAGGAAAGAAATCTAGATTACTTTTATACTATCAATTCATCTAATGTTTCATATTCTTATCACAGTTTACATGTTGAATCATCTGATGGGGTGAACATCGATACCAATTTTAAGTTTGACTTAAATGCTTATTTATCAAATAATTATGATTATTTTACCTCTTTCTTTGGTAAAAAGTCATCTTTTGATAATGGTAATATTATAACCAATACTGAGAAATGGTCTACCTTTGAAAAGGGTGATAATGTTATTCCGAATTCTACACTATTTAGAGGTTTAAAATTTGATTTATATAATGTTTCGGATTCTAAGGTTGTTGATGGTGTTATCGATTCTATCAATCTTAAATCAGATAACTCTTACCAAGGGTATAAGTTTTCAATATTACTATCAAAGAATGATATCAAGGTATTTCCTAGTAAGTCGGATATGTCACTTGGTATTACAGGCTCCGCTATTAACCAGATGCAGTGGTCAATAATAGATAAATGGGTTCATAATAAAACATATGATATTGGATCGATTGTTGATTACTATGATACGTTATATATCTGCTCTACACAATCTAGTATTGCTGATCCAAATAACAATCCTGGGAATACTGCTGCGTGGTTACCGTACACACATAGTGTTATTCTTTGGTGTCCGGTATCAATTTATGGCGCAAACTCGTTGATATATAATTGTGGTGAGTATTATTATAGAAACCAGTTATCCACTGGAAATACATTTTGGAATCCCTCATTATCATATGATTTGAATAGTGTTGTTTTATTTCAGAATAAAACATGGATATCAACTACACATAGTAACACTGAGCAACCAAATAACTCAAGTATTTGGCGTGATGGTGTAAGTAGTCATGATTATTGGGTACCTGTTGTAAGTAATGTGGATTGGAGCATCGTTGAGATGTGGTCTAGCTTATATACTTACTATGGTGGATCATACCCTAATATAACGAAGGGTAATAAAGTAGTTGAGCTACCTGGTAGACCATATGTTGTTTATGAGGATGTTGTTTATCAACTTAATTCATCTACCAGTTATTCATCAGGTGATATACCATCTAGTTCAACATCATGGAATCGTGTTTATAGCATTGTACAAGATACTAATTATGTATATAGTGCTAGTAGAAATCCAGTAATATCAATGAATAATAGATATTATATGTGTACTAGCAACGTTAATAGTGATACGTTAGACAACGGTATTGTCATTTATATAAATAAAAAGTTTAAAAACGTATTGGTTAATATTTATATTAATGATAATACATATAACAATATATCAAATGCTGATAGAGATATGATGTATAGTGACATTTATTCAAAATTAACAACAGTAAACTTTACTAATTCATTGGGTGATATATCAAATAAGTTTGGGTTTAGTGACTATCTACAATATGTTATTGTTGATGATGGTATTACTACATACAATTTTAATAACTTTTCTAAAATTCCTTGTTTATTGACATATCAACCCCCGGATATATTTAATAGTAGAAATAAGTCATTGGTATTTACACCATCGACTATACCATCTAGTCAATTTAAATCAAAGAGACAGTTATTAAATGGTAATATATCTACTGAGGATATGCTTAACTATTATAATGGTAATAGTTTAGGTGTTGTTATTGAAACTCGTAAAGATGATCCAGTATTGGTTGAGAATATAAGTTCATTAAAGAATAATATTTATAGCTCTTTGTATAGATACAGTGGTAATTACTCACCTATATTTTATAATATACCATTATTTCAGATGGGTACATATTCATTCGGTAATTATAAGTTTGATACTGATTTAACGAGCTTCGGGATGATTAAGGAGAGAGTTTTATCAAAGGTAAATAGAAAGGGTAATATACTTAAATTTAAGTCTAAGCCTGATATAAAATCTATCTATCCAATGATAGATGAGTTTGGTTATACATTTGCTGATTACTTTATGTTTAAATCTACATGGGACTACGAATTCTTTATTGAATGTACTGATATTAGTCAAATAGAGAAACTTAATGTGTTATCAAATAAAATTATTAAATAATTATGAAGAGAAATTATATATCACCAGAGTTTAAATATGTTCCTGCTAATGGAAGTATGAATATGCTTGAGCAAACATCTTTCTTTGGTTCAAAGATGATGGATATTGAGGATAGTCTTAATATATCTAATATGAATATTATCTACTATCAAGATAGTGTTGGTGAGCAATTAAACTATTTGATTGAGAAAACGACAACTCCTATTGTGTTTAGTACAATTGATGACAAGAAGAATAATCATACAATAGCATCAGATATATCACAAAGTCCTGATCAATTGAACTCAAATACAAGATGGGTTATTAGTATCGATTTATCAACTATACTAACTAACTATCTTTTTGCTACACTAAAGAAGGCAAGATCTTTTGAAGGACTTAAGAATAATATGACATATTATAATAGTGTTGACTCGGCTATGATTGAGTATATTAAAAAGAACTTATTAAATCGCTATACATTTAAGTCAATTGAGTTCTATGTTGAATATGTGCATTTATCACAGGATGGCGCTCTAAGATATAAGAATACATATGTTGAGATACTTAATCAGAGTTCTGTTACAAATAAGATACAGTCTATTCTTAGTGATGATAAAAGTAATCTTACTGTTATTCTAAATCAAGAGCAACCATCAGCATCTTATAATTTCAATTATTACTTTAATTTATACTTTCAAAAAATATAATTATTTATGAAATCTAACGACAAGCTATATGAAAACCTAATAAATCTTCTTAAATGCTTTAAGAATAGACCTTACCATTTAGCTAAATATCTAATGGATAATAAAGCACTCAGTACATCTTTTATTAAGAAGTTATCTAAGTCCACAGTTAAGAATGTTGATATGGACATAACCTTTAGTGATATTAGTGAGATGGATGAGTATTTCAACTCTATATTAAACAATAAATCTAAGGATGATATAACGCTTGAATTAAATCAGAAATTGAATGAGCTTTTATCCAATGAAGATTATGAGGAGGCTATATGTGTCCGTGATTATATGAATACCAATAGAATCCCAAGAATTAAGGAATAATTTTTAAACTTTTGTTATTTGTAATATATATTAGTTATAAATTAACAATTATGAATAACACAGAAAAATTTAACAGTAGAAAATTCAAGCTAATGGATATTCCAGAAGATTTTGATTTCGACATGGTAAAATTGGAAAGAGAATGGATGGCTAAGAATTCATTGCTTTCAAAAATGTATGATGGTTACAACTTCCAAGCTCCCGAAGCAGGTAAAGTAGCACATGCAATTTACGTTGGTCAAACAGCAGACTTCTTTATGTTTGACGGTTCGTTTAAGGACTATATCAGAGTGGATAACAAACCCTCTGAGTCAAAGTATCTTAAAAATACCAATATCGGTGATAAAGTTGATGTTGCAATCGATGAAATCGAAGAGCCGTTCTTGATAAGAGGAAGTCTATCAGGTCTTTATGAGACAAGAGCGCACGAGACTTTAAAAGCTATTGATGAAGATCAGTACATTACAGTTCTTGTACGAGAAACAACTCCAGCAGGATACAATGTTGATGTCATGTATGAAGGAGTTACCCTACCAGGGTTTATGCCAAACACATTGGCGGGTATCAACAAACTTTATGATATTGATTCTATCGTTGGTAAGCAATTAGAAGTAATGATCGAATCGTATTCTAGAGACGAAGGAACCTACATTGTTAGTAGAAGAAAGTATCTTCAATCACTAATCCCAGAAGCAATTAAGAATCTTGAAAGAGGTAGAGTCTATACCGGAAACGTTACGGGTACTACTCCATTTGGTGTCTTTGTTGAATTTGAAGAGTGTTTAACAGGTATGATTCACAAAACTAACATCGGTGTTGAGTGGCAAGATAAAATTGCTCAGATCCAACCAGGTACAGAAATTGATTTCTATATCAAGGAGATTGTTAGAGATAAGATTATCTTAACTCAGATTTTGAGAGATTCTCTATGGGATTCTATTAACATCGGACAAATCATAACTGGTAAGGTTCGTGATAACAAACAATTTGGAACATTGATTCAGTTAGATGATGAAACGATCGGATTGATTCACATTTCTGAATTGGAAAAAGCTAACAGAAAATCTTTAAACCAAGGTGAAGAAATTAAAGTTAGAGTTATCGCAGTTGATCGTCACAACCGAAAAATATTCTTATCTATTCCTAGATAAGAATAATCTTAGCACAAATTAAAAGTCGTTCTCAAAAAGAACGACTTTTTTATATTGTATGAATATATTAAAAGTGTTTGAATTTGCTTCAAATGAATATTACCATGAGATTAGTATGTAGGAGTGGAGAGAACTATATGATGAATATATTGATAATTTTACACCATATGAGGTAAGAGAAATTGAGAAGATTCTACCTGGTGGCAGATGGATGGGTAGCAATCCTTGGGGATATAAGATTGAGAAAGGTGCTTACCCAAATGACTTCTCGGATAAGATACCAAAGATAAATATTGATGTTTTCAAATTATCAGATGAGTGGTTTTTAATATCACAAAAAGTCCCTGGACGAGACAACTTATTTTATAAGTGTGACCAACTAGATGGATTAAAAAATTTTTTAAGTTATGTTAAAGTTTTCTAAGTTAGATGAAGGTGTTAAGTTTGGTTCGCATATAATTGGACCAGAAAGAATTTTATATGAAGATGCTGATTTCTTCATTATGTATGATGGTTACCCAACCAATCCTGGGCATATATTATTAATAACTAATGGTAGTGAGCCTACATTTTTTGAATTGAGTGATTCAAAAAAGAGAAAGTTACTCGACATGATCCAGAAAGCCAAAGAGATTATTGAGAGTGAACATAGTCCAGATGGATATAATATTGGTATGAATTGTGGAGAAGCAGCTGGGCAAACAGTAATGCAATTTCACTGTCACTTAATTCCAAGATATAATGGTGATGTTGAGAACCCAAGAGGTGGGGTTAGACACGCAGTTATAGGAAAGGGATATTATTAAAAAAAGCCAGCATGAAAATGCTGGCTTACTGCTTTTATAAGTAAAAAAAGGTATTATATTGTCTTTTTAATTCTATCTGTTGTTTCATTAACCCCCAAGATAAACATGGTGGTAACTAAATCAGGTCCTGGTACTCCACCAGTGACTGCTAATCTTAGTGATGGCATTATCTTACCCATTTTAACTGAGTTATCAGAACATACATCAAATATTAATTGCTTAATACTTGTTGCATCCCAAGTGATAGCATCTGCTTTTTTAACAAAATCAGTGAATACTTTTTTATAATCATCAGTTAAGCTACTCAATTCCTTTTCGTTTAAAACGACTGGTTTAAAGAATATGTCAGCAACTACTTGCATATCACCTCTGAATGTACTTCTCTTCTTACAAATGTCGATAATCATGCTCAATTTTTCATCTGAGTATTTGTAAGTATCATACATATTTATATGATTCAATAGTTCTTGATCAGGCTTAGTTTGTAAGTACTGAGAATTGAACCATTTAGCTTTATCCATATCATATCTAGCACCTGATTTATGTACTCTTTCCAATGAGAAATCAGAAATCATTTCAGCCATAGTGTACATTTCCTTATTATCAGAAGGCGCCCAACCTAAAAGTAATAAGAAGTTAATTAAAGCATCGGAGTCAAAACCTTCGTCTTTAAATCCTTTATATTGTACCTTGTTATTTTTATCATCAATTCCTTCCCCACCAAATGGAAATACTGGAATTCCTAACTTCAGTCCATCCCTCTTAGAGAGCTTACCTTTTCCATCTGGTTTAAGAATAGACGGAAGATGGGCAAACTGTGGTGCATCCCATCCAAACGCATCATATAATAAAACATGTAAAGGAGCCGACGGTAGCCATTCTTCACCTCTTATTACATGTGTTGTTCCCATGTCGTGGTCGTCACACACCGAAGCCATGTGATATGTAGGAATACCATTTGATTTAACTAATACCTTATCATCAACTTGTGCGGTATTAAATGTTACTTGTCCTCTAACTATATCAGTGAATGTGACTGATTCATTAGCAGGTACTTTGAATCGAATAACATAAGGAACCTTATCGGCTAGTATCTTATTCACTTCATCTTGTGATAGAGAAAGTGAGTTTCTCATGTTCATTCTTGTCTTAGCATCATAGGCAAAGTTTTCGATATCTGTTCTGGCTTTTGTCAAGTCAGCTTCGGTATCAAAGGCATAGTAAGCCATACCTGCAGAAAGCAATTTCTGAATATGTTTTGAGTAATCTCTTTCTGATTGACGGTAGGGTCCACAAGGTCCTCCTTTCCAAGGATCCCAATCAGTTTTGATACCAACCCAGTCTAATGCGTTCTTGATATAATCTTCTGCTTCTGCAACAAATCTTTTTTGATCAGTATCTTCGATACGGACATAAAATATACCACCGTGCTTTTTAGCAAAGAGGTAATTATAAAGTGCAGTACGAATACCACCAATATGTAATAATCCAGTAGGTGAAGGTGCAAAACGTGTTACTACCTTTCCGTGAACTGGTGCATTATCTAAACTATCTAAAGTTGTTTGTAGTGCTGGTGTTTGCCCCTGGTCATTTTTTGCCAAGATATCCAAAGCATCATCCTTAATATTTTCTAAAAAAGAATTCCTATCTTTTATGTATTTATTCATATATTATATATTAAATGTAGATGTCAAAAATAAGGAAAAGAATCTGATATAAAAAAAATGAAATGTTAAATTATATAGAACTTTATATTTACAGGTATTTCATCATCTGACATAAGCGGGGCTTCTGGTGCACCCCAACCTCCTTGTGGGTATCTGGATATGTAATCTGAGTGATATAAACCATTTGAGTCTCTTCCAGATCTTAAAGCACCCTCACCTAAGAATTTATATACATCATTTTTATGGGTTACTGAGTTGTGTTCAGCTTGACTTCTACCACCTAGTTTTATATCGAAGTGACAGTCATAGCCATCCGCAGTTAATCCATTATAAACAGTTCTTAGTTTGCTCAACCACTTATTAAACTCTTTTTCAATACCTTCTCTCGGTGAGAACTTTTCTAGTGTAACTATTATTGGTCCGAACTCCGAATGTCCTTTATCTATTCTTGTGAAGAATTTATCGGTTTCTTTTAAATCTAAAAAATGGTCTTCATATAGTTCAGCATCTGTAGATTTTCTTCTGTCGATTTTAGCTAATAGCTTTAATCTACTCATTTGATCGCTTAGGCTCTTCATCAAACTGAGCAACTCTTTCCCATCAGTATCTTCAAACTTTTTAAGATGTTTCATTTTAGTATATATTAGATTGCGTAAGTAAAAAGTCTATCAAGGTATTTTAGACACAAAATCAAGCCTTCTATCTGGTCACATTTAAAAGATGGACTGCCTAATAGTGTGTGCATATCAGTATGTGATAGAATTGAATATCCTGGAATAATGTAATAGCATCGATTAGCCACATTTCTATGTAGCTCATGAGTTACATAATAGTATTCATCCATACCTTTTGTAATAGAAATTGTATATTGTTTAATATTGTTGATATATGGGTCAATCATTTTAAATTTTTGATCTTCTATTAGAACTCTTGATAGTTTAATTGCAGAGTTTTCTTTTATCATAATATCTCCTCTATAAGCATCCATACTTGATCCCATTCCCAGTTCAAATTCGTATATATACTTGTGACTTCTATATAATATTTTACTTGAAGGCATTGAACTATTTTCTACTCCAGACATATCAGCACCATCAGAGAATTGTTTAATAATTGATAGAAACTCACTTTTACCAAATGTCTCTAATACAATCATTCGCGGTGGATCACTATCTATTTTCCAATATAACTCATTCATCATACAAATATAAATATTATTTTTTTAATAAAGAAAAAAGATTATCTTTGTCAAAATTTTTTAATATGATAAAGGGATTCAAGACTTATAATAAAGAAGAGTTATTTCAAATGATTGACACTATTGAGATTATAAAAGTTGCCGATCAGGTAGTTACCAAATATATGGGTCGTGTGATAAACACAACTACTGTTACTAATCGTTATGAAATTTTCGATATTAGATCCTTTCTTAAAGCAAAAATTTCTCACATCAGTTCTAATTTTAACATTTCATTTTATCGATTTGTGATGAAGCGTGGAACACAGCAATTAACATTATTGTCTGAACCTGTTCTAATTAATGATGCTGAATACTACAAATCATTCTTTATTTTAAACTCTACTGATAAATCAAGAAAGCTTAATATGAATCTTGGTTTATATCGTGGTGATAATAACATCTACTTTGTTTATTCTGGTATTAATAATATGTCCGTTTGTAAAAAGCATCTAAAAGGTATTACACAAGTAGCGGAAGAGGCATCTGAATCAATTGATGGTGAAACCTTTGATGAACAAATCAACAGTATCAAATCATTGGTTGGTGAAAGAGTGATGTTATCAAAGGTTAGAGAGATATTGGTTGATAAGGATCAACAAGTTAATCACAGAAAGTTTGATGCTTTTAAAAATCAGCTTTTATATGCTAAGTTAGGATTAACTAGAGAGCAAGATACATTATTGAGAACCAAGTCTGAAAGTATGAGTATTAGTAATACTAATGACTTTTCAATTGATGCTTATGTTGTGTTTAATCTTTATATGGGATTGTTTAGAAATCTTGATTCCTACTTAGTTAGAAAAGAAACCGAAAGAATTACAAAGATTACTCAATGTTTTGTGCGTAATGAAAAATTAGATTTACTATTAGACTTAATATAAATTATGAAATACTTAGATACATTAACAAATAAAGTGGAGGAGTTGCTGGAGACAGAAACCGCCAGTATCTCCTCTAGTTTTAGGATAACTCAGTCGAAATTGACTAAAGAAGAGTGTAAGAAGATTGGTATCCACATAAATGTGGATAAAGAAGATAAAAGTAAGAGAAAGTATTATGGTATAAACTGTGCGAACTGGTTTACACAGGCAGAGTTTGATAAGCGATTTAAAAAAATTTTCTAATGAAGGAAAACACAATGATTACTGACTGGTTGGATATACACGGTGATCCAGAGGTTGCAAAAAAAGTGGAAGCTGATTTGTGTAAAGTCAATGAGATAATGACTGATGAGTTTATTACTAAAAGAGTAGATGTCCTTACGGACACTCTTAATAAGAGCTTCTTAGATAGATTTTTAGAGATAGGATTCACTAAATATAAAGATGGGACCACTTCGATTGGTAAAAGTAGTGAATATAAGTATTATCCAGATTATCTCGGTGATAATCACTACACATTAGTTACTTTCACACACTACACGTCACTGGATACAGATTATCGACTATATATTCATTCAGCTAATGGTGGCTTTGTTGATAGTATATTTCAACTATCTGGTGGTAAAGACTGGAATGATAACTATTTGAATAAGAAGTTTGATGAGATATTCGTAAGAGAAGTGAGAGATGTTAAATTAAATAACATAATCTATGTGGTATAATGCAAGGAAATTAGGTATAGGGTATAAAGAATTAATGAGTGGTAAATCGGATATTCTAAACCAATGTGTATTTTTCACACATTTAAAATAAGTTAGTAAAAATGATTTGAGATGATATATAAAGGACTAATTAATAGCAAGAATATCCCAGATAATGGGATATTTGTTTTTGGGTCAAATAAAGTCGGTATCAATGGTAATCCACGTAGGGGTACCGGAGGTGCTGCCTTAGTTGCGCAATTGGAGTTTGGTGTAAAGCAGGGTGAGATAATGGATAATAGATTGTCTGATAGTAAGAGGGCGTATGGTTTGGTGACGGTTGATGCACCTAGGAAGTATATAAGTGGTGATGTTATTATTAATAACATAAAGTTGTTATACCAATTTGCTAATGACAATAGCGATAAGTTATTTTTCATTGCGTATGATGGCATCGACCCAAATGCGGTATCCTTGAATGGTAAGACACGTCAAGAGCTTTCTAACCTTTTTTATCTAGCAGGTGAGATACCTGAAAACGTTGTTTTTGAAGAGCATTTCAGTGCTTTGGTTAAATCAAACAAAAAAGGTTTTGATATTTAATATTTTATAATTACATTTGCTTTATGTTAAAACTACAAGAAGATAATAGTGGATTTGTTAATTTCCCCAATTATGGCAATAGGGTACTGCTATTAGAGGGTATAAGAACACTTATCTATCTAGTAGCTTTTGAAATAGATAGAACTATTGTTTCAAATAATAGACTCATTTTACCAGGAGATTTCATATCTGATGATATTGTTGAGAGAGTTTATCTTAATGATGTTACTAGAAATGAAAAGGCTAAAACTGATTATGATAAGATATATTTTCCCAATTCAAGTTCTGTTGATGATAGCGCGGATAGATTACTATCAGTTCCAATCGTAACTTCTATTTGTATTGGGTGGTGTGATGATGGTTATGAATTTGCAGATGGTACACCTTGGAGAGCAACATATCGCGATTTAACAGAAGAAGGTAGAAAATTATATTACAGTATAAAAAAATTACACAACAATAAAGAAGTAAGAATCTTAACATTTAATAATATTTAATATGGCTTATATAAGAAAAACAACAGAACTTATCATATCTGATGATTTGAGAGAAGTATTGGAAGCAATACAAGATAGTTCGGTAGTGGCTAAGATGCTACTAAAAAAGAGAACTTCATTTGAAGACTTGAATGATGATTATGTTGATTATTTATCAATCTCACACTCAGATACTACTAAAATGTCTTATCTGAATGAAGATAGAATAAAACATTTACAAGAGGTAAATGAGTGTTTGTGGACTTCAAGTCGTAGATTTCACGCACGACCTGGGTCAGTTGTACAGAAAATATTTAAAGGTCTAAGTGGTAGAGATGTTGAGATATTCAATAATCTTTATAAGTCCTATTTGACTAGGGTTAAGTTTCAGTTTAAAATTGTTGATGGTGAGGATATAAGAAGATATTATTATGCGGACACTTACCTGCAGAACTCTGGTTCTTTGGGTGCATCGTGTATGAAGTATGAGAATTGCCAGAAGTATCTCAATTTATATGTTGAGAATAAAGATATTGTTACCATGTTGGTGATGGTAGATAGCAACAACCAACTAATTGGTAGAGCCTTGTTATGGAATTTCGATGGTGAGAAGGTAATGGATAGAATCTACACCATGAATGATGAGGAATTTCAATACCATTTTAAAAAATGGGCAATTGATAATGGCTATGTTTATAAGCATGAGCAGCGTTGGAATAGCACGTTAACATTTGAATCTAATGGTGAAAAGCAAGAGAAGAGACTTGCGATTAAGTTAGCTAGATTTGATTACTCCAAGTATCCATACATGGACACATTTAAGTTTCTTGATAGAAGAAATGGTGTTATGTATAATTACATACCAGAATCAGTTGATTTCAAAACACTTTGTGCACCTGATGGGTCGTACTATGACTCTGATTATCTTGTACATGACTTCTTCTCTAATATCTATATACATAGAGGGGATAGTGTTGTAATTGGTTATGTAAATGGTGCCTTGTTACCAGATTCTACATATAGAACACAGCCAAATAACTGTTATTATTCCGAGTGTAATAGTTGTTATATCCTAACTAAGGATGCTATATATGACGAATCATTGGATGATTATATGTTCAATGCTGATTTAGATCATTTAAATAACAAGACGGGTATAGATGATAGAAGAGCTTCTATAAAAAGAAGAGATGAGGCAAGAGAAGAAAGAGAGAGAGAAAGAGCTGCTCAAATGACGCTGATGCTTGAGCGTCAGAGAAGAGAGAGTATTGAATGGGGAGAAGAGCCTATACACGCAACAGACACTGCTGTAGCATCTGACACTGAGGTTACTGGTACTCGCCGTGGTATACCTGCCTATATCCTTTATTAACCGACTCAAATGCTTTGATGTGCTTCATATTTGTATATATTAAAAAATAATCGTATATTTGTTAAAATATTTAATTATGAAAGGTTTCAATGACTTTATTGATAAAACTCCAATCTGGAGAGTTTATTTTGTTATGACAGTATTGACGTACTTAACTTCTCTATTAGCATTTAGAGTTTTGTTATTGGACACTTTTTTTACCGGGTATATGATTATTAGAATGTCGGTAATTATGTCAATTGGTTTATCTTGGTGGCCCACACTTATGGTTGTTATTTTAAGAAAAAGTAACAAATTTTGGGCTGCTGCCGAGGCATTTAAAGCTAAAGTAGATGCTGCTACAACCAAGGCAGATATTGATGCACTTAAGGACGATTATACTAATCTTAGAAGCCTTGCTTCTGTACCAGGACATTGGGTTAAAATAAATTCAATAGACTTAATAAAAGAAACAAAGTATCCATACCTACCATAATGAATAGACCTAATAGAAGCCATTACCGCGCTAAAATTCTTTTCCCAATATTGGAGCCTTTTAGAGATGAGTGGACTCCAGTTGCAGCTTATGGGTCAAATGGGCTTCTCTATATTAGATTATTTAGAGAGGGTGGTGTTGAAGGTAAGAAGTGTCCAAAGTGTGGTAATCACTCAGTATTTACTGATGTTAAATTTAGACTCTTTAAGAAGAATCTTGTCACTACAAGATGTCATATGTTACTAGATGATGATGATAATTGTGATTGGCGACCTATTGATGAGGTTCGTGATAATTTAATCGATGATATTTTAAGATAAACGAAGGGTCAATTCCTAATATATACTTTTATGAAGAATATAATTGGAATTGACCCTTCTTTAATTTCAACCGGGTTAGTAGTTAATGGAAAAATTTTCAACTACTGTAAAGAATCAAACGCAACTAATAAGTCAGGACTTTCTAAGTGGTTTAAACTATGTGAGCAATATGCCACTTTTAGGTATATAAACTTCCGTGAGTTTTCTGATTATTCAGAAGGTGAATTAGTCAAACTAAAAGACTATGATAAAATTACGGATATGATCATATCTGATATAGAATCCAATATTGATAAGAATAAAGAGAGTGTTGTTGGTATAGAAGGTTATAACTTTGGTGCTTCTGTTGGTGACTTAGTTGACTTAGTTACATTTTCAACTCTCTTAAGAAAGAAGTTATATGATTATATCACAAAGGATATTCATGTTCTATCACCATCTACTCTGAAATTAGAATCTTGTAAACTAAGTTATCAACCAACTGACATAGGTGTTAAGAAGCCAAAGTTAATATGGCGAAATACCGAAGGTATTGCTGGTGGTAATTTTACTAAGAGAGAAATGTTTTTATCTATTGTTGATAACGATAGTTATCAGGACGATTGGGCAATACATTGTAAGTCTGTTAAAAGTGAGATATTGGAAAATAAGACTATTAAAAAACCCTATGAGGATATAAATGACTCATATATTTTGTATCAATATTTAAGTAGAAATTTTTAATTTTTAATATTTAATATATAAACAAAAATAATATTTTTATGATACATTACAAATATACATCTTGTCTTCAGTGGAATGAATTTAGAAATCTAGATAGAGTTAAGAGTTTATCTATACAAGAGCAAGTGAGACAATATTGGCTTCATACCAATGAAGTTGTTGATTCAAGTGCAGCAGCCGCAGCGTCTTCATCAGCAGGTGCTGGTGGTGCAGGGGGTGGTACTTCATTTTTTAGAAAGAATTATATAACAACAACTAACCCAGAGACTGTTCTTTTAGTTTTGGTTGTTGATGGATTCTCTAACTTTCAATACATACTATGTGATGCAGAAACTGGTAAATTTTCTGCCTATATTGATACCGGAATATCAACGGATGGTTATGTAGATAATATCCGTATTGTTCAAAATCAAGGATATGTTGTTGTTATTTACTTTGATGGTAAATACAACTTCTTATTTATTGATGCGGGTGGTAGAGTTGTTGGGAGTGAGGCACAAGGTATAGCACCTACGACATCATATAATCTAAATCATATGGATGGTAAGTCAGTTATACTTGTAGACCCAGATGGTGGTGTTGACAATAGTAGAAGAGCTTATTTCTTCGATGGTAATTCATACTCATATCACGATTTTCCAGGTTCAACTGGGTTCAGTGTTTATAATGAGTGGGATTATGGTATGTCAGATGGTACTGCTAATTTTCTTGTTTATTATAGTGATAGAGAAGATTGGTATCTAATGAATACATCAGGTTGTTCATTAATATACTCAAATATATATAGCAACAACGAAGAAGTTTATTTACTTTCTTATTCATTTGGTGATTTCTCCGTTCTTACAATATATAATGGTAGTATTTATACACATGTTAAGTATTATGACTCAATGGGTAATCTTTTACATGATTTAGATTTATCCGAAAGTAACTTTAATGCGTTTGATGGTGGATTCTATGGTATAAATAACTATATGATTGCATTTTATGATCTAGATGACAGTGGTGTTGATTATTCTATCTACAACTTTAACGGGAAAGATTTAGTTGCACATACTACATCAAGAGGAAATAATTATTACTCTATTAATTCTTCTGAATATAATAGTTTATATACAGACTATGATTATACATATTTACCAGGATCATTTGCTTATTTTATGAATGATAATGATAACTATAATTCTGTATTTGATACTAATACTGGATGTAGCTATGCTAAGGTAGTCTACTTCTTTGCTAGTGAGTGTGTATTTAGAGAGTATGTAATATCTGATGACGCATACGTTGCATATAGTCAATATCTTGATTGTGGGGAGACTTCAATACAAACCGCACTTGATTATAGTGATGGTCAAATACAAGTTTTAACACTTGTTCCTGGAAAAACAGCGTCTATTACAGCTACTTTCTCATCTGATAACATTTCATACTTTGAACTTTATAAGTTAAGTGCTGATAATTGTCTTGTTAGAGCAAGATATTCGGATATTGAATATACTGTTATTAATACTGATGGTACTCTTAAAGATGTATTAGGATTAACAGTTAGTTATACTGGTAACGCATATAATTATAGATATCAACAGGATACGGTATTTCTTAGAGATTGGAATACTAACAGAAACTGGACTTGGAATTTAGGTAGTGGGTGGCAAGAACTAGATACCTTCTATTCTCAGAGAAGTTACGTTTGGGATGCAACACTTACAAACTGTGTTGATAGTGGATCAATGCTTCTTTTCAATCCATTTTACTATTCTGGAAATAGTTTTAGGGTATTAAAACCTAATAATATTACTAATGATATATCATTATATAACACCAACGATTTTAATTACTATTTTGGTAGCGATATGTTCACATGGCTATTCTATACTGGATCTCATTGGAATGTTGAAGTATATAATTATAATGGTGAATTAGTAAATAGTATTACTGATCAGTTCACAGACTATGATTCTTATTGGTGGTCGGATAAAAGGGCGCTATATATACTAAGTAACCCAGAAGTAACATCAATGGTTATGGTAAACGCTCAAGTAAAGACTTCAAAAAGTATTTATGGTTATAATGTAGAATCTTCTAATACTAATGACTATAGTTGGTGGCTTAATTATAGAGACTAGACAATAAAATTAAAAAAATAACTAAATATGAAATATAATGTTAAATCAAGTTATTACTACAAAGGTACTAATGACTTACAATTAAAGGATAAATACCCAGTTAGGATTGATTCAGGAACTGCTTCTTTTACAGTTGCTGAGTTGATAGCGGAAGTTAAATCAGAGCTTTTACCAGATAAAAAGTTAGATATGGTAGAAGAAGTATTTAAGATTGATGGAGCTACTGCTTCTGGTACTGCATCGGTGCCAACTGATAAGAGATTGGAATACTCAATCACTCTTTGGTTACCTGGACATGTTGATTCAACAACCGCAAAAGGAGCAAATCCAGAATTAGTTTCTAAGTTAAATGCTTTAATGAATAAGAAAAAATAATGATAAATAGATTTGGTGGATTCGTAGATTATTCTTATATTTGTATAAATAATCAACGTATGAAAGCTGGTTTACTAAAACATTCTGACGCAATAAAGTTCATTTTGGCTGGTAATTCAACATTTACTTTCTTGAATACCAAGACAGGTAATAGATTTACATACTCTGTTAAAAAGCACAAGGAAAATCCAATATTTTTTGTGAAAGTTTTAACAGGACCTGAAAACTATACATTTGTTGGTACTGTTAGACTCTGCTAAGAGTGCTATTTCACCAAATGCTCAGTCTGTTGATGTATTTCAATACGTTTTCAATAAATTAATTCAAGGTACGCTAAGTGAATTTATTGAAATCTGGCACGAAGGAAGATGTGGAAAATGTGGAAGACAATTAACCGTTCCTTCTTCAATTGAATCAGGTATTGGACCTGAATGTTCTAAAATGTTAGCAAAGACTTCAAATAAGTCTATTGCGAGAGATAAGAAAATCGACGAAATCTTATCCTAATATATCATTAATTTTCTTATCCCTTAAGATAGCTTCTTTTAAAGACTTGAGTGAATAATCAACGTTATTCTTCAAGTCTTTTACATATTTATTCTGTCCAACTGTTACATTAGTAAACTTGCTTCCGTTAAACTCATCTTTCTTTTCATAAAATGAATATACTTGATCATACCTAGTGTTATCAAATAGATTTTCGTTTTTCGCTACTATTATAATTGGTATATCTATCAGACTACGAACTTGCCTAATGCAGTCGGTATTAATCTCCAATACAACTAAATCAACCTTAAATAAGTTTCCCTTATCTAATAAGGTTTCTTCTAAATCACTAGCGTGTATTCTTATTTTTCGATTTTTTATGAAACCCGATAATTGTGAAAACCCGGCATGTATGTATATCCAATTTATGCCGTCTAAGTCATAGAAATCTAAGACTTCGTTTGCGCCATAAAAAAACTTCTCAATTATAAATAAATTATTTTTCCCTAGTTCTAGCATTTTTCTTTCTTTTAGATAACATTTGTTCTCTTGATAAAATGAATTCTGATTTTGGATTAGGATTATCACGAGTATATGACACAACATTCTCTAATCTTTTATTAGAAATATCTACATATTCCTGTGCGACATCAATACCAATAAATCTTCTGTTATTCATTTTAGCCATTTTGCAGGTTGTTCCTGATCCACACATTGGGTCAAAAACTATATCATCTGGATTACTCCAACTTAATATGTGATCCTCAGCCAACCCTTCTGGAAATATAGCTGGATGTTGATAAGCAATCTTATCTTTTGCGGAAAATCCAGCACCATTATTAACATACCAAACATTATATCGGGATCCGTGTTTATTCACTATATATGACGTTCCAGTTTGTTTTAAATCTCCCTCAGCGGTTCTTATACTTCTTTTACCATAAGGTGATGATCCCGCCCATTTGTTAACCTTATCTCTAATAATATTAACGCAGTTTGGCTTCTTGCCTTTGAGTAAAATAAACATATATTCAAATACCTGTGAGTATCTGCCTGTTTCTGGGAACGGTGCCCCATTTTTGTGATATATCATGGTGTCATATATCTTAAATCCTATTTCCTGAAATTTAATAGCTTGTCTAAATGAGCTTCCACTTTCACCACCATCTACTATTTGATCATTTACTATCCATACAACAATTCCTCCATCCTTTGTTATTCGATATAATTCTGTTGCCATTTCAATAAATGGAAATGAGAATGTATCAAATGTAACATTCTTATCAATCTTACCTTTATACGTTCTTAAATTATCATAAGGTGGTGATGTTACTGTTAAGTCAACTGATTTATCAGGCATTTTACTCATGACTTCTACTGAGTCTCCGGTTATTATTTTATTAATAAAATCATTCATAAACATTATATCCTAAAAAAATTAAAAGTTATGAGATATATTTTGTATATTTGTAGCTAAAATATTTATATGAACGAATGGGTAAATGAATACAATAGATTTGGCACTTATAGTGGTTGGTCTGGTGATGAAGATGATTTTGATGATGCTCACTGGTCAATTAAACTTGCCTTTAAGGAGATTAAAGGTGGTGTTCTGACGAGTGATGAGAAAAATAAGATTATAGTATCAAACTTTTTAGCCTATAATGATATTGATTATATCGGTGAAGATGAAGTAGAGAATTTGATAAAAAAATTAAAATAATATGATAGGTGCATTATTCTGTTTAATAGGTGTTTTTTTCTCTATAAAAAGACTTATCCTGTGTAAAAAGACCGAATACAACTCACTGGTTAGAAAGGCTCTTATATGTTATAACTGTGGAGGCTACACATTAGACTTACTAAATAACGAAGTAAGCACACAAGCACAACGTGAGCGGATAATTAAAAAAATAACACAAACTGGCGATTTTTATGAACTTTGTCCATCTTGTAAGAGAGATGACTCAGTTAAGACACTCCTAGGTGAAAAGGTTAATCATAAGTTTAGGTTATTCTTGTATAACACGAAAAAAGTCATATTGGTGTATGGTTTGATATGTGCTGCTTCTATAATATTCTATATATTGGGGTTTGTGTATAAGCCTTATATATCAACATTCTCAACTATTGCTGGGTTTCTTACATTTGTTTGTAATTACTTCTTCTACTATGTTGATAGAAAAACAAGAACTAAAAAAGAAAAATAATGAGTACTAACATTTATAATGGTATTAAGTTTAATTCCACTGATTGGAAAGAGGTTTTGGAACAACTAAGATCAATTAAAGAAGAGGCAGTTGAACAGAGTTTAAAGAGACTGACTGCTGGGCTGACACAATTCATTATTGGTAATAAATTATTGGACAAAGACTACTATGAGATTTACACTGAGCTTAAATCCGCGCTTCGTAATTCAATTCTATCGTCTTTTCTACCAGGATTTAATTTCTCAGTAATACTCTACCCAACAAGAGAAGGTGATATCTATGGTTATTATTTTGATGGACTATCAACTCACTCAAAGTTGTTAGATCAGTTTGTTACGGAGTATGCCTATTATGACAACACCGATCACCCAGATGACATAGACTATGCCGATTGGTGTGCAAGAGGTGATAAATGGGATGAGTTAGTCACACATACTTTTGCAGAAGCTGGATTTCTCTACAATATTGTCTCTGAAAGCGATCTTGATAAAAGTAATATACTTTATGATATACGTCTTTTGATAGAACCACTTAGATTGCGTGAATCACGAGACAATAAAATAAATACTGTTATTGATGATAATTAAAATAAAAGTTGGTGATAAGACATCACACTCATTGCTACCTGATATCTCTTATGACAAGTTTACCGAATATATGTTTGATTCCGGTAGCTCCGATGTTGAATATAATAAGTATCTAGGTGATAATAATATGGTGGAGCTAACAGATTTCAATTCACAAACAACTGATGAAATAGTTCTGATTGTAGAAGATTCATTTATGGGTAGAGTTTTGAAATTTAAGTGTGTATATGACTCTGATAATGATGTCTCGTTCAATGAGAATGAGTATTTTGATAATAATAAGATTAATTTGTAAAATATGGAACAAGAAATAGAATTTAGGATATACATACAGTCCGCTAATAATTTCCCGATATCTGATTGGGCAACATCCGCGTATGTTGGTTTTGCATCTAAGGGAGCAAAAATTATACTATTCGAGGATATTGAGGAGGTTCCTGTTTCGAGAAGTAATATTGTAGTCGCCTTCATTGAAGATACGATTAAATACTTTAAGAAGTTAGGTATTCCTACACCTATATCTCTTAATATACCAGATGAATTAACGAAATATACAGGTCGTGAGACGAATTATATGACGATGGGTGAATTTAAAAAGAACAATAAGTTTCCAATTTTTGTTAAACCAAATAGAATTGCTAAAGAGTTTCTTGCTGAGGTACT
>Ga0114964_10000153_pt1 | contig 52045 bp, 37 predicted proteins | sample C_131016_MF_Meta_FD_92638 | JGI IMG/M metagenome (GOLD analysis project Ga0114964, IMG submission 92638) | Freshwater microbial communities from Lake Croche, Canada to study carbon cycling - C_131016_MF_MetaG | ecosystem: Environmental > Aquatic > Freshwater > Lake | place: Lake Croche, Canada... | reverse complement strand
GGTTCGCCGCCTACCCAGTATACTTCTTCTACCAGGTGTTGTTCCACAGCATGACTGAATTCGGCTTCAACCTGGTCTTGCTGGAATGATTGTATTGCTCCGCGTATGTCGTTTCGCATCCAATTGTTTTTAGGATCATGCCAGTTGACCATGTTGTGAGTTTTTTGTTCACTTTCCCAGGCGCTGGAGAGCATGTCTCCGCAAGTACGGCATTTAAAGTTACACAGGTTGCTGAACCTGTAATCCCACGATACAGGAGCCATAGTCGTGAAACCATCCTCCAGTGTTGTGCTGTAAACTTCTGGCAGTTTGTGCTGAAATAAATGATCGAAGTAGGTGCGGTAAACGCTAGTGTTAAGGAGTCTGTCATTGCATACTTCACATTCTGGTAAGGTTTCTCCAGCCATCATTCTACGACGCACGGATTTCATATGTTCTGAATTCCAGTGCTGTTCAAGAGTTACGGGTATATAACGTCCTGTGCCCGATGCAGTATCTATGTACTGCTCAAAGTTCTGTGCAGGTTCACGGCTGGCACAGCACATTCTGCGCTCGGTTTGCGGGCTTAGATATGTATGCACCCAGGGTGCTAGGCACATGGTGTCAGGTTTTGACATAATTTAATAATTGGGCTAGTTCAGGAGCAACATCTGCTAAATTTTGGTCACGCCGGTGATCTAGTTTTTGCATTTGTCTGCATGTTTCAACTCCGTCGGTTGATTCACCTTGCATCATAAAATCCACAATGCCTGAAAAATCTTTCTTGTACATGCCTGGCATGAATGCAGTATTCAAATGATCAGCAATCACTTGTTTTGCTGTGTCGGGCAAGGCAGCGACGGAAAAATATGGTGCATCATGCATGATATTCCAGTACACAAAGTCAAATCCTTGCACACCGATCCAGTTGGCCAATTGATCAATATATAGTACATTGAATATGTTTACTGTGGAGCAACATTGCAGTTGAATATTGGGGTAGCGTTTTCTTAAATCACGGAATCTTTGTATATTTTCTTGTACGTCTGTCCATTTTGCACCGGTGCGTTGGTATTCAAATCTTTCGCACAAGTCGTCAATTGAAAATGCTATTTCTACTGTTTTGAAATGCTTCCAGATGTGTTCTGCGGCCACTGGCCATTGAGTACCGTTGGTATTGTAGTGTATTTCCACTTGCGGTGCAATACCACGATCCACTATGCCCTGCAACATTTCAAAATGTTCCGCAATCATGAATGGTTCGCCACCAGTGAATTCAATATAGCGTATGTCATCTACCACTGACTCAATTTGTGTCCAGAATTTCTCATTCTCTCTGGGCCAGCGTCCGGCTTTTAGCATCTGATAGGCAAAACTTGTTTTACTGTGTTCTTCTGAAGAATTGGCTATTTCTTCCACAGCAAAACTACTGCTGGACCAAGATCCACATATACGACATTTCAAATTGCAAATATTGCCCAGTTTGAGATCCAAGAACATGAGTGGCTTGGCTTCTTGTGTCCATTCAGAACTAATACCCATGTGCTTGAGTCTGTCTAGCGTGTGCATGCGTTTTGAGGTACGCCCAGCGTCTTCTTCATTCCAGCATTTTCTACAAGTCTCTGGCTGTTGACCGGCTAAGAATGCTTGCCGCAATTGATACATGTACTCACTGTTTTGAATGTCTCGGAAATTGGCAGACTTTAAGTTAAACTTAACACTATTGCTGTCAACTATCTCGTCATCGGCCAAACAGCAAGGACGCACAGTGCCAATGGGACTGGCTTCCAGACTGATCCACGGTAGGACGCAAAATTTTGTATGTGGTGCGTTCATGATTAAAATCCCAATGGGATATTGGCCTGTTTAAGTATTGCCACTAGTTCAGCATAATCAGGGTGCTTGCTGTGATTTATATTTTTACTTTGAAATATGTCTGGTTGCCAAGTTCCCCAATTCCACATCTTTTGAAAGTTTATTCTATCAATCCCTATACTATTACAGAGTTCGATGAATTTGGGTATTTCTTTGTAGTTGTCGGCCTGCACTACAAAATCCGCAGAGAGCACTGTGCTGGTATGCCCAGTGTCAATTGTTTCTCGGATCCAACTGACGTTGGCCAACAGTGCGTCCCACTGACCATTTACTCTTGTTTTACTGTAGGTTTCGGGTGTGGCTGCATCAAAACTCACTCGGAGTTCTGCAAGTGTGGGCAATAGTTTTTCAATTAGATTAGATTTTTTCTGTAGATAACTGCCATTGGTTTGTATGATGTGCTGAATATTTGATTTACCAGTCTGCATAATATACTCCAACAGTTCAAGATATGCCTCACTGATGAAAGGCTCGCCACCGCACCAGCGAATTTCCACCGGTTGGTCCTGTATTTGGTCAATTATCTGGTGCTTGATACAGTTCACAATGTTATTGTTGATAGGTCTGATCACATGATGTTTGTTGTGATTTATCAATTCCGTCCTACAACTAGGACACTGAAAATTACAAGTATAATCAAATTCAAAAATTAGATTTCTGGGTATTTGTGCAATTGACAACTGCTGATCATTGGCCACAAATGGCAATGGTTTGGTGTCGACTGGTCTGGATTGATAGGTGCTGGGGTCTATTTTTTGAAAAAAACTACAAATCTCATTGTTACAATAAAAATATCTACCGGCGTGTATTTCTTGTCGTATTTTCTGTGCAATTTCTGAATTCAATGCGTCAAATACTGACTGTGTGCGTTGTAGATTGCCTACCAGTTTTGGCAGCCAACTTGAACAACTACATATATAAATGTCACCGTTGTGATTGATGCTCATTGTATCCCAAGGTTCATTGCAACGTTGAGAGACCTGTAGTTGTTTATTAAAAAATATCTGTCCCTGGCGCTGTTGATTTCGTTGTGCTAATAAAGCCCCATCCTGCACAGTTTCTTGATAGGTCTGTGTCATCATTTCCACAAACTCTGTCACTTCGGCCTGAATAGACACATCATCAACAGTTATTCCTGACAGAATGTCTTGATAACTGGGCCAGTCTGGACCGGCAAATGTCTTGTAATCTTTTGGTGATATTATCTTGTCAAGGTCTGTCATTTCAATGCCTCTAATTCTGGCACAGCATGGTGCCACGATTCATTTCTAATGCTATCTAATTCATGTGTTTTACGCCAGAATTTATCAATCAACTGTGTGTTGTCTGTGGCATTCATAAAGGTAATGGCGCTTCGAAATCCCTGTGTAGCACGTTGTAGCGGATCGCGATCACTCATCCAGTCTAGATGCTTCAAGTACTTGGCTTCCAATCTTTGCTTGTATTCGGCGGGTGCAATGTCTATTCTGTAGTATGCAGGATCCTGCAAGATATTTACATTCAAATCCTGCGCCCGAATTAGGCCAGCACTTACCCATTCCTTGTGAAAATCAGGCAAGTGCCAGGCATTCATGATACTGAGTGTAGGACTTATGTAAAAGTCTACGTTGGGACATGTGGCAATCATTCTATGACGATTCTTTACCACATCCGACCAACGTGTGCCTTTTCTAATATATTCTGCAGGCGTGCCCATGGCGTCTAGACTGGCACCCACTGCCACTGATTCAAACTGTCGCCAGTATTCAAATACTGAGCGTCCTTTAAGATCAGTGTGTGTGAAGTTTGTGTTGTATATCAGTCTGACATCAAAGCGTTTGCGCCGCACAAGTTCTTCAAGAATATTGTAGTGTTCTTCCATCAACAGGGGTTCGCCACCTGCAAAGTATATTTGCTCCACATAGTCCAGGTGTGGCTCCAGTTGTGTCCACATGTCTGTTTCTGTGCGTCCTGCGTAGTTGAGAACTGTGTTACTATCCTTCCATGCAGGACCTGCCAACTTGGCTTGATCTTGATACCACTGGCTTGAAAAGATATGCCCACATGAGCGACACTTTAGATTGCACAGGTTTGAGAAACGAATGTCCCAATAGGTCATTGCAAACTGGTCAAACTGCCCACTGGGCAAGGTTTGTGCAATTCGATCAACGTGATGACCATGATGCTTGTTTGCACTTTGTCTGCCGGAAAAGAACCCTGACTCTTCTTGTTCATAACAGCGTGTGCATGAGCGATTGGGCGTTTCTGTCAGCATGTCTTGACGTAGTTTTTTCATAGGCTGACCATTCCAAATCTCTGCCAGTGTTTGTGTTCTAGTGGATCCAAACTGTGGATTTCCTTCAGCGTGACAGCAGGGGTATGCCTGACCATTGGGCCAAGCGTGTAAATGTATCCAGGGGTACATGCAGAAAGTTTTGCTTTGGCTCAACAAATGCTGTTGTTCAGGCGACAAACTGGCGAGATTTACTTTGACTGGATTGGCTGAACCATATTGATATTCTTCCTCTCTACTGTAGGGATAACGGTTCAACTGCTGCCGATGATATGGGCCGGGGATTATCTCACATTCTATTGCATTAGAATCTACATTTATTTTTTGTATTGCTGTGAGTTCTTGTGCAATGTCAGGATTGGTGGTTTGTAACTGAACAAAACAACAGGAGATATCTTCTTCATTGAGTAACACTTGTAAATTCTTCAATATCAACCCTGCTTGTTCATGTTCTTTTACGTAGTAATCCCAAGTATGAACAACCACAATTCTTTCATCCGTTTCAAACGGGTCTTTTCGTAAACTTCTTAATTGATCACGCAACCATTTTTTGCCGGTATCGTAATCTTGTTTTGAAAAATGCTCAAGGTCTATTGTGCCTAGTGTTTTCATAATATGTCGGACCATTCTTTCAATTTGGACCATGCTGAGCCAACGTCTTTTGATCTACGTTGATCATACTGAGTATAGAACTGTCGGAAATCATTCAAACGCTCACGCTCAGTAAGTTCTGTAGGTCGCACTAGATATGTGCTGTTGTATTTGTAATCACTCATAGAGATTTGTCCAGTGTCGTAAAATTATTTTTTCTAAATTGGAATCCACTCCAAACGCATCAGGAGTCAACAAAACAAATTCAGGAAATTGCACAAGAAATCTAGTCACATGATAGTGTAGTTCAGGGTCTGGTTCGTGGGGGTCTGCTCTGAACATCACAAACCTACAGTCTAAACTTCTGCATTTTTGCACCATGTTATTTACATACGTTGTAAAATCATCAAATGTATTGCTGGAAATTTTGCTCAGTTGTAGGACTAGATTTCTTTTGAACACATCAGCAATCATTACCTGTTGATACAGTTCTTGATTGTTGCTGACTCGTACTATTGAACTGTTGGGTTGCGTTGGTTCAAGATGTGTGACTATGTAGAACCAGGGCTTTTGAGATTGAATTATTACCTGCTGTTGATGCTGTAAAAATAAACATGTGGTCATCGACTGATAAAATGAATCTATATGACCATAACTCACAGGATCTTGGTCCAACAACACAATCAAATCAAAACTTTTGCATATTGATCTAAGATAATCTACTCTGACTGTTCCGATATCTGTATAATAGCATCCAGATTGAATGTTGTTATCTTGTTCAGTCAACAGGCCGTTGCATTCAGTTGCATACTGCTGAGCCACCTGATCTGATCGAATAACTGTATCAGTTGAACTGTTGCCCAGGCAAAGTATTTTTATTTTTTCCATATCAATGAACTTTCTTTGAACCAAAGGTCCCACAAATCTCCCACTAGATCTAGATCTAATTCCAAATCCAATTCTGTGTCTAGTCGAGCGATTTCATTTAGATATTGGTTCTTGACAAAAAAACTGTCAAAAGGTATTGTCAATAAAATATTGCCAAACATGCCAGTTAGCAGGTCAAGGCATTGATATTCTTGGTCAAAATCAAGACTATACTCTTTGGCAGTTTGATTCACCAGTAAAAATTCCTTGTGCTCAAGACTCACTTGTATCAAAATAACATTTTCATAAAACTTTTCTCCCCACAAGGTTTTTTGTGTATATTGATTGAAAAACTCCTGTGGATGCCAACTGTCTATGGTCCATAGATCACAATCTTCATAGTGGTAAAAATCAATTTGACCATCTGCATAACTCAACAGATCTTTTCTTTCTTGTGTTTTCCAGTCTGTACTATCCCAGGTCATGTAACGGGTAAATTTTTCCTGAGCAGTTAACTTTTTGTTATACTCTTCAAGATCCTGCCCCTTGGTACCTGTGATTGTTTTTTCACTCAACGTTAATGTTTTGTATAGCATGCTTCCTGCTGACCCGGGCAAATAGATAATGGTTGCTTTTAACATGGGATTAGATTGTGTTGTACCAATCTGCCAATTCGGGAAATGCTTGGACAAAGTCTTTGCCACGACGCTGATCGTACTGTGTATAGAACTGTCGGAAATCATTCAATAGTTTAGGGCGATCAAATGCTTCCGAGTGTGGAGTCTTTACCACATCCAAATAGTCTATTAGGCGTTGTGTGTGATTGACCTCGTGTTCATGAATGAATTCACTGTCAGCCCAGTGCTCAAGCCATGTCTCCAAGCGTTGTTGATATACTCGGCGCTGGGCATCGGGCAATACTAGCGGTGATTGAAATGACGGAAAGCGCAGGATATTTAATGTGAAACTGATAGCATCTCGACCATATTCCAGTTTCCAATTCATTATGCATTCCAGCAATTGATCTAGTGTGCTTAAACATAGTGCATTAATGGTCGACATCACATGTATGCCACGGAACTGCCCTGAATCTAACAATCGTTCTACGTTGTTGGCCCAATCGTCCCAGACCAGCCCATCGCGGATGTACTCTGCTTGTGTAGAGATTGATTCATTGCTTGTGTATAGGTCGATAGCCATTCCTCGTGTGCTGGCAAGCAATCGGTCAATGTCAACGTCGGTTCCCAGGTTACTATTGATAGCAAGGCGTGTGCTACTACGTCCCCGGTTGTCTCGAAACCAGTCAATAAGTCGCCAAGTGTGGGCAGACATAAGGGGCTCGCCTCCGGTAATTCTGAGTTCCTGGAGGGTATGATGTAGATCCGTTTCCCACCATGCAAAAAATGCATCAATGTAGGGATTAGCCTCCGTGATCTTAAACAACTGAGCACTATCATGGGTGTGGGTAAAGTGATTGCGCCCGTCACTAACAAGATTGTGGTAGGGTCCGTTACGTTTGATATCGTTAGCCCAAGTTGTGCTAAAAGCAGGGTTGCAGTAAGAGCAAGCAAATTGACAAGTACGATCAAAAGCAATTTCCAATGTACGGAGATTGACGTCATCGTCGGCAGGAGTATTATAAGCCTCATCTAGTGCCTCTATAGGATATATCTTTGATTTGTACACACGGTCTGATATAGCATCCTTGCCCATGTCTTCAATCTTCCAGCAATACTCGCAACCTGCAGGACGCTCGCCGGCCAACATCTTTCTGCGGTCTTCTTTCTTTTGGTCAGTATTGTGCAACAGCCTAGGGTTGTTAGAGACTTTATCAATGTCAATCAAATGGGCCGGCGGATGATGGCATGACGTGGTCATGCCAGAGCCTAACCAGATGGTAGCGTTGTACCATTTGGCTGCACAAAAACTTTGAGATAATGTGTCTAATATTGTGTGTTTAAAATCTAAATCGTTCACAAATTGCTTTGAATAAAATTGGCAAATCGCTCAGGAAATTCTCGAAAAACTCGAACGCCTTCTGCTGCCAAGTGTTGTTGATTATACTTAGTTACTGCCTGACTTGCAACCAGAAATTCGGCCAGATCACTCCTACATAAGTCTTGCACCACTTGTGCAATTCTATCCAGGCGATCTTGATTGTTGTCTATCCTATCAAATGATTCATCTATTAGATGACCAAAGGTTTGAAATCCTGCATGATGTAAGTCTTGATAAAACCCGCAATTGGCCACTGCTATGAACGGATGCCCCATGGCAATTGGTTTGTATATTTTTTCACTACGCAGGCTGTAAGGATAATCAAACACAGTTTCTGATACCAGGCTAAAATAGGTATCAATATAGGGTTCGGATCGAATATATATGTCTCCCCATTTGTTATCAAACAGTTCATCCTTGACAAAAGCGTATTGATACTGATCTTTCTGCCCTGCGTGAAATTGTTCTACTTCGTATTCTAAGGGTAGCAATTGTATTGCACTGGGTCTTTCACACAAGTCTGTTACATAAGTGTGATGATATACTGGAGTTGTGTCTAGATTAGTCCATAGTGCATGTTCTAGTAGACCAGCGTCACGCATCTTTTCTATCATGTATTTTCTGTGCGGCCTTGTGCGTCCATTCAAAAACAAGAACAGGTAGGGTTTGTGAAGTTTTTTATAAATTTCATCCACACGAGCACATTGTTCGTTATTACTGATGTAACATGTGGCTTTGTAAGCATACTGATCATAAACTAAACAATTAAGATCTGGCTCCATTTCTCCGCAACCAACCAGTAGCATTTTTTGATCTCGGATATAATTCAGTAATCCTAATCGTTGACATTGTAGTTTGAGAACTATAGAACCTTCGGTAGGATTGGCCAACACAGGCAAACAAGTTTCGGCCAGTTGTTTTACTCGATCTGAGTGACGATTTACAGTTTGCCTGGCAAGTATCACAATGTCATTGGACTGAGATACATACTGCTCAAAATCCCAAAATGTTTCATCTACCAGATGTTTAATTTCGGGATAGATTTCGCATGAAGTATCACATACTAGTCTGCGATTACCTAGCATGATATTCGCATTCTCGCCACCATGATTGCATCTCAGGAAATGTAGCCAAGAAATCAGTACCGCGTCGACGATCGTGTTCTGCAAAGAATCTGTAAAAATCTGCACGTGCCTGTGAATGATCTTGGTCTTGGGCACTACGCATCCAGGCAATGTCTCGATCCAGTCGTGCCACTTCAAAGTCCTTAAACCCTTGATGCGGATATCTTGGATCTTCCATGTGTTCCAGCATGAACTGCTTGACTTCTTCTAGTTTGGCGGCGTAACTTTCCGGCAATATTTGCAGACTCTGCCAGGCAGGTGTGCGTAGCACAGGAGTATCAAACCATACTCGTTGATAGGTTCTGCTGTGTGTTCTTCTTAGGAACAGGATCCAACCCAGCAATGATTTCAATCCTGTGACAGAAAGATTGTTCATGGTTATGATAAATGTAAGACTATTGTAACTAGGAACTTGAGTCAAATAGCGATCCACATTGTGGAACATACGCATGTAATCAAGACCATGACGTATGTACTCAGCCTGTGCAGGTATGCCTGAATCCACGCTCACATACTGCATGAAGTGTTCGATGCGTCCATCACAGATGCGTTTTACATAGTCAAGATAGCGTTTGAACAATTCGGGTTCTACTGAAAAGTTACTAGTAACATTAAGATGTAATTTTTTAGAGGGATTGTCTAACACATAATTAAATACCCGGTAAGTGTTCCGGTCCATCAGCGGTTCACCACCAGTCATGCGAAAGTGTTCTAGTGCAGGGTATAACTCAGGCCACCATGCCCAAAATGCTTCCACATAAGGATTGTGTTCACGTACTGGGATGGGTCGTTTGTTACCCGTAAAATGCGCAGGATCATTATGCATAGTTGAGGTAGGAAATCCTCCCAGCCTATCAACTTCCGCTTGCCAAGTTGAACTAAACTGCGGGCTACAGTAACTGCATGACAAGTTACAGGCATGATTGAAATTGACTTCTACATAACTAGGAACTATGTCTTCATCCCCTGTTGAATTAGCAATCTTTTCAAAATCTACTGCGGCCCAGGGCTCGCCTGAACGATAGTGTCTATCACTTAACTTGCCCTGATCTTCCATGTTCCAACAGTAGGAGCATTCTGAAGGCCGCTCTTGCCGCAACATGATTTTTCGTTGTTCTTTTTTGTATGGCGTGTTGTGTAAACTACCAGGGTTGGTTGCAAGATTCTCTACGGGAATCTCATGCAAGGGTGGATGATAACAACTGTTATTGTGTCCAGTGGGCAAGTGCAAACTCACTTGTTTCCATTTGGCCAAGCATAATGCATTGCCCAGTTGGTCTTTCATGAGTTCTGCTGAGCCCATGAATACACTTTTATTGGTCATAGAATATCTCAAAAGATTTATCAGTAAGTTCTGACAAAACATTATGATTATGCTCGAGTACTGGTTTCATATTGTTATACATAGACTCCAACTCTGCCGCAGACATCTTGCTTAGACGCTCAACATTTTTTAAAATGGTTCTGATTCCTAATAGGCTTCCATCTTCATCATAACTTTCGTCCCACCATTGGTGAAATGTTTTGAATCCAAGTTTATGAAGATTTTGTAGAAAGTTTACAGGACCCTGTATCATGAAAGGTGTTTGACAAGCAATAGGGCGCCATGTTTTTTCAGTTGGATAAAAACTTTGCCCTGCTGAATATGTTTCACAGACTATCTCTGAGAAAAATTTATGATAGTGTTTGCTGATCTCAAAATGTGCTGGAGTTACAATAGGAAATTTATCTACAAAATCAAGTCTGACAGGCGATTGTGACAACAATTGTGACATGAATGATAGATTACATTGTGCTCTAGTTTCAGTGTATAATTGATCGAATCCCAAATGAGATTTATGGAAATCGTTTATAGGATCATATAAAAATGTTTGTAATGTTTTGTCTCGATATCGCCCAAACATTTCTGATGAGATCCAAAATCGTTGCCAATTTGATCTACCAATAAACAATCCAAAATGTTTTATTTGATAAAAGTTCTTTTTTGTATAGTCGTGATGTTTGATAAACTCCTGGACCTCAGTAACATATAAAGGGTTGCGTTTTATTATCTGATAGTCCGCATGGTTCTCTAAGAGATTGCGTGTTTGTATGCTGATTAACTTCTTGTCAATATTAAATTTTTTAGTGATATAATCTAGAATAGGGTATAGTCCTAACTCATTGGCGTCAGGACCTTCGTTGTTTAAGTTAATTACGACTTTGCCATTTTTTTGAAATTCGTATATGATATCAACTGTTAGGAATTCTAGATTCCAAATATGTTGATCAATGTTTGGCATAATAATCATAATAATTTTTTAATTCTGAGTGATATCAAATCAGCAAATTTTTGATAGTTTTTCCTGGTCAGGGTGTAATTTGTCTTTGTTCCAGGTGTTGAATTTTTCATCAAGATCCACAGTGTAATGATCAGTGTAAGCATGTCTCCAATTCATATTACCATCCTTCTTGAAATCTGATCACATCCATCTCTCTGGCCATTATGCCTCGATTGTGCCAATTGCTACGATAATGATGCTTGAAAAAACGACTGGCTTCAGCCGTGAGCATGTGCATGGGCAGGTCCAGTTGTGTGGTCAGTTCATCTGCCAGTCGATTGGCAATAATTTCAGGTTGATCATCTTTTACAGTATTGAAAAGTTCGGCCAAGGCCGCAAAGTTTTGTACCTGTAGATAATCCCAGTTTGTGAGCATTGTCATATAAGTTCCTTGACGTGCGCCAGCAATTGACCAGTAACCATAATCAACGTCGCCGCCCACATTATGCCATATGGTTAGATGATCTAGGTTACGATGATGCACACGGTCCTTGAACTCTGACACTGTGGGCTTGGCTCCACGATTCAAACACATCTTGACACCTTCACGGAATCCGGCACGCCAGGCGTGGTATGCTGAACCATTGGGATAGGTAACTGAGTAACAGTTATGCATGGCCCAATATAGCGGATCAAAACAAAACTCTATTTGTGTTTCTGTTGCGCCATCTGTATTTTCATGGGTGCGCATGTTCATCACGTGTGTTTTGGTCCATGAACTCAGCCCACCGTTGCCGTACATCAATCCGTTGATGTGATTACGTGCTCGCCAGCGGAACACAGCCTGCTCATAATCACCAGTGGGAAAATCAAGTGTTTGATTAAAAAAAGCCGGGTCAGGGATATTGTCTCCATCAATGAGTATAAATCGCTCAGACTCAGAAGCCAGGGCCGCGGCTTTATGTGCCGCATCGCTTCCCAGTACACCATCGACCCTACAAGCCCAAGGCACCATGTTCTTGATCCGGACCCAAAATTCTTCTCGTTGCGGTTCGTCATACGATAGGTAAATGCAGTCTAAATCTGCTACGTCAATTTTTGTTGCCATATATTCTTTAAAATTTCTGCCCAGGCTTGGTGGGCTTGTGTACCAGGATGCATTCCATCTGTATCATACCAGTTGTTGTCACGCATGATATCTGTTATGTTTGTATCGTTATATATTGATTCTAGATCTAGAAGTTTAAAAAGATCATATTCTTTCAATCCATCAAAGTAAGGATGATAAAAGGTAAACAGATATGGTATGTTCATTTGTTTGAGGGTGTTCTGTAAAGATATCATCTTGATTAGAAAACCCTGCTCAAATTCTAAGGTTGCTTGGTATCGGTACACTGATTCAAACACGCGAGTTTTTTTCAAAGCCTGCTCGCCATTGATATATCCGCAACCAAAAACCCAATTTTTTTCAACATAGTCTTGATCGTTTTTGGGCCAAACAATTTTTTCTAGCCAATCATTTTGTAAATGCTGATATGCACTGGTATACTTGCTACCGGCAAATTGATCAATATCACTGACTCTCATGTCTTGACGTTGAGGAGCGGTCCACATAATGGTAACTGCATCATATGATCGCCTTGCAAGTTCAGCAATAGTAGTTTCGTGTATGTAAGTGTTGCCGGCTCCTGCCTGGGCTAAATTTGAAATTTCATAACCCAGATGATAAGGCCAGGATCCTGGTCCTCTACTGAAACTACAACCATTGACCAACATGCTTTTATTCATGTATCCGTAATTTCCATCGTTGATGTGTTTGTCGCTCACCCACCACAACCGCAATATCATTGGGATCGCAAGGTATTCCTTGATCACTGGGTACCAGTTTAGGTGTCACAGGTCGCTTGCGTGGCGTCAACACACCATTGACCACACTCACCTGCAGGTCTCCCAATGCAAACTGTTCTGGGGTAATGTCAATATACTTACCAGGTTGATCTTCGTGACTGTAAAATAATGGCAGACCCAAATCATCGTAGTAAAGTCTAAGATAGACAGGTCTAATTTCCGGCCACTCAATGGCTTTCCAAAATTCCAAGAACTCTTGCTCATTCATGTCGCCAGTCCTTTTGATGATAGTGTACTGCCCCCCACTGTGCCACAGTATTAAACCTCAGCGGATTGGATTCCCATACCAATTCTTGTGTCCAATTGTGTGAGTGAGTTGAGATCATGTGTCGTTTCATATGCACAATTCGGGGATAACTCACAAATGGCATGGTGACCAGTTCAGGACCCATGATCTGCGCAGCCATTGCATACACCAGATCTGTTGTGGGCTCTTCATCAGGAAATTTTAACAAGGTTCGATACTTGATCCAGTTTTCAAATATATCACGTACCAGTCGAAAGAACTCTTGTGCTGTTTGACTCACACGCCAGTATGTGATAGCATTGTAAACATCAGGCAAGTGATTGGCATCAAACACTTTTCTATAGAATCTACTTTCAGCAGGTTGATCATAAAAGTCTCTAGCACCAGTAGATATCACAAGATCTCTGTGTTCAAGCATGGTCCACCAGTGATCAACAGGACTGGCTATAACCATGTCTGCTTCTAGTTTGATTGTTTGTCTATAAGGACTGGCCGCAAAGCACTGCCAGTCATTTGCAAACCCGCCTTGGTCGCCATTGGGCAACTGGTCTCTGGTGAGTATGGTTATGTTGGCCGCAGGGTGCCACCGGCGTATGCTGTCAGCCAGTTGTTCAGCACAAGCCACATAGTCCGTTGTGTCAGTATCGACGGCTGGTATGAGATAGCCGCGCTCAGCGAGAATTGGCAATGATGTCTCCCAGGTGCTTTTTGCCCATGGCATGAAAACTTGTGCCTGCCCAGGCTATCTTTTTGGGACGTTTGTCGTCTCCTGTATATTCAATTTGGAAAAAGTCTTCATCTAGTTGAGTGAGCGTATGCTCGGGCATGACCGTGGCCAATCTAAATGGTATGTTGTCTACTTGCATGGTATGGCCACTCACAATACCCAGGGCGATACTGAGTGCATAGTCATTGCGATAGTTGGTACCTGTGATGTGATAGAGATCTTTGTAGTGACGCCAGTTGTTTTTGATCATGTTCATCGAATCAAAAATGTATTGTGCTGTGTTGCTCTTACGGAACATCATCACAGTGGCCCACCACATGGGCATGCGATTATGGCCAAAATAGTTGAGTCCATCAAAGTCATTCATGCTGGTCATGTCCCAGGCCAGTCTATGACACATAAAATCTTGTGGGCTATCAATTACTGTTTGTAATTCATTACCGCATACCACATAGTCAGCATCCAGTACTAGGGTTTGATCCCAAGGCGACAGTCGATATGAATCAGTTCTACCTGCGTTGTACCAAGACACAGTGGCTTGATAATCCTCAAACCAACGTGTTCCGCCGGATGCAGGCGTTGTATTAATGACTTGATCTGCACCAACAAGTCTTGGATCTGTTGGATCTGCGTCCGTGATGATGGCCACCGGAATGTTGAGGTGCCTATGAATTCTTCGAGCACTCCATCCAGCCATAGCAATGTAGTCAGTCGATTCATTGTCAAACGCAAATATCAATGCGCCCGTGGTCATCGTTTGCGACTCTGTTCTTCATATTCTATAAGCCATGCATTCATTTGTTCTTGCCAATGGCTGTGTGATCGAGCAAACAGTTCAGGAACGTTTACTCTCACAGGAGTTTCATACAAGTCCAACAGCACAACGTCTTTGTCTTGCGCACAACTCAACAGGACACATTGTAGTTCAGGGCCTGCTCGCCACATGCCGCCGCCATGGGCAAACAACATTCGGGCTTCGTACTTTTCTTTTAGCACACGGCGAGCGGCCACATGATCAAAACGTGCTCGTGCATGAGCAATTAATGCGTCAGTATTCATTGTGCGATTATAAAAGAAAACAGGGCAAAAGTCTACCTTTTGCCCTGATTGAGTTTGCCAATTATGCTATGGAACTGGCCACAGCAGGTGTGCCCCAGGAGTTGGTTAGTGTGGCACTTGGTGGAACAAATCTACAAAGCACAGCGGGTGCCGTTCCAAAAGCGGTATATGGGCTGGCGGTATCTGTACCACCCGAAATGTTGGCTGTTTCGCCTGCACCAGAATTGGTGGTTTGGTTCCAGGTTGTGACTAAAGTCAACACAGTTGACCCGGCATTGACTGCACCAGTAACTCGAATAAAGTCGCCTGTATATGGGCTTACTGTACTATTCAACTGCCACAATGTGGTAGCAGCCGCACCAGGAGTTAGTGAGTACCAACCTGTTGTGGTCAAGTTTGGAGATGGTGTTCCTGATCCGCCCACTCTAGTAAAGCCTGTGTAACTTACACCTGCAATAGTTTGAGCCGCAGAATTAACACGCCCACTCATGTACAATGTGCCTACAGTACCTACGAAGGTATTCCAGTCTGCGTCGATGTCTGTACCGGTTGATGTTTTGCTCATGTCCAATCGAACTAGGCCGCCTGCATTCCAGAAATATCTTGCTTGAGCGGCACTTGGGAATGTTATGGTCTGTGTCCAAACAATGGTCCAGGCTGCGCCACCTGAACCTGTGGCGGCAGTTTTAGCAATGTTACCAGTCCAGGTACTACTGATTGTGCCCGAGGCCGCGGCATTTCCACGATTGGTTGTTACGCTGGTAATATCAGTACTCACGTTGGCCAAAATAGCAACAACGTTTCCTGTTACAGGAGCAGTTCTTGATGTAATGGTTGTGTTAGTTTGTGTGCCAGATGTGGCCAAGTTGTTGACCAAGGTGGCCCATTGTGTGGCTGCCACAGTATTGCCTGTTGTTTGTGCTACAAAAGCAGTTTGTCCCCAACCTTTGTCGCCTGATCCTGTGGCCCATATATCATTCAATCCACCTGCTGTGGTAGTAAATGTGTTGTAGTCTGAGGCTAATATCTGTGATCCTGAAGAATAAGTCATTGCGGTTTCCTGTTATTTGATTGTGACAATGGCTTCCACTATGCCAAGTCCTGCGTCTGTTTTATTTACCAAGGCACGACCAATCACATTAAATGCAGTGGCTTCTTGGGGGCCAGCCGCTCTGGCAATGCCGTCGCCTGCTGAAATCAATCTGTCGCCCTTGCGTACCACGCCTGTAACCCGAACAGGCACACGACCTGTCATGGCCACCGGAGGGTGAGTATCGTCTTCGCCAGCACCACCGTTCATGGTAAATGCAGGTCTGGTAGAAATCACACCAAAAACCGCACTGCTGGCGTCTGACTTGACCTTGGTAATTTCTGCTGAGCCGCCCAGTTCAACCACTGTGCCCGGTGTATACACATCATCTGCGGCAAAGCGTTCGGCAACGTCAGCATAAAGTGCTGTGGTTGCTTGAGCAAAGATTCGGTTAAAGTAACTGCCCGCTGAGCCAATGTTACCAATTGCGTTGCCTGCACCATTAATAATAGCAGTTGCGGCACCACCAGTATTGACAGTGAACGAGCCCGATGTAACTACATTACCCCATACAGCATTGTTAGCAACGCCGGTGGCCATGGTGATACCTGGATTCACTGCTTGTACACCCCATCCGCCGGTGACCGCAGTGCCAGGAGTAAAAGTTTGATCCTTGCTCACAATGCCCACAATGGTATTGTTAGAGAATAATTCAATCACACTGTGTGATGTTGCTGTGTTGTCCACAATTGTGGCCACGATGGCACCTGTTGTGCCTGTACCTGGAGTGAATGCAGGTCCTACCACGATCCAGGCAGCACCTGTCCAAACATTCAACTGTTGATTTACAGTATCATACCATAAATCACCTGTGACATTGTTGCTCGGAGCAGAAGAGGCAGAAGTAGCACCACCAAGAGTTTTGAATCCTGTGCCATTGTACACCTGCATGGTACCTGCAGTCTTGTTCCACCAAAGTTGACCAGTCAACGGTGCGCCTGGTGCAGTGGTATTGGCGCCGTTCTCCAAGAGTCGAATAAAGTTATCGCCTAGAAATTGTCCATAACCTGCCCAGTTTTTGCCCACCAGGGTCATGCTGGAACTAGTGTTAACGGTACCATCTGCTACTACAGCATAGATTGCGCCATCAGTTAGTGTAATTGTATATGACATGTGTTACTCCGAATGTTCTATTTGTATTTATGCTGTGGTCAAGTTGGTCAGGGTCTGTATACGCACAGTATAGTCAATTTGTATCTGACGATTTAGACTCTTTTGCACCGGGTGAAAAATCACATGGGTCAGCAGGCGTAGATTGCTTGCACTGGTAGTAAATGCTTTCAACCCCAGTTCATCAAACACATATTCGCCATTGAAATTGGTTGAATTATCAAAGGCCTGTTGTCCTGGAGGCTCGCCGTAGTCCAGCAAGCAACTGACCAGGATATCAGTATAAGGCTTGCCTGACGTGTGTAGCACTTCCATGTAGTTGTTGGCAGGATCAGAGTCAGCCACCGAATTATCATCCACAACTTTAGCATAAGTTTCATTATAGAGATCGGCATTTTGCCCTGTGGTATTTGGGGGCAAATATGTGATAATACCAGTGGGATCAACACTAGATCCACCGTTGCCAAATGCCATTTCGTAAATCCAACCGCCGCCCTGCGCACTGGTTCTATTGCTGAGAGTTTCAGCAAGACTGATACTCATGTTTTCATAGTGAATAGCGTTCTTTTTGTCCACAAAAATTTCGCCTGATTCAGGATCAAATATTTTGACAAAGCCTTCAATTTTTACCAGGCCCGAAGAGATCATGCTCGTGTCTCCACAAAAGTTTCCTGGGTTTCGGGATCAAAAATCTTTACAAAACCCTCAACCGAAACTGATCCAGTTTCATTGGGTCGCTTGGGCTGTGTGGCAGGATTTGCTTGTTGTGTAACAGGTTGACTATTTTGCATATGACTTATTTACCTTGTGCTTTAGCCTCTAAAAAACTGTGCTGCCACCGTGGTACTATCTTGCAAAGGTGTACCAGTGGTTTGATAAACTCCAGTTCCATACCAGCCCAGACCTTGACGAACTTGTATTGACACTTGATAACCCTGAGTCGGTGCTGTGTCAAATTCCACAGTCACAGGATTGTCATCAGTTACTGAGTATCCGCTGGTTTGCAGTAGTCCACCAACATAGACCAAAACGCAGTCTTGAGCAAATGTCAGTCCCTGAGAACTGAGATCAACATTGGCTGTGAATGTGGTAGTGGTACCATCAGCCAAGGTATTGGATCCTACATAGTGATCTTGATATACAATAGGTGCTAGATTCACACGGTTCAAATTGTAAACTGTGGCACCAGTGGCATGTGCTGTTGCGGCAGTACCAGCAGTACCTCTCAACAGACTGCTCACAGTATTGGTGACTAAATTTCGTTCGCGATACATGATGCGTTCGCCGTTTACAGTCAACACCCCCCACATGTTGTTGGCCAAGTCAGGCTCAGCAAGGGCGCCAGCATTATCTATATACGCAACATCGTCGTCAATTGCAAGGTCTTGAGTCAGTGCGGTGGTGGTAGCCGTGGTCATTCTGTAGGTGGCTTGTACTCCACGCATGTCTTGGAAAATACGCAACTCTATGCCCGGATTGGGTTCAATTTCAAGAATAACAATCACAGTACCGTTGGCTGGAGCAGTATTAAAAGTAACTGACGATCCAGCAAATATGTAAGTGCTAGGAGCAACCACAACATTATTCACAGCAACTTGTACGCCAGTAGCACCGGCAGGTACTGTATATGGTCCAGTTGTTGTACCATTGCCAGTGTAGTAGGTTATTGCACGTGAATACACACGCAGGTCGAGTGTGTCAAATATAGACCCTGGCACCAGTTCTTCAGGTGCATGACTTTCATAAGGTCCCACAAACTCGCCGCCCACAACATTGATGTCAGTAGCCCGGGTTCCTAGATAAGGATCCAGGAACGAACTTTCATAGGTGGCATCCAGGATACCCAGATCATATGTGGGTTCACCGTTGGGCCCATAGGAAATATTATCAAACGGATTGACGTCAAAGTTGCCCACATCAAATCCTGTGTTTTGTGCAAATGTAGGTGCGGCAACTTGTACGCCAGGATAATCAACTCCGTCAATCAACAATGGCAAGTTTAGGCCTGGTTCGTTAGGGCCAGGTACATAAAATCCCATGGTACGATCAACTCCACTTAGTGAACTGGCAGCCACTGTGGTCCAGTTGGCAGGATCAAATGTGGCTGATGTCACTGTGGTATTGGCCGACCACACACGATTTACATGTCGTACCTGTGTGCCGGTTGTGTAGGTGACATTGGGTTGCCAAGGCACAATAGTGGTTGCATACTGATAGCGATCGTACTTGATGGTAGTGTTAATACTGCGTACTAGTTTGTTGCCCATCACTGCCACAATCTGTCCGCCTGTACCGTTGCCGCCTGTGATTGTGACAGTGGCAGTGGTAGTGTAACCCAATCCAGGATCTGTAATGATCACTTGACTGATATGCCCTGCACTGTTGACCGTGGCTGTCATGGTGGCTGGAGTGACACAAACACCTGTGACCGTAAGTTGCGGTGCCACAGTATAGCCCAAGCCGCCGTCCACAATGATCGCATCTTGTATACTGAGAGCATAGTTCTCAAACCAAAAACTGTAAGGTTGTGTTTGCCATAGTGTGCTATCTGATGCCACATCACTGTAGGTGCTGGCATGACCAGTACCTTGTGCTGTACTCAGGTTGTAAGGAGTCAATATAGGACTCATGTACTGATTGGGTACTTGTGCATTGTTGTAAAATGCCGGCAGATCAAAGTCGGCCATGCTGCCTTGATAGGTATCAAAGCCATTGTAAATCAAGTTGAACGCACGTATGCTCACATGGTAGGGCTTGACTTCTTGGATATAATTCAACACAAAGTCTTGATTGTCCTGTTGATAGGTTTGGTATGGCAACAGTTGTCTAATCTTGTGATCAACGTCAATCAGGCTGGTCATATTCAACCAACCAGGCGCTTCAAATTCGCTGAGCACAAAATTGAACATCAAGATCAAGGCACGATTGCGTTCAATTAACAATTCGTCGATCAACAGTTGTTCATTGATGGCCTGTATGATCTTGCGTGTTTCGGTCAAAGGCTCCTGGTCAAAGTGTTGTGCATCAAACACTTCAATGTCAAAGCCAAAACGTCCCAGAGCATAATCCCATAACTCAGCCCTGAACTGTATGGTACCATCCTGCAGTGCCACGCGATCCCATCCAATATCTGTCCTGAGATAGATTTCAAACTTGCCCTGGCTGTTGGCAGTTACCTGCACACTACTGCCCACAGGTGCTTGGTACACACTCAATGTAGCAAGATCAGCATAGTTAGCCACTTGAGCAACGATTTTGATACTGGTGTTGTACCCTGGTCGATACCAGGTGACATATTGCCAGTAATTTCTAGTGTCATAATTTTGCACACGGTTCAAAAACAAGGTACCAAAAGTCTTGGTTGTGGTCACAGTGTAAATGGTCCACAAGCCATTTTGGGTGCTGTCACTGGCCACTAGATATTGATAACCCACTGGCACCTGAACAAGATCTTGATAACTCAATTGTTCAATATTGGCCACACGCTTGTTCCAGGCACCTGAACCAGCGGCTGGTTCAGGATCACTACTGTTCAATAAGGCAAAGTTGCGTATCTCTGATATGGGATACTGCAATAGTACAGCATTCACGTGTTGCAGATAGTTTTGCAAGGCCAGGAATCTGTTGGCAAACATGCTTTGTCTTGGACGGAATTGCACACCATACTGCAAGGCAGGACTCAGTGTGGGGTCTGGCACAAGATTGCCTTGAGAATCTGCGCCGCAGAAACTGTCTTGAAATTTCTGATAGAGATTGGCAGGCAAGAAGGCATGAGCACGATCTTGTGGCAACAGGTCATACTGCACATGAACATTGTCGTCTGTGAGTTGTCTATCAAATTCAATGCTGAGCACTGTGTCTTGGGCACTGATCAAGTTTGTGGCATTGTAAATTGCTGTGGCACTGGCACTGACAAATGCCACATAGGGAATTCCACTACTGCGGGGCTCAGCAATATATCTAGCAATACCAGTGGCACTGAGAGTTTTGCCAGCAGTGGTATTGATTGTAACTATATTCTTGACCCAAAAATAGTATGTGGTTCCAAAAACTCCAGTTGGAGTTAGTCCAGTGGTCACGCTGTAGTTGGTCAAAGTTCTAGGAGTGCCCGGTCCAGTGTAGTTGGCAGGCGGTACAGAACTGTCAACCCATTGGTATACATCAACTGTGCTGCCTGGAAATATTTGTCCCCATCTGCGAGCCGCATACACAATGTCGTCCTGGTTGGGATCAATGAATCTCACTGAGTTAGTGTCCCACCAGATTTTGCCTTCTTGAGTGGCTGCCCAGATTCTACCATTGTTGTTTTTTGCACCTACATTGTAGGCTGCCGGATCCACGGCACCGATGTAGTCAATGTTTTGTCGGGCGGCACCCAGGATCTTGCCCTGCAGTGGATCAAAGAAATCAAAGAATGCAGTCTTGGCACCAGTGATGCGGTCATATGTGAACACTCCATTGATCAACGCAACATCTACCACTGGTTGTTGAACATGCGTTACTCGCCAGGCAGGTGAAAGATCTGGATTGTTGAAAACAGACACTTGCCCTGTACTCGAAGCACCAGCAGGACTGCCTGCCAGTAGTATGCCATTGGTATAGTCAACTGATGCACCATATTGATACAACTGCTGAATAGATTGATCATATACTTGTTGACCAAATGCAAACTTGCCAGGGTTTGTGGCCGAACTGTTGGCGCTGGCAAAGTAATCATATGTGTATACTGCACCGCTTTGAATAAGTGGGCCATTAAATATTGTGGTCTTGCTGTCAAAGTATGTGTTGCCACTATCAAAGGTGTTGGAACGATATAGATTGCCACGCGGCGCACCCACGGTAAGAGTCAGCGCACTGGTGTCTATTTTCACAGCACTGCCAAATCCTGAGTAGGGCACAGGATATGGACTGGTAATAGTTTGAGTATAAACAAAAGTTTCGAAACCTAGACTAGAAAAAATGCTGCCAATCAGACCCGGCAACACAGTCAACTTGTTGCCCACAGTAGCGGCATCGGAGTTCTTGACACTTACTGTGAGCAGGCCAAAGGTTGTTGTGCCCGACACGGCACCAGCATAGGCAAAAACATTGGGAACTGTGCTGTTGTTGATATTTTGTGCTAGTTTTGCTGACCATGAACTGGGTTGCCAGTATGTGGTATCACTCAAGGTAACTCCTGTTGGCACCGGTCGGATTGACACATAAAGATTAGAACTGTCTGTGACTATAGTGTCAACAGTGTAGGTCAAATTGCTGTTCCAGGAGGCTGGCGCGGTCAATACCACTTCCTGACTGTTGATTCTGATAGTATCGCCGGGTGTCAAAACGGCATTTACAGTTGCAGTTGTTACACCATATACTCGACTTTGATTTACTTGTCTTTCCACTGAGCCTGCACCTGGTAACACACTGCCATCTTGAGGCGCACCCACGTATAAACTGCAATTGTAGCGACAGAGATCCACTGCCTGTCCATAATTAGCACCTTGGAAAGGTGCCACCGATCCAACCTGTTGAATCAGACTAAATGTGTTGACTTCCACAGTCAAAATGTCTCCTACTGAGGCCGGAGTGGTCAATGTGATTTGATTGGATCCGGTTACTGTGTACTGTCCTACAGGATTGCCAGCAGTATTGGTTAGGAATTGATTGTTCAGCGTGACTGACGTTGGAGCGACCAATGTTGCATCCACTTGATACACTGTTTGTGTGGCACTGGTCACAATGAATTCCTGCACTGATCGATCATAGATGTAAACAGACCCTGCGGAGGTAACGCTATTGTAGGTGTTGTTGGCGCAGCCAACCATGACCTGTTGACCATCTGTGCCGCAACTGACTGACTGGCCAAATCTTGCATCGGCAGCAAGTCCGCCAGGTGCCAGCGAGTTGACATAGGTGTAGTAACTCTGTGTTGTTACACCAATGGTGCCAGTTGGTGCTGCCGTAAATGTTATATCTCTAGTGGAGTTATTAAATGTATAGTCAATGGTGGGTCTTTGAACAATGCCATTTACTGTGACATTGCAACTGTAGATGTTGGTGGCAGAGTATAGATACTCATTCAATGAGAATATCTGTGTAATGCCATTGCCTGTAAATGTCTGTGCCGCTCGCCGGCCAATTGTTAATTTGAGATCTTTAACCGGAGTTGAATTCAGTACTATGCTGGTTGCAGTCACAGTATAATCAGTTGAATAAATCAACAGTTGATTATTCAGTACCACAAACAACTGTTGGTAGGCTCCAGAATCGATCACTATGCTGTTGCTATAGTTGTAGGAATATGTTACGCCATCAGTTACATATGATGTCAATTGGCTTTGAACTGGTACCAACCCGTAGGCAAATACTCGGTTGATACCCGGTGCACCAATATACATCCAGTTTTCATCTGCGCTGATAGCAATGCTGGTTCCAAATTCACTGGCTGAATTTATGCTACCGGCGGTGGGCACTGTCAACAAATTTGAGATGCCAAAACTTGCACTGTTTGGAAATCTGTAGACCACAGTTACATAACCAGAATTGGTACTGGAGTCAGCACCAAGACTGGCCGGTGCACCTACTGCACCCCAGGTTTGATTGCCTATGCTGACCGAGGTACCAAGTCCGCGTGTGCCAACAGCATTAGATTGTAGTATGCTATTTTGCGCAAATGGATTGGTAGATGTTCTTACATAAGTGTAAAGTGCGCCAATATTGGAATTATATCCTGGGCTGCCTACAAATGCAAACACATTGTCTCGAGCCTGTGCAACACTAGTACCAAACTTGCTATTGGCCACTGGAGAGGTTGGTATCAGTTGGCCACTGGTGTGAAACACTTCTTGTTTTTGTACGACTTCCCACAGTCCTGCACCGTTGTCATTGATCCAGGCACGATCGCCAGGTATTAGATTATTGGCATAAGGCAAGGTAATGATGTCACTGCCTTGAGAGACTCGCTGACTTTGTAGTGTGAAGGCAGTTCCGGTTCCTATGGCCACAATTTGATCTTGTTGCAGGAATTGAAAAGCCACTGTGACCTGGTTTATGGTGGGCACATTCAATACTTTGTATACACCATCTGCACCTGATCCAAAGTACTTGATCAATAGAATGTTATCCGTGACTAGGCCATGTGCCTGATTGAATGTGACCACTGCTGTGCCATTCAAATTGCTGTTGATCTGTATGACCTGTGCTGGTATTTGAGCGGTTCTATAGATTCCCCAGTCATAATCATTGATCTTGGCCACCCATACTATGGTTCCTACATTCACGTTGTTTAGTTGGGCTGCCAACGAAGCAGTATTGTCAATATTGAATACTGTGATGTCGACATCGTCTACGTTGACATATCCTGCTGATGGCAAGGCTGTGTCAGTTTTCTTGACCAAAGTAGTGGTCAATATGTCAGGTGTGGTTATTTTATAACTTTCAGCCCAGAGATCATTTACATACACCGTTTGCTCGGCCAGACTGGACTCACCAGGTATGATCACTTGAATCAGGCTAGGATTTGAAGTCAGTAATGCTTCGTTCAATCTCACTTCATAAAAACTCTTGTTGGCATTAGCACCATAGGTACCGCGTTGCAATGCCCAGTTTTCATAGATGTTGTATTCTGATATACCTCTACCAAAGTCAGCAAAAGTAAAAATTTCTGCGGCACGCACAGTGCCTTTGGTACCAATAAATTGTCTATAGAGATTGACCTGACTGGTGCTGTCTAGGTTCAATGCAACCATGTAATCTCTGGGTTTGAATCCAATCAAGTTGTAGGCAAACAGATCTTGATTGAGTTCAAAATTGGCTTGATACACGTTGTAACTGTTAGCCAACTGATCACTCTTGTTGGATAAGTTGGGCAATAATCCCTGTTGAATCTTGGTGTAATCACTACGTGTCCAGTTGTTAAAGTTGAATTCTGGTGCAGGCTGAACAATATCAACAGCACTGTAGTAGAAATTCTTGTACAACACAATCTCGCCGCGAGCGTACTTGCGCAATGGATCCCATTCTTGTATGTTGTTTTGGTTGAGTATGAATCCTGGAGCGTTCAACTGACCATTCCAGTCTTGTGTAGTAGAGCCTATCAGTCGCACTCGATTTTGTCTGGCACCTGTTGCAGGTGAGTAGATTAAATCAGCAAAGATACTTTGATTGTCTAGCACTACCATGTTTTCATAAGACGTAAATTTCAAATGAAAGTAATTTATAGTTTCAGCATTAAGACTCTTTAAGGTAAAGGTATTGTCTAATCGCTCAACCACAAGATTTCTTGTGTTAAACGGCGTACGGTCTGCGGTGAGCACTATGTTTTCAGTGGTTTGTAAAGCAATGCTATCAACTATAGCCCCTGGTCGCTCTACTATAACTTGCGTGGCTCCTGGGTTCAAGTTTATGATACTGCCGTCGGCCCAGCCTTGTCCACTCCAGTACAAGAATTCGCTGACCATCTGATTCCAGTCTATTGCGTAACTGTTTTCCAGTTGAGTGAACAGCATGCCTTGTTGCTGTAACAATGCACCGTAACTGAGCAAGAAATCTGCCACCAAAGTACGATTGGTAAATGTGTATCCATACGGAACCTGTACCACTTTGTTGGTATAGGTTAGAGGCACACGAACATCAAATCCACCAGCACTGATGGTGCCCAATACTCCATTGACCTGACTGATCAAGATATTGAAGTAAGGCTGCGTGGCGCTGTATCCATACACTGCCCAGCCATTGGCAGTTGACTGCACAATCACACTGCTATAAGTCAATTGGTCAAAAGGTACATTCTTGTAGAACAATAGATTGTAACTTTCATCAGGCAACAACAAACTTGAATTGAGACTGTTGGGACTGGATTTTTCAGTGTAGATCTGCAGGAGATTTTTGGCCGAGAACGCTGCCATCCTATAGCACAGCCGCACATCAAGATTTTTAAGGTCAGCAGTGAGTGTGTTAGTTGAATTGATTCCGCTCACGCGATTGTAATCCACAATCCAGTCAATATAACTGGCCTTGCTGACACCGTTGCCATATACTTCAACGCCATTGGCATCTAGTCTGTAACGACCGTTGTAGAGATACTGACCAAGTTCTGCATCATGTCGGTATAAGTCACGATCGGCAAACAAACTAAAGAATTCAGCAGGGCGTGTGAGTGCCAACATTCGCATGATTGCAAACGGGTAAGCACTACTGGTTTTCCAGGCATTTTCCACCGGAGCATCATCGCCCACCGTCCAGTTTCTTTGCCAATTATTACTGTTGAAGTTGCCGACCATTACTTCAATTGGCGGTAATAATATGCCTTCAGAATTGGCAGGAATCACTTGCGACAGTTGAGGTCTTGCAAATTGGGGTAATATGTAAGGGGCCACTGGATCTCGCACCAGGCCTGCTGCCAAGTCGTCCCATAACACCAGGTTACCCGAAGTGTAAGGAGCAGGACCATATTCGGCTTCCCACCATACGGGCATTACACTGAATCCCAACATCTCCCAAGGTCTTGTGTTGGGGTTGATAGTGTCGTAAAAGTAATTGTAGATACCACGCCAGGCACCCACAGCCAATGGAATGTTATTACTGAGTTTATTTCCGGCAGTGCTGTAGTTCCAGGTGAATGCATTTGTGGCCATGTAGTCTTGCGACTTGTAATCCAGTTTGTTCCAGCCTACCCAGGTTAGAAAACTCTGACTTTCAATGTTGGTAATTTCTTCCAAGGTATAATCAGTTGTGCGGAATTGTCCAGGCCCAACTTCTGTGGCTACCAAGGGCACAGGATTGCCATCCAGTTTCAAGTTGTTGTAGATTCTAGTTTCAAATTCCAACAATAACTGATCTCTAAAGTCACCAAAGGCCACTGTGATTGAACCGTCATGTCCGCGAATGACCAAACGTGGCTCAACGTAGGTGGTATCCAAATATATCTCGGGCACAAATGCCGGATACAATCCTAGTTTGGTAGGCGTGTTGGGTATGAACGTGCCATAGGTTTCTGCGTACTCTTGTATGACCACTTGATCGCCAACTGCTAGTGGTATGAGTATGGTCAAGATTGGAGCATCCGTTGATACTGTGTATTCAATGTCTCTTGTGAGCAAGCGACCATTCAAGTATGCCAACAGTCCAAGATAGTTGGCTGATGTGTAGTTGTATACCTGTGTGGTGTCAAATCTCTGTGTGGAGATGGCAGTGACCACTGTGGTTGATTGAGTATATGTGTTGCTGCCTGGCAACATATCCGACCAGTAGAAAGGATTGGAACTGGTGCGACCCATAATGAGATCAGTTATGATTGTGGTCAAAATATCAGGCACAGTCATGTTCACATAATCACCAGTGACCGCGGCATTCAACAACTGTGCTTTGTATTTTTCGTATTCTCTTGAGTTGTATTCAAGACTGGCAAATATGTTGTAATCTGCACTGCGCAGGAAATAACCGGCCAGAGTCATGGGTGCGCTCTGTTGTAAAATATTCAGGCCAAAAGGTATGATGTTGCCAAGGTCACGAGAGTTGTTGGCACCATTGATTTTGCCTGTGAGTCCTAGTAGATTTTGTCCTATTGAATCATAATGGCTTCTAATAGTGCCCAGTGTGAGATTACTAGCATTCTGATTCAGCGGGTTATTCTCAAGGTTAATAGGTACCTGATAGAATCCTACCGCACTGGCTTGATCACTTAGAACTAAAACTTCGATTACCTGTCCAGGCACAATTACTGTAGTACTAGGAAAAGTTATAGTTGTGGTATTGTTCGTTGTGACATAGGTATAAGTTCCTGGATCTTGAAAAGTGCTGTCAATATAAACTTTAACAGAAGGAACAGTATCAACTGGTAGTGCTGCCACATCCAATAACAAAGGCGTGTCAACGGCATACACAAAACTAAACTGCTGATAGATATTGCTCTTGACCGCGGCAGTTTGCCAGCCAATTTCTCGTTGGTAAACAGTACGGTCAGCATATTGTCTCACAAACCCTATGCTGATATTTTCTGTATAACTCACGTTGTCTTTGACGTAGAGAAAGGTATCTGCGTAAAGATTATTGTCAAACACAATATCGCCAATGTTGTTGATACTGAGATATCGTAAAGGAAAACCTAATACGGTATCATCAAATCCGGGCCCAAGAGCATAACTAAACAACTTAGATCCTGCAAATGTGCTACTGGGATATGCAACAGGATTGCTAAGACTATATCCATTGCTGTCATAAACATCAAACAACGGTGCCTGATTCACGCCAGTTTTTTCCTGTGCGCGAATCCATTGCGTACCATCGTAGTAAAAACTTATACCTTGTAGTGTATTGCCGCTGAGACTGACCACTGTTTGATCAAACAGCACATCAGTGTCCGCAGCAGGCACTAGATCTATAACTGGAGTACCACCTTCCACAAGAGTGACAAAATTGACCACATAGATTTTGTCTCTTACGTTGGGATCTGTGTCCACTGCAAAAATAACTCTTGTACCATTGATAAAATTGTAACCATCTACTCCGTACCCCACAGTTCCGTTGATATCACTAAATGCATCAGTTGTAGCAAAATCAATGATGTTTACCGGTTGTTTGCCCTGTGTGCCCATCTGATACAGTCTAGTGCCGCCGCGAAATTCCAAGATAGGTCGCCGTGCTCTAAACGCATTGTCCAACACCGGTGTGGTGTTGTTGTACGTGGCTGATGCTGTGACTACATCAATGTGAAACCAGCGGTTGCTACGTGTCCAGGCATTGAGGTCTGGACTATCTAATGCTATGGTCAGATAATCAGGTATCAAGGGTTGATTAAGGTCGGCATCAAAATTGGTTTTGTCAAACGCAGTTGAATCAAATGGTATCGATGCGCTCTTGGTATAGGTCTCGGGAGTAACATAGTTGGTCACCGGCAACAATTGAATGGCAGCGCCAACACCAGCCACGTAGTAGTCTTGCTTTTGATAACTAGCAGGCACTACGGGTGCAAGGAATTGCACTTTGAGATTGTTGGTAAACACCACACCATTGGGACTGGTATAATTTTTCTTGCCCAGAATGTCGGTTACAACATTGATTGCTGTGGCATTTGCTTGATCAATCAGTTGAATTTGGCCAAAGATATCTGGGTTGGTCCCATCTTGGTACCATAGGACATCTTTGGCTGCTGTGAGCAAAGGAATCTCTGCAAAATACCCTTCGGCGTCGCGATACCATTGTGTGCTGGCCCATTGTGTACCAAACAGCACAGTAAACTTGTTGAGGTTCGGACAAGGTCTTTGCACCGTGAGTTGCAGGATTGGCTGACCATTATTGTCATATTGATAGGTGATCAACCACACGCTATAACGTGTGTCAAGATCCGTGATTGGCACAGTGAGATCGAAATTGAGACTGTCAAAACTGCCTGGAAGGCCGTTGTTGCTGTTGTTACGTTCTAGTGGATCAAACTGCGATGTAATCAGCCAGCCACCATCTTGTGGATCGGCGATCTGATTGGTAAACACCACAGTACGATTGTTGAGATTGGTTATACCATCAATGCCACCATACTCGGCCAGGAAGTCCGACAGGTACACATTGTTGATCTGATCAAATTGTAGATTGGTCAACAAGTCTACTGTGCCAATACTGTTGAGATCGTAATAAAATTGTTGTGCGGTTTTTAATGGCACATCAAAAGAAACAGTGCCTAGGTCTTCACCATTGTTGGTCACTCCCAGCACACCTCTACTGCTGATGTTGGGAGCATAAGGCAGTCGGCCATTCACGCCCGGCTCTGACTGTATCCAAAAACTATCGCCAGTTTGGTTTACATCAAATGTGTAGTTGCCTCCACGCACCAGGGTGATGACAGGATTGTTGCCGAGCAGGGTACTGAATTGATATACTGTACTGGTTCTAGTGACAGTGAAATTTTCAGTCAATGGCACCCCGGTCGAATACACATCTACTGCGTTAGGACCACCGGGCAACCAGTAGTATTGACTGTAGTTTACAAATTTGTCAAAACTAACAAAAGGATCCCAGGTGTAGTATTCACTGGTATAGAGTCTGTCGCTCTTGGTGGTGTTGGCACCTTGCACGGCTAGAGCATCTGTAATGCCCGGATAGGTCACAGCATCTTTTATTGTATTAGTATCAGGTTTGAGGCTGATCACTCCTGGTTCCAATTGATAGTTGGCTCGAGTGGCCGTGGGCTCCAGTACATAATAGTCATTGGGATTGACGCCGGGGCCAACTCTACGACCCACATAACCTTGTGTTTTCTTAAATGCAGGTTCTTGAACCAATTGGTCCAGAGTGGCATTTAAAAATTGCTTGTTGGGAGTGGTCTGAAATATATCAGGTAAAAAATCAACAGTGCGAATAGCCATTAAATTACTCCACTGCCGGGTGCAGTTCTAATATTGGTACTAGTCAGCGCAACAATTACTTCGATATTGCTGACAAGAGCACCATTGACAAATATTTCGCTAGGACCACTTCGTATTTCGTACAAGTCGCCAAAACTTTTCAAGGGATCCAATGGAACTAGAACTACCGAACTGACCACGCCGCCCATGTTGGAATGAATGTAGGCTGCTAGTTCTGAGAAGTAGAATGTTTGGCCAAAGTCCCATTTGTCAATGCTGAAATAGGTGTTTAGATTTGCCAACACTAGATTTTTGATTTCGCTTTCGCTGGCTGTGCTGTCGGCAGCACGAATGACCTTGATAGTGGCCTGCAACTCTTTGGCAGCCTTGGGGCCAAATAGCGGTTTGAATACCACGCTGTTCACGATCACATTGTCACTGATCATCTTGTAATCATTAAGTCCTTGATAGGCTGTGCTGAGTTGATCTATGGTAGGTACAGCAGGTTTGGGCACTGTGCCTGTGGTGTCTCGCAACCAATTTTGATAGGCTGTGTAGTAGGCCTGAACGACCACATACAGGTCAATAATGTTGGTTGTACCTGGATCAATTCTGCTGGTCAATGAGGCATTGTGACGATATTGATAGTACAGACTTTGACGTCCCACACGTGCCTGCCATTGATCTGAAACTTCTACCAGACTGCGCACACCAGTCACACTGATTGCCAACAAGTAGAACGCACCCAGTTGACCAGCCAATGGGCCAATGGTGATGGTCTGGTTGTAGGCATAAAATGTTTGTCCAGGTATGTATTGTGCCATAACCACTTCAATGGCATCCTTGGTAGCATAACCTGAATTCACACGACCGGGTTCAACCAGGAGGTATCGTTGTAGATTATCAAAGTCCACGGTCTTTTCAAAGAACACCAATTTGGTAGTGGGATTTACAGTAGGTGCCACAATTTCATCAAAAAAGTCAGGATCAACCGGAGCGCCATCATTGGCGGAATATTCGTAACTTACAAACACTTCGAAGTCGTCCACAAAGCCATCACTGGCCACTGGCTGTCCCACAATGCTCAGGCGAATGTCGCCGGGTAAGGGGACATGCGTGTCGGGTACAGAATTGGTCTTTAACACGTTTACAAAATCACTGATCACTGTGCCTGTGCGACTGTCATAGATTCTTTGTCCTGTTTCAAAGAAAAATCTTGTTTGTAATACAGATCCAAACAGATAAAACAACCCACGACTGGTCACTGTGTAACTGCTGCCATTGGTAACAAATTGAATCAACCAACTGGCATCTTGATTGGTGCCAGTTGTACTTTGTGCATTTGCCAAACTAAAAGTTGCATTCACTGCTAGATTTGTGCTGGTGATCACATACCAAGTGGCTGTGAGGTTGTTGTAGCCCAGGCCAAAGTTACGATACAATAACATTTGATCAGTAATACTAGTGACTGTGGTGCTGGGTAAATTGGTCACAAATAAAGGAATCACTGACACAGGAATAGCGCCAGTGGGCACAAAATTATTCAGTATGACCGGTCCGGTGCCGTTGGCAAAGTTGCCCTGTCCTTGGTTAGTACCATCCAACACTATGGCTGTGGGGCTGGCCCAGATAATCAGTCGATCATTATCCACAGTAGGTAGGCCCAGTTTCAATTGATTGTTACTGTCAAAATAATAGCCAGGAGGAGGTACAAATTTCACCAGTGATCCTACTTGTATGTACTTGCTTACTGTACTGCTGTAGGTTCCAATGGCTGCTGGATATATCTGCGAGTTTACAAAGTAACCGGTGGTCTCGTTGGCCAGTGTTGTGCTTTCATGCCAGGTAAGGCCTGTCGGCACAAGATTGGGTCTTGGAAAGTTTGCATAGTAGAATTGATCCAGTCCTGTTGAAACCAACAAGGGTTGAATTTGATTAGTAATCACTGTGGCAATGTCATTTCTTGTGAGCCAGGTAAAGTTGAATGTGGGCAATTGATTTTCTCGCCACAAAGCGCCATCGCTGCCAAACATATTTGTTGAAGAATACTTGCCGGTATTGTCTACTAGGTCAAGATATCTTGAGGTTCCAATGCTGGCGCGGTTCAGCGCCTTGCTCTTGATGATTGAATTGTAAAGAGTGAAAGGGAAGTTGTTGTAGTCCTCACCGTTGACCATGCGGTCCTGTGTGTAATATCTTGCAGGAGCACGTTGTTTAATCTCGTCCAAGGTCTCACGTGGTTGTGCATTGCTCACAGGTTGTGTAATACCACATGTGAATGTGATTGTTTCTATGTTTCCAGTGCGACTCACATAACTGATGGGTATGACCACACTCTGCATCTCTTCAGGATTGATAATGTATGACAGGCCATTGGAGGCACGCACATACGCACGGAATGTTCCTACTGGAATGGTGCTGAACACACCATCGCCAAATGTGAGAGTGATCTGATCATTGGTTCTACTGACCACAGAAAACAATTTGCGTTGATCCGGGGCCAGTTGTTCAGTGGCAGCCGCATACACACTTTGTACATACTGCCATTCATACTGTACATTGCCCACAGTATCTAGTTGGTACAGCCAACGGTCTTCGTTGTTGACCCCTTCAATGTTGATGTTGACTGTTTGATTGGACACACGCTCACCAAGGTTGAAGTCTTGATTTTGTAGCACACCTTGTTTGAAGTAGAAGAAATAGCCTGTGTTGGCACTGGCAAAGCCCAGTTGATCGTTGCGAAACAAAACATTAAAGATACCATTGGGTAAGGGACTGGGTTCGTACACATAGTCTCGGCCAACAGATGTTGAGTTTACTGCTTCAAACGGCATGTTGATACCATCCACAGTGGCAGTGTATGGGATCACTGGCAGGTAGCCGGGCACTAGATTGACACTGTATTCAGAAGTGTCAACTCCCACAACAGTTTGTTTGGCACCTGGACGACCTACTCGTTGGGTATTGACCAAGGCAGCATTGATAATGGTTGTGAATTGTTCTACCCAGTTGAAGTTGGTAGGGTCATTCCAGTTTATGGTCACATTGGCCAGGTTCACGCCATTGAAGTCTGTGACGTTTTCTGTGGTCTGTACTGAGAATACTTTCAAATAGCCCTGGGCGGCTGTGTTGCGTTTGGGCGTGTAACTGACCAGTTCGGCCAATTTGACCACACTGTCTCTACGCTCGGCTGTGCCTAGGTAGTTTTCTCTGGTGTTTAGATCATTGCGGAAACTCATGGCTTGACCCATGAATGCAACTACATCCAGCATGGCAATAAATTCTGAACTTTCAATGTAGTCATTGAAACTTTCAGGATAGTATTGACGTATGTAGTCTACAAAACTCTTGCGCAAGGCCTCAAAGTTGTAACTTTGAAAGTCTGCCTCTCGATAGGTTTCGTAGATGCGTTTCCAATCTTCAACGCCAAATACAACTGTTTGTCTTGTGGTTCTTGCCATAGTAGTCCGTTTCTTTTATTTATTGCAAAAATAAACGGCGTAGTTATACGTAACTGGCACGTCGGGTTTCTTGATTGAAAAATATACTCAGTAGTTCGGTTGATTGACTAGGGACCAATTGTACTTGCAGTTCTATTAGCACACCGTTTTGTTGTGGATAGTAGTTGGCGCCACTGAGGTAAACTCTTGGGTCGCCACCGGCAATTCTTTGTATTTCAGCAAGAATGGCAGTTTCTGTGGTGTTGTCCTGATTTTCAAAGATTGAATCCAACAGAGTAGAACCGTATGCAGGGCGACCGGGCAAGGTACCTTGACGAATATTAAAAGCATTCAAGAGATCACGCTTGATCAACTCACCATCAGTGAGCGTGAATTTTTTGTATTGATTGATGGTGCTGTACCCGACAAATGTGGTCATACTGGTATTTATGTGTGCAATTACCAGAAACTAGCAATGAACTCAACTGCGGCTTCGGCCAAGGGTGCGGCTTCGGCTATGACTGTTTCTGATCCGCTCAACAAGGCAGATGCGTCAAGTCCTGTCAAGGTAGTGATATCAAGACCCAGCAAATCAAGTCCGGCAGCAGCCAATTCTTTTGCATCTAGTCCCAGTGCTTCTGCGCCGTTTTTAAACAGGTCTGATCCAATACTTTGTAAACTACCTAATACTTCTCCTGATCCCGGAATGTCAGCCAGCAAGGCACCAACTCCAGGTAAATTTTTTGCTTGGTCCAGCAATTGTGCGGCACCTTTTATTTCACTTACGAGTCCTTGTCCTGATTGCAACAGGCTCATGATGCTGTTTGCACCTGGTATCTGACTCAATAAAGATACACCTGCCGCAGTGGATGCCAACTGAGAGAGCAAGATCGACGACGATTGATTAATTGTGCTAAGTTGAGCAACTTGAGTTCGTATGTCAATGCCCAGTACAGGGTTGGCAAATATGTTGGCAGGTATTTTATTGGTACCAATTATGCTGTTGAAAGCAGTATCTATCACTGAGCGATTTACTGTGTGAGAATAACCCCGAGGAGATTGAACACCTGTCTGTAATGGATTGCCGCCTCCACTCACTGATTGGTTTACCGAACCAAAACTCATGCCAAACACTGATTCAATGGCAGATGTGGTCAACTGTCCAATGTCGCTGCCGCCTAGAGTATTGTTCAACCATGACGTGGTGGCTTCCAGGCCATAATTGGCAGCATTGTTGACCACAGCGCCCAGGTCTGTTGTAGAACCAAACACATTGTTTATAGTGTCAGACACAACTCCTAATTCTGATAGATTGTTGTAACTGCTGGCCAAAGTGCTTTGTTGTGCAATGTTTTGCAGAGTTGGATTAGACAACAAAGCATCTAGGCTTTCTGCGCCACCCTTACCAGTCCATACTGTGGGACTACTAAGAATTGACACTAAATTTGCAGGGTCTTGATTGATCAATTCTGCTGTGCCAGGTTTGATCAGGCCTGCCTGTTGCAGTTGATCGGCTGACAGTCCATATGTGCCCAGACCTTTTTGATTTGTGACTTCTGTGGGCAGTTGATTTACTGCTGCCGAAGTAGACGATAGCAGTCCTTGTATCTGTGTGGTTGATAATGGTCCTACAACACTGCCAGCCAATACCTGAGTGTTTACAAAATTTGATATTGTGGTGGGATTCAGTGCAGGAAGATTTGGTATCTTGGTCAGAACACTGCCAATTTGAGATACTGTGCTGGGCGTGATAGATCCTGTAACCTGTGCCAATGCTGTGGTCAAGCCGCCTTTGGCTTGAATCAGGCTGTTTAACACATCGCCGATTCGGAGTCCTGAGAGACTGCCTGTTGATGACTGTTGATTGAAAATTGCCAAGGCTTGATCGTAGGTAGATCCTGCTGGTCCATTCATTTCGATTGTTTGACCTAACGGTGTGACAAATTTAAAAACGTTCATTTGACTTGTAAATTCCAACCTGCGGGCACTGGCTCAGCAGTGGGAGGCGGTGTGGGTTGTCCATCGACAAAATCTACTATCACACTAACACCTTGGTTGTGATATTTATAAGGTTCATGGGTTGGTGCCCGAGTCACAATGCTTTCCAGTGCGCCTGCTTTGACTTGCCAACCTTTGGTGTTGTTGAACACAGTGTCGTCCAAAGTGCGTTTGGGATAAAGTTTAGGGGGTGTCACTGTCTTGGCTGAGCCACCATTGAGATCGATACGTCCTGCCTTGAGTGCCAGTTTTGTTCCGCCTTGCCAAGAACTAGAGGCACCTTGTAGACTCAGACTGCCGTCGCTACGGATGCCCAGTGCGGCCGTGCTGTACAAGGTCATGCCTGCTTCGGCAGCCAGGTTCATTGAAGTCACTGCACCTATGTTGGTGGCTGCTCCACTCTTCATGCTGATATTGCCGCCAGCATACATGTTGATATCCTTGTCGGCGTGTAAGTTGATTGTGCCTTCTGTGCGCACGTTCACCGAGTTGGTGGAGTACACATCTACAGTGCCTTCTACTCCCAGTTCGATCCAGGTTTGTCCATTGGCATGAGCAATATAGATAAAGTCAGCAGAGTCATTCATCATGACTTGATGACCCTTGGCTGACCTCATGCGGAACAGGGCATTGTTGCCGTCAAGGTCTCCGTCATCCATCACAAGAGTGTGTCCGCCGTAACGACCAATTATCTTGACATCTTGTGGATTTACTGTGGTAGTACTCAATTGTTTTCTTATGGCAGCAGGATCCTGCCCGCCAGCATACACCGGCTTGCCCGGAGTTGATATACCATAAACTGTGCTGGGGCTTTCTCTTTGTGCTGTGGAACCAATGGGGCCACGTTCAGTATCGTTCACAAGTCCCTGTTGAAAGTATATGGCCGCCTGTACCGAGTGTACTGGTTTGGGTTGATCAAAGAATCTGGGATTCTGTTCAGTTTCTCGATTTTCTGTGTTGATTTCAGTAACTGGTAACTGTGCTGAGTTGGCAAAGTATGCTGCCTGTGCCTTGTTGTCTGTTACGTATTGCCCTTTGGGCGACGCTCCGATGGCCGGCAACATGTGATTGAGACCTGGTTCAGGAATACAGCCCACATAGTATCCCAGGTTAGGATCCCCGTTGACAAAAAAGCACAACACTCGTGTGCCAATGTCTGGAGGAGTAAACCACATGCCGTAACTCTGCTGGTTACCTGGATAGGTACCGGCTCCTGTGCTGGTACTGTCCTTGGGTGTGAGACCATAGAATGGTGGTAGGTAGTTGACTGTTCGCCAGGTGCTGGGACTGTCTTCCTCGCCCTGATTGAACTGTTCAATGAAAACTTTGAGTTGACCACCACGAGCATCATCCACATTGTTTTTGACTGTGCCCACAAATGGACCCACGTCTGCAATCTGCCCACCGCGGTCAAATTTAAAATTTTGTGATCTACCTGAACTTCGTTCTAGATTTTCTGCCATTGCTGTTCCTTATCCTGGTCCGCCATCCTTGGCTATTGTTTGTGGTGCTTTGGGCGTGCCTGCTGCCGAAGTACTGTTGGCAATACTTTGCAAATATATACGGCCGCCCAGGGCTTGTATATCTCGTTCACTGCCATTGGCCAGCACAGCCTGGGCCTCGGCTACTCCTATTCTACCTGACACTATTTCGTTGTTGGCTGCTCCAATGGCCACTGCGGCAAGATTGGTTCTGCCATCTCGACGAGTACTACTTTCACCCCATGAATCATTTTGTTTACCAAAATCAAATGCTCCGAATTGTGAAGCCGCTCTGGACTGATTATCTGTAGGTGTTTTTGCCGGCCGGCCAGCATCTGTTCCTGCATTGACATCGTAACGTGCTATTGATCCTGACAGTTCTTGTGTGAATTTTCCACCTTTGAATATGTGTGTGACTGATACGCCTACATAAGTGGTAGCCTCTCTTGACAGTCCTGCTATACCGTTTTGTCTATCAGCAAAATAATTTGTGGTGCCTGGATCTAGCAGTCCTGTTTGTAAATTATAGTCTGTGGGTCTGTTCCAGCCCACACTAAAATAAGCACCGCTTGCTGTGGTGTTAATGGCACCATCAGGGTAGAAAGCGGCAGTAGTGAAATTTGATTCTATAGTTTGCTCTAGTGGGCTTGGCAGCCAGGCCGGATCACCAACAATGGTTAATTTTGCTTCATCTAAATCAGTACTGTAAAGCCAATCGGCTGCATTGGCACCAGATTCATACACTCGTTGTTCTGCACCCTGACTGCTTTGACCACTGGCAGGAAACACCTGTGCCTTCCACTGTTCTCTTGTGTTTGACTGTTGCGTTTGACTGATCTGTGAAGGCACATCATTGGTCACGGCCTGTGTCCATTGATGATTGAAATGCTGTTCAAAGTTGAGTACCTGAGTGTTTTGTCCTGTAAACCAATAGTTGTAGTTTTTATGTACGCCTCTGAACTGTGCCGGAGCAAAAAAAGTACTCAGCATGGGCACTTCATAAGGAGTAACAACAAAAGTCATGCGATATGCATTGTCATGACGTTTTCTATCATACCCCAAAGATTGTGTCTGAACAACTATGTTGTACCAGACAAATTGCTGTGCTGACTTTCCATTCAATTCCCAGGTCTTGGTTTGAGTGTTCCAGAATACTCTGGATTGATTGATAATGTAGTTGCTACTTCTGATCACTTGATCAATAAATTGTATGATCTGTTGCCCTGCACTGGCAGCGCGAGTGCGAACTGTGGGATCAATACTTTGTTTGTTTGGCAACAGTTGTTGTGCGGCAGTGAGGTTGCTAGATCCCCCGGTCAGAGTCTTGTCAAAGTCACCTGCTGGCACCATGCTGGCTGTGGCAATCATGTCATCCACAAACTTGATTTCAAAGATATCGGCTTTCTCTATCAAGGGATTGGGCTTGCCATTAGGGTCTTTGTTGTCAAGCAATTTCTGTTGTTCAGCATTCAATGCCGCAATTAAACCTGTGCCTATGGTGTTGACTGATGGTTTGGGAGCATTGTTGGCCTTGGTAGGCGCTTTGGTCGTTGTTGTTGCCTTGGGCACATTGTAGCCTGCTTCGGCTGTGATAGCACTGTAGCCTCCTCTACCTTTGGTCACCGAATTTGCTGTTGCTATACGGTTACTATTGAGTGCTGGATTTAAATTTCCTATGCCGGGCATTATAGTCCTCCTCCACCAAAGGCCATGCCTTGGTCATTCACTGTGTTTGGATCTGTTCCTGCCGCAATAGCGGCCTGTTCCCGCATGGACAAGTCACTAACCTTGACTGGAGGAGACGACTTGATCGGAACTCCGTTACGAGTTTGGTCGCCGGCTGCTTGTGATGCTGTTTGTTGTTGTATTTGCCCTACCAGGATGTCTCGTACTGTGGCTCCTGAGAATTGATAATTTGCAGGTATACTGCCACGATTGGATGATAGTCCTGTGGCAGTACCTGGTGCTGCCCCGGTGATTTTATACTCTACCAATCTATTGGATATTGAGTATGTCAAATCAGTCAAAATAAAGTATATGAATTTTTCAACCACTGCTCGACTGTCAGTGGCACCTGTGTTTCTGGCAATAGGTTGAATCAAGTTGCCCGATTCGTCGTAGCCATAAAATCTTATGACCATGACATATTGCCCTGATGCATAATTCACATCGTCTGTGGGTCTCACCAGTCCTTTGGTTCTGTACAAGTCAGTGATTGCGGCATACAGATTTTGCGGTAGGCTGATGCCATTGGGCTCGCTTATGGTAAATGACACGTCTGTGTGCTGTGATGGGCCTCCCGAATCTAGGCTTGAACTCAAGGCTGTGTGACAGATGAAATTATCTATGTAATAATCTAGATTGAAGTAGGGATTACGGCCAGCGGTTCCGGCCAGGGGTCCTGTTTCGCCTGGATTAACAATGCCAGTTGATACTGGTGCACCACCACTTTGTGCCAATAGATAATAACTGTTGAGATCTTTTTTAGGACTCACAACCAGTTGGTTGTAGGCATCAGGATCTATGAGATACCAACTGAGTGAGTAGGTGTAACTGGGATATTGGTCTAAGATATTGTCTTGTGCCAAGATAGCATTGGTTGGGCCGGCATACAATTGATCCAGTCTGTTTCTCAATGCACTGGAGCCTGTTGGCCCGCCACCTGAGCCACGCTGATCATCTGGCGCAGCCCCTGCTCCAGGGCCGCCTACAGATGCTGTGGCAGCATTGCCGCCTACAGATGTTGTGGCAGCATTTATTGTGGCATTGGTTGTGCCAAGTACATTTGTTGTAAAAGGATTGGATAGTGTTTGCGGTGTGGCCTGTGTTTGAGAGATAGTTCTGGTTTCAGCATTGGTACCAGCATTACCGTTAGTTTCTGTGGTGGGAGTCACTGAGGCGTTGGTGCCCGATCCTGAGCCTTCGGGTTCAATTCTCCCAGTGGGTGTTAGTACTTCAGCCGCGACTATTGGGCGTGTGGCATTGGCATTATTATCTCTGGCCTTATTGGCATTGCCCACAGTAACGCCAGCACTGGCTGTAGCCAGTACAGATTTTAATTCTGCTTCCAGGGCCAGAATCTGTCCAGGAATGTTTGCAACCTCGTCTTGGTATCTGGCCAGAATGGCCTGGTTGCTGGATAGATTTGGATTTAGATCTTTCAGTCCGTTGCGAGCAATTCGCAATCTATCTCGTAATCGAGCGATTTCGGCGGTGATCTCTTGTGCTGTGGCCATGTTTAGAATCCTAACACATTACGTAGCGTAGAGATCTTGGGTAGATAAATTTGTACCCCGGCTCGGAAGTCAAGAGGTGGTTTGGTCAAGGTATTGGGATTGCGTTGATAAAACACCCACCACAGGGTCGGAGTGTCATAAAGATCATAGGCCAGGTGATCTGGCCTATACTGATAGGTTTGGTTTATTAACAAAATCCTGTCATCACCTTGCTTGGGTATGTTACGATTTTGCATTACGTCCAGAAAGAACTGACTGTAGCCAGTGTTGTAGTAGGCAGTGGTTGAATCATAATTGGCCATTACCAGAATCCTCCTTTGAGTAGATCACCTCGAGCATACTGCTGTAGGCTGAATTCTCGGCTGACCTGCTGACGACTCTGTATAGGCAGCAGTGAAATTGTCATTTGCATGCGAGTGGGCACATAGGTAGGTTGATTTTGTCCCAGTGTAGGTGGTGGTGGTCTACAAGTTTCTGCACCTTTACTGATGCCTTGACTGTTGAATAAATTTTGCAGTCTGCCCACAGCACCTGATATAGGATCAGTGGCAGTGGTCTGTCGGTCTCTGCGTGTGAGCATGTTGGCACCGTTGATGTTGGTTGATCTGGTGCGTATGTAATCTACGTCAATTGGCAAACTGTAATTAAAACTGGTGACCACGCATGGGTGTGCGGCAAATTGATATTCACCCAGGCCGGTCAAGTACACTAGAGGAGGAGGTGCTCCACGTTGCGCATCTTGTCCGTAGAACATTTTGGTCACTGAACGAAAAAAATGTATCACTGCCAACAGGTAGTTGGCCTCTGCGGTATCTTGTGCTGTGAAAATTGCCGTCATATTTACTGCATCTGTGTAACTGCTCTTGTAAAAGTATCCTTTGTAGTTGCTGTGGGTGAGTGCGTAGGCATCATAGTCGGCTTTGTAACTGGTTTCAATCTGCGGCATGTAGGGGAATATGACCCCACTGGTCAGGGCTAGTGGGTATAAAATTCCATTGCCTGCATCATTGTAGAGATAGTTGGCTCCTTTGGCTAGACTCAGGCGCACACGCCAATCACCGTTGTTGACTGCTTTCTTTTGTTCGGCGTAGACTTTTTGATTTTGTGCTAACTGACGGCCTACTTGTGTTTGAATTGCTGCCTCTTCATTGGCTGTGTTGATTGGTGCTGCCGGAAAAATTGGTGATCCGTCAGCATTGACTGGATTGCCTGCGGCATCAACAAATCCACCATTGCCGTTTGGGTCTGGCAGCACAGGACCAAATGACTGGCCATCTTGTGTGTTCACGGCAGCGGCTGATCTAGTGATGTTGTTCCCAGTGGGAATCAACAAACCATTTACATCAACTGCTTGGCCATCACCGTTTACATATCCGCCAAAGCCATCATCGTATCTGTTTCCAAAACTTTCGCCATCTGCTCTGGTATTAATTGGTGCGGCACTGGTTGTGGGGGTTACCGCACCTGCATAGTATGGCAGACCATTTTCTTCATTAATTTTGAATCCTGGTTGAAGATTACCGTTGTCGTCATATGCAGGAAATTGACTTGGATCACTTGCAGGGCTTACTGACGTGGCAGATTTGGTAACCGTGGTTGATGTTCCTGCGGCGCCGGCACCTGTGAGTGATCCGTAATCGCTATAATTGGTTACTGCATTAGGATTGTTGGTGGTCTGATCAGGTCGGGTAGCGTTATTGAATGCGGCATCTCCGGCAAAACTTTGATTTTGTTCACCGGTGTTGTCTAGTATTTCTTGACCATAATCAGCGCCGTACTTGTTTACAGATGCAGGCACATCGCCGGCAGCATCGGTGGGTGGTCCAAAATCATAAATGTTAGCCATAGTTTTCCTTGATCATGTATTTACCCAAAAAATTAACTGGTCCGTTTATAAAAGGTTGACAACTAGTACAAATGTGTTACACTAAGTACATATTCGAAAGGAATCCCCAGTCAATGACTGCTACAATCCGTGCCACACCTAAAACTAACTATCTCAACAACAGAGATATTCTCAAAGAGATTCATCTGAGCAAAAACACCTACTGTGCTTTTAGAGACCCTGTGCAGGATCATCAGTTTGATATGATCTTGCCCAGTGTGAGCAAGATCAATCAGAAGACCATAGCCGAAGCACGACGCAACCGTGCAGATCGACTCAAGCGCGAAGGCGTCATAGTAGATCCCAAAAAGATACCCAACACAGACATTGTGTTCCGAGTCACCTGCTGGGAACACATTCCCATGGCAGCCAAAAAAATCACCAAGGCCGAAGCCAAAAAACGCCGGTTAGAAGACATCTTGGAACTGGATGATGTCACTAAAGACCCCCTAGCGGACCTGGTGGAGGAACCAATCCTGAATCCCACCCACATGAGAGTTAACTTCCCTCCGTTCTGGCATTACCGAATTGACGATGCCAAGGTACCCTTTTTAGTGGGCAAAAGCCATTGGCGTGGCACACTGGATACAGGCGAGTTTTCAAAAGATCATGGCAAAATGACTCGAACTCTAGCCAACATGTTTATGAAACTGTGCGAAAGATATGCTACAAGGAGTAACTGGCGTGGATACACCTACAACGAAGAAATGCGGGGACAAGCCCTGCTACAACTGTCTCAAATCGGATTGCAATTTGATGAGTCAAAATCGCAGAACCCTTTTGCGTATTATACTGCCGCTATCACTAATAGTTTCACTCGTATCCTGAACATCGAAAAGAAAAACCAAAACATCCGTGATGACATACTAGAAATGAACGGACTCAATCCTTCATGGACACGTCAGAACTTGGGCAAACACAGCATGGCTGCCATGTCCGGACCGGTCGTAAGTAGTCTTGATGAGTAGTATAATAGATAGATGACTAACCTATTTTGTAAAGCCGCGGTGTTCACCGACATTCACTTTGGTTTGAAAAGTAACAGCACTCAACACAACGAGGACTGCTTGAATTTTGTCAAGTGGGCTACTACCAAGGCTCGAGAAGAAGGTTGTGAAACCTGTTTATTCTTAGGTGATTGGCACAACAATCGTGCCAGCCTAAATATTGTCACACTCAATTATAGCCTCAGGGCCCTGGAGCACATGAATGCAAATTTTGAACATGTTTTTTTCATTCCTGGTAATCACGACTTGTATTATCGCGACAAACGTGATATACAAAGCGTGGAATGGGCCCGCCATCTTCCGAATGTTACTATATGTAACGATTGGTTCAGTGATGGTGATGTCGTTATTGCACCTTGGCTTTGCGGAGATGATCACAAGCGTATTCCAAAACTGAAAGGCAAATACATGTTTGGGCACTTTGAACTGCCCGGTTATCTAATGAACGCCATGGTAGAGATGCCAGACCACGGTGAAGTGCGTAGAGAAGACTTTGGCAACTTTGAACATGTGTTCACTGGACACTTTCACAAACGCCAGACTAAGAAAAATATTACCTACATTGGCAACTGCTTTCCGCACAACTATGCTGATGCAGGAGATGATGAACGTGGCATGATGATTTTGGAATGGGGCAAAGAACCAGAGTTTCATGCTTGGCCAGATCAGCCAAGATATCGTGTGCTGGGACTGGCCAATATTATTGACAACGCACCTGCATTGCTTGCAAAGGACATGCATGTGCGAGTGCAGTTGGACATTGAGATTAGTTACGAGGAAGCCAACTTCATCAAAGAAACTTATATCCGGAATTATGGCTTGCGAGAGATGGCATTGATACCAAACAAGAACTCCGCAGTAGATACTGACATGGCACCCGGTGAAGTCAAGTTTGAAAGTGTGGATCAGATTGTGACAGATCAAATCACCAACATTGAGTCAGAATTCTACGACAACAAATTATTACTAAAGATCTATCAAACGCTATGATTGATGCTTGTCAATACAATGTGATATGCCAGATAGACGTGGCCACACTAACCAGTGGTCCACAGCAGGCCTATGAGTTTTTTCAAAAACATTGGGTTGCTAAGTTTGGACCCAACGATCGATTGGTTTTGTACAGTAGTCATGTCTGGCCCAATGAATTAATCACGCATTTGTACCAAGCAACTTTGTTGATTGACATCTCTAACTGTTTTGTATTGTTGGCAGGGCCACAAATCAGTCAACAACAGGTGTTAGAGTTGTCCAATAGCGGTGTATCTTTTGACACACTGGTTGTACCTAGCATTGACTATGACACACTGACTCTGCTTGATTCTTATAAACTCAGCGATTCATTGTGTCCATTGCCTTGGACTCATTTGGAAATTAAAAATCAAGGAAAAATTCATGCCTGTTGCGTGTCAAAAAAATCATTTGGCAATGTCAGTAATGTTGATCTTCAGGCAGCATTTGACAGTCAAGACATCAAGGATTTTAGACAACAGTTTTTGAATAATACCCGTCCGGTCGAGTGCAATACCTGTTGGCGACTAGAAGACCAGGGAATAACCAGCAATCGCACCAGGCATCTGAGATTGCTTAAAAAAGATTTACTAACCAAGTATTTGTCAAATCCCAAAATTGTAAGTTTAGATTTAAAACCTGGAAATACTTGTAATTTTGCATGTAGAATTTGCGAGCCCGAAGCAAGTTCAAAATTTGCACAAGAGCAATCAAAATACACCGGTATCCCAGTAAAGATTTACAACTGGGCAGAAACATCTACACTGACCTTTAATAAAATAAAAACTCTACTGCCTGACATTAAGAATTTAGACTTGTACGGCGGAGAACCATTTTTGATAAAGCCGTTGACTAGTCTGATCAAGCATGCAGTTGACACAGGTGTCGCATCTCAAATCAGATTGCATTATAACAGCAACGGTAGCATTTATCCTAGTGAACTCATAAAATACTGGCCCCAATTCAAACATGTAGACATACAATTTAGCATCGACGATGTTGGTGCAAGATTTGAGTTGGAAAGAGGCGGTCAATGGTCCGAGGTTGATCGCAACATCACACAACTAGTGCAACAAAATTTATCAAATGTCAAAATTAGCATCATGCCGGCTATCAGTATCATGAACCTATACTATCTTGATGAACTGCTGTCCTGGTGCAACAATCTTGGCCTGTCGATTAACCCATTGTATGTTTACCACCCCGATCCGTTTGCATTATCAAATTTGACCCAAGAGGCCAAAGACTTGATTGTAGGTAAATTTTATAACAGCACCTGGCCGGAAATGCAACAGATATTGGCCATAATCCAAAAACAAATTCCGTCTAACGGCGCAGAGTTTAGAAAGTTAACCAAACATTTTGATCAACTGCGCAATCAAGATTTTCGCAAGACTCACAAAGAGTTGGCAATTGCCATGAAAATGTTTTGATCAATGATATACTGCGTATGGTATCCCAGTGGAGGATTTGGACATTTTGTCAATGCTGTTTTGACTTTGCACGGGGAAAATTTTGTCAGGCCAAAAAAACAATTGGTATTTTCCAGGAATGGCAATAGTCACAGTCTTGATTTGGTCACACCAAAGTATCTACATGGACACTGGACCAAGGAAATGGAATTCCAAATTGACAAAAATTATTGTGTGTTAATAGATAACGGAATTAACAACGAATCCGAGCAGTTTAAATTGGTATTTCCTGACTCGACTGTTATCAAAATTTGCTACACAGATCACAGTTGGCCTGTTGTGGCCTATGCCATGATCAACAAGGCCATGAATAGTACTCTCAATGAGCAACTGCCGTTAGACCATTGGAATACCACCCAATCCTGGACATTACGAGAAAAGTATTTTTTATTTTTGCGCGATCATGATCTTAGACATGCCTGGCGGCCCAACAATCACAATGCAATACACATAGAAGACTTGTATGACAACTACAACAAGTTTTTGACCACGCTAGATTCTTTTGCAAAAATAGAATGGTGTGAAAATCTATGGTCTAAATGGCGCACTGTAAATTCTAAATACATTGATCCTGTGACCACTGCCCAGAGTGTATTGGACCACGTGACTAAAAAAAGTTTTGCTGACTTGACTCACATCACTGACATCTGGACACAGGCTGTGATATATTATTATATTTGGTTGCATTTTGGGATTGAAGTTCCGCATAACAATTTTGCTGGTTTCTTTTCTAACACCAAACAAATTGCGGAACTAGTGGCATGAAACTATTGACATTATCCGACGGCTACGGTGATAGCATTGCAGTGCCCGATTGGTATCTCAAGTATTGGAAGTGGCCAGAAATTATCAAATTGATGACCAAAGGCCTGGTACTGGACAATTGCAGTAGATACGGTGCCGGGAACGAGTTCATGATCAACCAACTAAAACAAAAAATCAACCAGATTGATGTGGCAATAATTCAATGGGCACAACCCAATAGGTTGGATCTAGTGCTTGCTCATGACAATCCTAATTTTTGGTACACTGTTATAGCCAGTGATCCAATTTACAACAACAACGTATTGGACTGCGGCTCCGATAGATTTTGGCTCAGTAGTAGTTCCAAAACTGATGCTGTAAAAGAATATCATCAACAATACATCAGTACTAAACAACATCAATTGAGATCGCAAATATATGTTGAGTATGCTAAAATGTTGCTCGAGCAAAGAGAAATTGATTATGGTTTTATGTTGGTCGAGGATGATGAATATATCAACGTAGATGCCAACTGGCTTTGTCACGAACCTTTCAAGGGCATGAACGGCTTTAGACACAAAAGTAAATATGCCAATCTAGAGTTGGGCATCACGCAACCTACTCCATTGGTGGCGTTTGATTTTATCAAGCAGTATATCATGCCCAACATCAATTTACCCTGGCGTGACAATAGAGATATCGATGCAGTAGAAAATATGTTGTATCGACATTACCAGGAAGCAATAAAGAATGTTTTAACAAAGGTATATCAGCAGAAGAGGCAGCAGATTTGAAGAATTTAAGAATTCTGCTGTGGAAAGATAATTTAATGAGGAACTATAGTTGATTAGTATAAAGAATTTGACCGTGAAGAATTTCATGAGTGTGGGTGCAGCCACTCAAGGCATTGACTTTGATCGGTCAGACCTTACTCTTGTACTGGGAGAGAATTTGGATTTGGGCGGCGATGGTAGCCGTAATGGCACCGGCAAGACCACAATCATCAATGCATTAAGTTATGCATTGTATGGGCAAGCACTCTCAAACATCCGTAAAGACAATTTGGTAAACAAGACCAATGGCAAGAACATGTTGGTTAGTTTAGACTTCTCAGTCAACGGACAAGAATACAGAATTGAACGAGGACGTAAGCCCAATGTGCTACGTTTCTACATTAACAACGAGCATCGGGCCGCCGAAGACGAAGCCCAAGGTGACTCAAGAGAAACACAGGATGCTATTGAGCGTGTGATGAACATGAGTCACGACATGTTCCGACATGTGCTGGCTCTAAACACTTACACAGAACCGTTCCTGAGTTTAAAAGCCAATGATCAAAGAACTATCATTGAGCAGTTGTTGGGCATTACATTGCTGAGTGAACGTGCTGATGCAATCAAAGAACTCAATCGCCAGACCAAGGATGCTATTCAGGCTGAAGAGTTTCGCATACGTGCTGTGCAAGAAGCCAACAAACGCATCGAAGAACAGATTGAAAGTCTGCGTAAACGTCAGCGGCTATGGACAGCCCGGCGTGATGAAGATGTGGGCAAACTTGAGCAGGCTATTGCAGACCTTGAACACATTGACATTGATGCTGAAGTACAAGCACATAGAGATCTAGAAGCATTCCATGTGAAGAAAAAGTCCTTAGATGATGCCGCTCGATACATTCGTCAAATCGACGCTGATGATGCCAAACTTAAACGACTGTTAGACAAACTCAAGACTGAAATTTCAACATTGGATGCTCATCGGTGTCACTCATGCGGTCAAGACTTGCATGATGACAAGCAGGATGAACTAAAGCAGGCCAAACAGGCCCTGGTACAAGAAACAGCACTACAACTCTTGGCCAATGATACACAACGACAAGGGCACGAAGATACCATTGCCCAGATTGGTACATTAGGCACAGCACCCGCTGTGTTTTATGATTCACTAGAACAGGCCTTGAATCATCGCAACACCGTGGAAACACTACGCAAAGATTTGACCTCACGCCAAGCGGATGCGGATACATACGAAGAACAAATCGCCGACATGCAAGGGCAGGCACTGCAGGTTGTGTCCTACGATGCCTTGAACGAACTCACCAGAGTGCAAGACCATCAAGACTTCCTGCTCAAACTGTTGACATCAAAAGATTCATTTGTACGTAAAAAGATCATTGACCAGAACTTGAGTTACTTAAACGCCCGACTCACACACTACCTGGATCGTATTGGGTTACCGCACACCGTGAAGTTTCAAAACGATCTCACTGTGAGCATTGAGGAACTGGGTCGCGAATTGGACTTTGACAACTTATCGCGTGGCGAACGCAACAGACTGATTCTAAGTATGAGTTGGGCGTTCCGTGACGTGTGGGAAAGCCTGTACTCACCAATCAACTTGCTGTTCATTGATGAGTTGATTGACAACGGCCTGGACACACAGGGTGTAGAGAATGCCCTGGCCTTGCTGAAAAAGATGAGTAGAGAACGCCACAAATCAATCTGGCTTGTTAGTCATCGAGACGAACTGGCCGGACGTGTGGAAAACATTCTCAAGGTAGTCAAAGAAAACGGCTTTACCAGTTACAACACAGATGTTGCAGTGCAGTAATCGGCCAATAAATACCAATATGATTGATATTGTTTTTGTTGCTGTTCCTTATATTGAAACAAGAGAACCTATTATGTCTCCGGCCCTGCTCAAAGCGGTGGTAGAAAAACATGGATACAGTTCAGTTGGATTGGATTTGAATATTGAATTTGTTAATCGCATTGAAGATCATCCAAAAAAAAAGGATATCATAAACTTTTTTGAGTTTGCTGAAGAAAAACCCGAGTTGTCTGATGAGATATTTGACCTGATCAATTTTATCTCAGATAGAATACTATCCTACAATCCCCAAGTGATAGGACTAAGTTTATTAACGTACAATTCTCAACTGTTTACTTTATGGTTACTGGTCAAACTCAAGATGGTTGCACCTCACATCAAGATTATCATTGGTGGCAGTGGAATAAAAGATTTTATAGCATCAAGTTCCAACGCCTTTTGTGATGAGATGAAATCTTTGAATTTGATTGATCATTATATTACCGGAGATGGAGAAATAGCAGTGGTAGAATTTTTAAAAGGAAATTTTGAATATCCAGGTATCAATTCATTGACCTGGCAAGAGATAAGAAATTTAGATGATTTTCCTTTTCCGGATTATGCCGACTATGACTTTGACTATTATGATGTTCAAAAAATACCCATCACAGATAGTCGTGGATGTGTGCGCAGTTGTAAATTTTGTGACATAATTGAACATTGGAAAAAGTATGTGTATAGGTCGGCAGAATCTGTTTTTGCTGAGATGCTTTGTCAAATTGACAGATACAAAATTACTAATTTTACCATGAGAAATTCGTTAACCAATGGCAACATGAAAGAGTTTCGAAAATTATTGTCTTTGATCGGAGAATATAACAAGCACAAACTCTATCATGAGCAGATAAGATGGCAAGGATACTTTATTGTTAGAGAAAAAAATCAGCATCCTGAAGAAATTTTCCAACAAATTCAGAAATCCAATGGAACACTCATGTTAGGAGTGGAAAGTGTTATAGAACATGTGCGTCATGAGATGGGCAAAAAGTTTTCTAATGCCTCCATCGACTACCATCTCGAAATGACTCAAAAATACAAGGTCCCTATTTCGCTATTGATAATGACCGGTAATCCTACTGAAACTCGAGAAGATTATAGATTTACCAAACAATGGTTCAGAGAGCGTTATCAATATGCTGGAAATTCAGTGTACAAAGTACATCTTTCAATCTCTTCTATTTTGCCCGGAACTGAATGGGAGAGAACACAAGATCAACTGAACTTGCAACTAGGCAAATACCCTGCAATATGGATGAATCAAGATCTCAAAATTACATCCCAGGAACGAGTAGATTATTGGAAGGAGTTGATGGAAATTTGTGTTCCTTACCAAAACGAAACATCATTGGCAGGATCAAGCAAATGGCAAAATTCTACAATTAGTGTAATAGAAAATGTTCATTAGTACCATCCATGACTGAATTAAAGTTAGTATTTAAATGTGGGGAATGCAATGGCTATATGTCTTTGGAATGTTATTCCAATGATACTTTGATATTTGACACAGAAATCAAAAATTCTGATTTGACAGTAACTGCTTTGGTAGATTTTCCCTTTGATCTTAAAATAAAAGTTTCTGGGAAAAATCCTAATACAGACACACTGGTAGAAGATGGCAAAATTGTCAAAGACAAATACATAGAACTAAAACAAATATATCTGGCCAGATATCCTGTTAATGTAAGTGTTCTACATCGCTTGTGTCAATTTATTCCTGACAGTAAACCAATTGAACCAACTACTTTTTTTTATTGCAATGGGCAGGCTCTGTTGAAATTTCAAAGTTCTGACGCACTTAAATGGCATCTGATGTATAACAAGTATTATGATCTTCGTCAAAAGGACAACCTGTGTTAGAAAAATTTAATTTTGATACCATCGATGAGTATCAAATTGAAATAACCACCTACTGTAATGCGGCGTGTCCACAATGTCCTCGTAACAACAATGGATCAGGCGTAAATCCATATCTAATTTTGGAACACTTGCCTCGGGCGGTGATTGATTCTGCTTTCGATGCTGAGTTATGCAACCGGCTTCGACAAGTGTTCTTTTGCGGCAGTTACGGTGATCCTATTATGCATCCGGAGTTCTTGGATATCTTGAGAGATTTTAGACGCAAGTGCCCCACACTTTGGTTGTACTTGCATACCAATGGTGGTGCGCACGATACCATATACTGGCAGGAAATGGCCGAAATTATTGGTGGTTACGGTCAAGTTGATTTCAACATTGACGGTCTCAAAACAACCAACTGGCTCTACAGAAGAAATACAGACTTCAACAAAATCATGGCCAATGCTGGTGCATTTATTTCAGCCGGTGGCCGTGCTGTTTGGAATTTCATTGTGTTTGAACACAATCAAGATCAAGTCGAGCAGGCGCAAGCACTGAGCAAACAAATTGGATTTCATGATTTCAAATATCGTGCCACTGGTAGATTCTTAAATCATCAGACCATGGACACATTCAATGAGTGGCCAGTGCAGTCACGGCAGGGGAAGATCGAATATGCGCTAACGCCTACTACATTAAAAAAATACAAGAACAAGAGCATTGAGATACTGCCTGCTCTTAAAAAGCAATTTCCAAACATGCAAGAGTACTTTGCCAACACAGAAATCTGTTGCGATTCTTTGTCGGGTCGAAAAGTTGCCATCAATGCCAGTGGACTTGTGTTACCTTGTAATATGTT
>Ga0114964_10000150_pt1 | contig 52537 bp, 53 predicted proteins | sample C_131016_MF_Meta_FD_92638 | JGI IMG/M metagenome (GOLD analysis project Ga0114964, IMG submission 92638) | Freshwater microbial communities from Lake Croche, Canada to study carbon cycling - C_131016_MF_MetaG | ecosystem: Environmental > Aquatic > Freshwater > Lake | place: Lake Croche, Canada... | reverse complement strand
CCCATAGACTTGCCCTAATAGAACGAGCAGAGAAAAAGACTTGAATTTTGCAGACCTGGGGATAGCCCCCGACATCGTATCCGCCCTTTTAGAGCGAGGTATTGATAGCCCCTTCCCTATCCAAGAGCAGGCAATCCCTATTGCTTTGGCCAAACAGGACCTAATTGGTCAGGCTAAAACCGGTACCGGAAAGACTTTAGGCTTCGGTTTACCAATTCTTCAGCTTTTAGGTGAAAATCCTGAATTAGGAGCAAAAGCCCTAGTTGTGGTTCCAACACGTGAGCTTGCTATCCAAGTTGCCGAGGACCTAACTGTTGCAGCTAAAAACAGACCGACCCAGATTGCTGTGATTTACGGTGGTAAAGCCTATGAAGGACAGTTAGCCCAGCTTGAAGCCGGAGCGCAGATTATTGTTGGAACACCTGGTCGCCTAATTGATCTTTCTAACCAGAGAAAACTAGATCTAAGCAAGATTCAAATCATGGTTTTGGATGAAGCAGACAAGATGCTTGATTTAGGTTTTCTACCTGATGTTGAAAAACTTTTCTCATACACTCCTCAAGATCGCCAAACCATGTTGTTCTCAGCAACTATGCCTGGTGCGATTGTGACCATGGCCAGAAAATACCAAAACAAGCCAGTTCACATTAGAGTCAATGACCCAGATGAGGGTCACACTAAAGCAGATATCAAACAGTTTTTCTATCGCGCTCACGCGCTGGATAAAGATGAAGTTGTATCAAGAATCTTGCAGGCCGAAGGCCGAGGCAAGACAATTATTTTCACTAAGACCAAGCGTCAAGCTGCCAGCGTTTGTGAAGAACTAATCACTAGAGGTTTTAGAGCAACAGCTTTGCACGGAGACATGTCCCAGGAAGCTAGAGAACGCTCACTAAATAATTTCCGAACCGGTAAAAAGGAAATCCTAGTTGCAACTGAAGTTGCTGCCCGAGGGATTGACGTTGATGATGTTACCCACGTAATCAATTACACCGTGCCTGAAGATCAGATGGCATACCTGCACCGCATCGGCCGAACCGGTCGTGCTGGTCGAACCGGTATTGCCATTACTTTTGTTGACTGGGATGATCTAAATCGTTGGGGTCACATTAATACAGCCTTGGAACTAAATGTTCCAGAACCGGTTGAAACATATTCATCTTCAGCTCACCTATACACAGATCTTGATATTGCACCTGGTACTAAAGGAAGACTTATTCCTGCTCCTCCTGCTAAAAAACCTGAAGCTAAAACTTCTTCAAGACCACAGGGCAAGCCGGTTGAACGTAAGCCAGTTAATCGTAAAGCTAGAACACGAACCAGAACTTACAAACAAGACTAAAAATCGTGATTCAGGGTTGGTTTGGTACCAGTTCCTAATTCCATAATTTTTCGTAGGTTAGCGATAGTTGTAGTTCTAATTCCAAGCGGGTTATTCGGTTTAGTGACTAAACCGTGGTAATCACTTGACCCAGTGAGTATTAGTCCCTGCTCCTGAGCAAACTCATCTAAGACAAGTTTGATATCCGCTGGCACCTCAATGTGGTTCGACTCAATACCCAAAAGTCCTGCTTGAACCATCTTCAAGAATTGCTCCCTAGGGAAATGATCCGGTTGAGCATCACCCTTGCTGCTTCTTGCTAATGGGTGAGCAATAACTGGAACACCTCCAGCTTGCCTAACAATCTTGATGGCATCTAAAACATCCAAAGCCTTGTTTTTGACATAGTGCGGCGAACTCTTAGACAGGATGCCTTTGCGTTTAAAAGCCTCATCAACGTTTCTAACAACTCCCAAGGAAACTAATGCCTTGGCGATGTCTGGTCTGCCTAAAGTCGAACCCTCTTTAGCAATAGATAAGACCAATTCATAAGTTAAACCTGGATAGTCTCGCCGAAGATTTTCAAGGTATTGCTTCATTCGTATTTCACGAGAATTCAAATTATTGTTCAGCATTACAACCAGATCAGGGTCTGTAGGGTCTGGCAGATAAGCCAGAAGATGAATACCGAAAGGCTTATTCTCCCCCACCCTAGCTTCAGTGGTTATTTCGATTCCTGGGATGAAGCTAAGTCCAAGTTCATTGGCTAATTTCGAGGCTGTTTCCCAGCCATCGGTCCGGTCATGATCGGTCAAAGCAAACACCGATATACCCTGTTTGGCAACCTGAGCGACCAGTTCCTCAACGGTTTCATCGCCATCGGAGTTTCTTGAATGCATGTGTAAATCGATGAGCATTGATGACTACCTTTCCTGAATTAAATTCCAGACTAATGCTAACCACTGATAAAAGTGGCAGAATAAATGCATGAGCAAAGACGCAGCCAGTAAATTAGCCGCCCGCAATGCAGCCCGTTCGCATCGCCCAACCGGCAATAAATTCGTAAAATACATTGGAACTAACTGGGCTGCCCCAGATACTAAACTTCCCAAACAAGATGCGGTTGCTCCTTATGCAGCTGATCGCAGAGCCAAAATTGCTAAAGCCTTCAAAGGGAAAGTTGTCGTAATAGCTTCCGGTGAAGAATTAGTGCGCTCGAATGACACTAACTATCGCTTCCGTGCTCACTCAGCTTTCGCTCACCTTACTGGTTGGGGTGCAGCAACAGTTCCAGGATCTGTTTTAGTTATTGATGCTCGTAAGGGTGCCGGTAAAGCCACACTTTACTTCCGCGAAACAGCTGGTCGCAACACAGACGAATTTTTCTCTAATTCACAGATAGGTGAATTCTGGGTAGGGCCAAGACCGGGACTCGCTCAAGTTTCAGCGCTGCTAAACATAAAGACTAAATCTTTATCCAAACTAGATGCAGACCTAAAAGAGGTTTCTAAAAAGGACATTCGAACACTCGAGAAAAGTATCAAACTAGTTGAGTTTGTTTCTGAACTGCGTCTAGTCAAAGATGCTTATGAAATTGCCGAGATGAAGAAATCTGTTGCAGCTTCAATAAAAGGTTTTGAAGAGGTTGTTAGAAATCTAAAGGCTGCAACTAAACACCCTAGAGGTGAACGAATTGTTGAAGGTGCTTTCTTCTCCCAAGCTAGAGCAGAAGGTAATGACCTGGGTTACGAAACTATTGCTGCAGCTGGAGAGCACGCCTGCACACTGCATTGGATCATCAACAACGGTCCAGTCAAGCCAGGTGAACTACTTCTTCTTGATGCTGGTGTTGAAGTTGATTCCCTATACACAGCAGATGTGACCAGAACACTTCCGATCAACGGTAAGTTCTCAAAGATTCAAAAAGAGGTCTACCTTGCAGTTCTAGAAGCTGCCGATGCAGTATTTGCCATTGCCAAGCCGGGTGTCACCTATTCTCAAATGCACAAAACAGCCATGGCAGTTATTGCTAAGAAAACAGCTGCCTGGGGTTTCTTCAAAGGAACAGCTGAACAGTCACTTGAATTAGATAAGCAGTGGCACCGCCGCTGGATGATTCACGGAACCGGCCACCATCTAGGTCTTGATGTTCATGACTGTGCCCAAGCTCGTCGTGAGATGTATCACGATGCAGTTTTAGAAGAAGGAATGATTTTCACAATCGAACCTGGTCTTTATTTCCACAAAGATGACCTCATGGTGCCTAAGGCTTTCCGCGGCATTGGTGTTCGTATCGAAGATGACGTACTTGTTACCAAGAATGGCGTTCAAAACCTAACCGGCAAACTACCAAGGAAGCCAGAAGAGATCGAAGCTTGGATGGCTAAGCTTTTGGCTTAGCCTAAAGCGCCTTTCAAAAATGCTTCTTGGGCTTGATCTTCAAGTGCCGGATTTACTATCACTTCATATTTGTTGGCCACATAAATCTGCTCTGACTCAAAGTTTTTCTTTCTAGAGCCCAGCCAATCGCCCGAGACTTTAAAGATCATCGTGATTGATCCAATGCCGAGCCCAAAATAAACCACCATTTCAACAAGTCCAAAGCTAAATCCATTGAGATATGTCATCACTGCTCCGAATGACAAGGCATAGATAAGGCCCTCCCTGAAACCCAACCAGGCAGACTTCGCATAATTTATTGGACCGGTTACCACATCTAGGATAAATAAGTCTGAAGAACGAACGGCTATTGCTTCAGGAGGAAATTCCCCTTTGATCATCTTGTTCACGTAGTGCCTTGCCTGATCTTGAGTTGCGAAGCTCATTACAGTTGAAGCCTCTTCTAGAGGGTCGAAATGATGAAGTACTTCTTCTTTGCGTTTGATTAGTGCCATTTATTGAGCCTTTCAGCCACCACTGACATCGTCTAAGGTTAAAGGGTGAATACGACTAGAGTTTTTATCGCCCGGCTGGCTGGCTGTGGCGTCTTTGATCCAGTCGGTGACCGCGTAGGTAAGGTTATCGACGTGCTAGTCGCATACCGAAATTCCGGTGCTCCAAAGGCAACCGGCATGCTAGTTGAAATTACTGGCCGCAGAAGAGTCTTTGTTCCTATCTCTAGAGTTACCGCTATTGCCCCTGGCCAAGTTATTACCAACGGCCTTATCGATTTAAGAAGGTTTACCCAACGTGGCCAAGAAGTTAGAGTTATCGCTGAGATTCTAGGTAGAAAAGTAAACCTCAAAGACGGTTCAGGCTCAGCCACTATTGAAGATTTAGCTATTGAAGAGAACAACCGCAAAGAGTGGATTGTTTCTGACCTTTTCATTAGACGACCAAAGACCTCCCCTGGACCTTTTGGTCGTGGCAGCACAATGTTCATCGAATGGGATCAAGTAACTGAAGATCAGAATGAACATGAAGCTCAATCAGCTGAGCAGTTAATTGCAACCTACTCAGAAATGAACCCTGCTGACCTTGCTTCCGCGCTAATGGACTTACCTGAAGAGCGAATGATTGAGGTTGCCGAAGAACTTGATGACGAACGTCTAGCTGATGTTTTAGAAGAGTTGCCAGAAGAAGAGCAGATCGAAATTGTTCAGGACCTTGATGATGAGCGTGCTGCAGAGGTTCTAGATTTGATGCAACCGGACGATGCTGCCGACCTTATGCAAAACCTACCTGAAGATCGTGCTGAAGCTATTTTGGATTTGATGGATGAAGATGAAGCGGATGATATTCGTCGCCTTATGCAGTTCGATGAACTAACCGCTGGTGGATTGATGACCACTGACCCAGTTATTTGTTCAGCTGAAGCAACTGTTGCTGAAGCCATGGCACTTATTCGTCGTAAGGAAGTAGCGCCTGCTTTAGCTGCCTCAGTTTTTGTAACACTGCCACCACACGAAACGGTAACCGGAAGGTACCTGGGTATGGTTCACTTCCAGAGGTTGCTTCGCTATCCACCTCATGAGAAACTGGGAACAATACTTGATACCGACGTTGAGCCGGTAAGCCCAAACACTCACATTTCTAAAATCCACAGAACCCTGGCTAACTACAACTTGGTTTCCTTACCGGTAGTAGATAGGGATCACCACCTAATCGGTGTGGTTACCGTGGATGACGTTTTGGATCACCTACTTCCAGAAGACTGGAGAACAGAAGACGAGGAGGAAACTCATGGCTAAGACCCGTGAACGCCTCGACACACCCATGCTCGGTAAGCGCAAGGCGATTGTTCCTAGAATCGATCGCGAACGCTTTGGCCGCGCCTCAGAGACTTTTGCTAGAGCCCTTGGAACCGGTGGGTTCTTAATTGGGCTAACCATTTTCTGTGTCATCTGGCTGATCTATAACACCTACGCTCCTAGCGATGTTGCCTTTGACCCTAGGACAACTAACTTCACCCTGCTAACACTGCTTTTATCACTGCAGGCCTCTTATGCTGCTCCCCTGATTCTGTTGGCTCAAAACCGCCAGGATGACAGAGATAGAGTCAAGAGCGAACAAGATAGACAGCGTGCCGAGCGCAACCTTGCTGATACCGAATATTTAGCTAGAGAAGTTGTCGCCCTACGACTAGCGATGAAAGACGTTGCCACCAAAGATTTTGTTCGCGATGAACTAAAAGACATGTTGGAAGATCTAATCAAAGAGCTAAAGAACGAAGCTAAGCCAAACGGCAAATCTGAATGAGTGATCTAGAGCAGAGAGTAATCCTTGCTCTCAGTAAAGTTATTGATCCTGAACTACGTCTCCCGATAACCGAACTAGAGATGGTCAGCAATATCTCTTTCAGTGAAAATCAAGTATCTGTTGAAATAAAACTAACTGTTAGTCATTGCCCGCAAGCTGACTATTTAGAAACTTCAGTTCGAGCAGTTCTTGAAAAAGAGTTTGCTGAGACCGAGGTCCATATTCAGATGAATGTAATGACTAAAGATGAATTAGCTGCCTTGAAACTGAAACTTCGCGGAGATAGAGCACCTAAAACTAACCCTTTCGGTCCTGGAACATCAACCCGAGTTATTTTGGTTGGGTCTGGTAAAGGTGGAGTTGGTAAGAGCACCCTAACTGCAAATCTTGCTGTTGAGCTTGTCTGTCAGGGATATAGGGTCGGTCTAATCGATGCAGACATATCTGGTTTTAGCATCACCAACCAATTAGGTATTACATCAAGACCAACCAGACTAGATGATCTAATGTTGCCTCCGATTGCCTATGGTGTTCAAGTTGTTTCCATCGGAATGTTTCTAGATGGCAATGAACCGGTTTCCTGGCGCGGACCGATGCTCCATAAAGCCATCGAACAGTTTCTAACCGATGTTTACTGGGATGACTTAGATTTTCTATTACTGGATATGCCTCCGGGCACCGGTGATGTTGCAATCACTGTTGGCCAATTACTACCAAACGCTCAAGCACTGGTCATCACAACACCGCAGCAGGCAGCTAGCCTAGTGGCTGTTAGATCTGGCCTGGCAGCAAAGCGTGCAGGTCACGAAATAATCGGTGTGATTGAAAACATGAGTTGGCTAGAACAAGCCGATGGTTCAAAGAACTTCCTATTCGGTAAGGGTGGAGGTCAATCGGTAGCCGAAACCCTAGGTGTTTCACTGATGGCTCAGATTCCAATTAGTCAAGCACTATCAGCGGCATCCGATGCCGGTAGTCCTCTGATTTTGGGTGAAAGCTTGGATGAAGCAGGCTTAAGCCTAAAAGATCTTGCCAAAAAATTGGCTGAAACCAAGTTGCCTAAAACTAATCGAACCTTGAGAGTTAAACTGAGTTCATGAGCGAAACCCTAATAGCTTCTTTAGTGAGCGCTCTTCCTAAAACAGAGCAAACGCTAACTATCAATAATCCAAATACTGGCAAAGCTATCTACGACCTACCCCAACTATCTGTTGCACAAGTTACTGAGGCCGTTAAATTAGCTCGCGAAGCGCAAAAAGATTGGGCCAACTCTTCGGTCAAGGAACGTTCAAAGATTCTTTATGCCTTACATGACCTAATTCTTTCTGAGCAAAACCAACTCATGGATATGGTTCAACTGGAAACCGGTAAAGCCAGAGCTCATGCTTTTGAAGAGGTTGCCGGTGGCACTGGCGCAGCTAGGTATTACGCCAAGGTTGGTAAGAAGGCACTGAAGCCAAAGAAAACTGTTGCCGGTGTTCCTTTTCTAACTAAGACCTGGGTAAATCATGTTCCGGTTGGTGTTGTTGGAGTGATCACACCATGGAATTATCCGCTAGCACTTTGTTTACTTGATGTCATTCCTGCTTTGATGGCAGGTAATGCTGTTGTTCAGAAATCCGATAACCAAACTACTTTAACCGCACTGCTTGCCAGATCTTTAGCTATTCGTGCCGGTCTAAACCCTAGACTCTGGACAATCGTTTGCGGTGATGGCGCAACAGTTGGTAATGCCCTAACTGATTGCGTTGACTATGTTGCTTTCACCGGCAGTGCCAATACCGGACGGCAGGTTGGCGCAAGAGCTGCTAACCGACTGATTCCATTCAGTTTAGAACTTGGTGGGAAAAATCCGTTAGTTGTTTTACCTTCAGCTGATCTTAAAGAGGCAGCAGAAATTCTTATCGGTGGTGCTTTTGGTTCAGCTGGTCAACTCTGTGTCTCGATTGAACGAGCATATGTTCCAAATGAACTCAAAGAGCGCTTCGAAACTATCCTCAAGGATAAAGTTTCAGCTCTAAAACTTGGCACCAGCAGCGATTTCAGTATCGATATTGGAACACTCACCGGCCCTAACCAACTAAAGCGCGTTTCGGGCTTTGTTCAAGATGCCATTACAAAAGGTGCCAAGGTTATTACCGGTGGCCACCAACTACCTGAACTGGGCCCATACTTCTATGCCCCAACCATAATCACTGATGTGAAAACAGACATGGACTTAGATAAACACGAAGTGTTTGGCCCGGTGGTTGCCATCTATGGATACAAAAACATAGATGAAGCAGTTTTGCTAGCTAACGACACAACCGAAGGCCTCAATGCTTCTGTAGTGGGTAATCCTAAGGAAGCCAGGATAGTTGCCAAACGAATCATGGCTGGAACAGTTAACATCAATGAAGGTTTCCGAGCAACCTTTGCCAGCCTTGATACACCGATGGGTGGAATGAAAAACTCTGGTCACGGCCGAAGAAATGGCATCGAAGGTTTGCTCAAATACACAGAAACACAGGCGATTGGAATTCACCGAGGTTTATTAGAGTTTCCTAGCCACGGTTATCAATACAATCGGATGGCACCACTACTAAACCTGCTAGCTAGGATTATGCGCCGACTTTAGGTCGATTCAATATCGTGAGGCGGGATTTCGTTAGCTTCTAATTTAGGTTGTGCTTTCACCTTTACTTGATTCAATTCCGAATGCATGATCGTGTCATCTTCAAGTAAAGCTTCGCGAATAATTCTTCGTGGGTCATATTGTCTTGGATCTAGTTTCTTCCAGTCCAAATCTTCATAGCCCTCACCCAACTCATTCTTCATTTGCTCTTGAGCAGAGTTGGCCATGTTTCTTAGTTTTTTTATGAACTGTGCAAAGTTACGAGTGTATTGGGGTAGGCGTTCAGGGCCCAGGATAAACACCGCTAAAACCAGCAGGATCAGGAATTTTTCACTAGATAGACCGAACACATTTCTAGGTTACCCGCTTAGCCTGACCAGTTAGAGCCTTTGGGCAAGATATGCTCTTTAGTGAAATGGTTGACAAAATATCTAGCTGGAAATACGCCGAAGACTACGTTTCGGAACCTGAGCACATCACTAGAGCTCGGATACGTGCCGAAGAGATGGGCATTGAATCCATCACGGCAACGGTTGGGGCTCACCTTGCACTATTGGTTAGCGCCACCAATGCCAAGGCAGTGGTTGAAGTTGGAACTGGTGCCGGTGTTTCAGGTCTCTGGATGCTTTCCGGTAATGACCAGGTTGTTCTGGCCACTATTGAAACCGAAGGTGAATACCTAAATCAGGCTAAAGCTGCTTTCACCAATGCCGGTATTGCAGCCTCAAGGCTTAGAACTATCAATGGTAAATCGGTTGAAGTTCTTGCCAACCTTGCCGATGCGGCCTATGACTTAGTTTTTCTTGATGCCGATCGTGAAAGCTTAGACCTGCAAGTCAACGAAGCATCAAGGTTGCTAAGACCCGGTGGGGTTTTAGCCGTAGCCCATGCACTTTGGCGTGACCGAGTCCCAGATCAAATGCTCCGAGATGACAACACCCAAATTTACCGTGACGTTCTAAAAACCATCTCAAATATCGACCAGTTCATAAGCGTGCTATCGCCTATCGGTGATGGTTTGCTCTTAGCTAGCAAAAGAGCATAGCTAAGCCAGATAAACGAAAACCACCTGTTCAACAGGTGGTTTAGGTCTAAGGCTTATCTATCGCTTTTTGATTCCGGCCAAGACCTTCTTTAGTAGTTCGACTTCCTCATCATTGAGAGAAATCGCTAACCGGCCACCGCCTTCAGCTGGAATTTTCAAAACGAGTAAACCGCGAGCTTCGCGCTCAACTTCCATTGGACCGTCCCCGGTACGTGGCTTCATAGCTGCCATAAAGACTCCTTGATGCGTAGGCTTTACCCTGAGCTTCTATTAAACCATGTTCTAGGGGTCTTTTTTGCCTTGTTAGGAACTTAGGCAGTCAACCAAAGGCTTAGCGCCTGCTCACAAGCATAGATCTGGGCTATTTCAACAGCTTCATCGTCAGCATGGGCCTTGTTTGGGTCGCCTGGGCCAAAATTCACAGCCGGTATCCCAAGAGCGCTAAAGCGGGCAACATCGGTCCAGCCATACTTAGGAAAAGGAGTGGTTCCAGTTGCCTTCACGAAAGCTGCTGCCTCTGGAAGATCAAGGCCAGGTCTTGCCCCATCGGCAAAATCTGCAATCTCAAGGTCATAGCCTTCAAATAGTTCACGCAGATAACTCTCAGCCTCGGCCGAATTCTTACTAGGAGCAAATCTGTAATTCACCGTTATGGTTGCCCGGTCTGGGATCACGTTAGCTGCAATCCCTGAATCCATGAGAACTGCATTCAGGCTCTCTTTATATACCAAACCATCAACTTCAATTTCTTGAGGAACATAGGCAGCCAAAATGCTAAGTGGTTTAGCTGCCTTATGCAGGGCATTCTCCCCCATCCAAGGTCTTGCTGAATGAGCCTTAACCCCAGAAAGAGTGATTATTGCTCGAAGAGTTCCATTACAGCCACCCTCAACCCGAGCATTGCTTGGTTCACACAAAACAGCAAAGTCTGCCTTCAATAATTCAGGCGAGTTTCTTGAAATCCGACCTAAACCGTTGAGTGCTGAATCAACTTCCTCATGGTCATAGAACACCCAGGTCACATCGACATTAGGTTCAGTTATGGCAACCGCAAGCTTCAACTGAACCGCAACACCGGCCTTCATATCTACTGTTCCTCGACCCCAAAGCACATGGGATCTTTCCAAATCAATGATTTTAGTTGGCAGGTTATCGGCAACCGGAACTGTATCGATGTGGCCGGCGATAACCACCCGCTTAGCCCTGCCCAAATTGGTCCTCGCGATAATGGCATCACCATCTCGGATAACCTCAAGATGCGAATAGGCCTTTAAGCCAGTTTCGATAGCATCGGCTAACTCAGTTTCATTACCCGAGACCGAGTTGATATCACACAGTGCACGGGTTAGTTCTAAAACATCAGTATTTAATTCAAGTTTTACGCTCACCTATCCACCCTACTTGTAACCTTGTAGTGATGAATACTTCAACTCAGATAAATCAGGCATGGGGCATGGGCTTAGCCACCATTGCCCAAGACGGCACCATCCTAGACACCTATTATCCAAAGCCGCAGCTAGGACCAGCCCCGACCAGCGATGTCGTTTATATGATGGACCGCGAGTTTGACTCCCTGATCGGCAAAGACCCTAGAAGAAACGTTGAAGTTAAAGCAGTCAGGACAGAAATAGATCTCGAGACTCCCGTTTCATCAACACCAGATGCATATCTACGTCTTCACCTACTGTCCAAACTGCTAGTAAAACCAAACAGCATCAACCTGGAAAACTTAATGGCCCACCTACCGATAGCGGTATTTAGTTCGATCGGTGTTCTGTCTGTTTCAGACTATGAAAACCTGCTGCCAACCCTTCAAAGACAAGGTGTTACCGTCCACTCGATAGACAAATTCCCAAGACTTGTTGACTACGTTGTTCCTATGGGAGTCAGAATCGCCGATGCTAATCGAGTAAGGCTGGGAGCCTATCTATCTTCAGGCACCACCATCATGCATGAAGGTTTCGTTAACTTCAACGCTGGCACATTAGGAACTGCAATGGTTGAAGGTCGAATTGCTCAAGGTGTAGTTGTGGGCAATGGATCAGATATTGGTGGTGGAGCATCCATCATGGGAACTCTATCCGGTGGCGGCAGAGAACGTGTAAGCATTGGTGAACGAGCACTTCTGGGTGCTAACGCAGGTATTGGTATCTCCATCGGCGATGACTCGGTGGTTGAAGCAGGACTGTATGTAACAGCAGGAACTAAGGTAACCATCATTGATGGTGAAGCTGAACGAATCGTTAAAGCTTTAGAACTTAGTGGATTACCCAATCTGTTATTTAGACGAAATTCACTAAACGGAAGAGTTGAAGTTCAAAACCGTCAAGGTGTTGGAATAGTTCTAAACCCAGCCTTGCATGCTTAGCCGCGGATTGAATCCCAGCCAATTATTGAAACTGCAATTCCATCAAGCGTGACAGAATTTCCATTTGCTTGAGTTACGTTGCCGATGGCTTTGAATCCTTTAGGCAACTCTGTTCCTTTAGGGAATGTAGCGAGCAGAGAGTGGTCTTCCCCGCCATAGAGCACCCAGTCCATGCCACTAACTTCAAGCCTGGCTGCTGCCTGCTCTAATACTGCCTCAAAACCTTGAAGTGCTGATCCGGTTAAATCAATAGATACGTTCGATGCTTTAGCAATTCGACTAGCGTCCTTCACTAAACCATCAGAGATATCAAGCATTGCTGTTGCCCCAGAGTTATTTGCCACGACTCCGAGTAATACCGGAGGCATCGGTCTTTTCTGAATTTCAACTAGTTCATCAAAAGCTGAAGTTGACGAGTCATTTCTTTGCAATAGAGCTAAACCAGCGGCAGCTTTACCTAAAGTTCCGGCAACAGCAAGAACATCCCCGAGCTTAGCCCCACTTCGCAAAACAGGTTCTTTACCTTGCAGATCACCGTGAGCGGTCACCGAGATAAAGACCTTTTCAGACATAGCCAAATCCCCGCCAACTACTGATGCTCCTGGCGCTAACTCTCTAATGCCTGCATTAAGCCCATCTGCAAAATCTTCTAGCCAGGTGATCTCTGTTGTTCCAGGCAGAGCAACCGCAACAACTAAAGCAGTTGGTTTAGCTCCCATGGCTGCAATGTCAGAGACATTGCTTGCGATGGCTTTAAAACCTAAATCAAAGCCGGTTGACCAATCAAGTCTGAAGTCATGATCTTCGATCATGGTGTCTGTCGTAACAACAAAGCGACCGTCGGTTGTAGCAACCACCGCGGCATCATCGCCTGGGCCGACTAGAACCTGATCACCTGCGATTAGCCTGCCGATGGTAAGTCTTAGCGACTCACCTTCACCGAGTTCGGTTAACGTTTTTACCTGCATAGGTTTAAAGGTAGCCTGTTTGAGATGAAGTTTTTTAGAGTTTTATTGGTTCTTCTGCCCCTAACCTTGGCTGGCTGCTCCGCTACCGTAAACCTCGAGCCAGCACCAGATGCCAATAATCCTGGCTGTGCAAAGCTCATCGTTCGACTTCCGCAATCAACTGATAATCAAGATCGAAGAACCACCAGCTCGCAGTCAACAGCTGCCTGGGGAACCCCCGCAGTAATCACTTTGACCTGCGGCATCAAACCTGTCATGGTCAGCGCTCTTGAGTGCATAACCGCTGGCGGCGTTGACTGGATTGTTGATGAATCCCAAAAGCCGATCTACAGATTTATTTCCTTTGGTAGAACGCCAGCAACGATAGTCACAATCGATTCAACTAAAGCTTCAGGAGCAACTGTTTTAGATGATCTGGGTCAGGCCGTTCAGTTCACTAACCAAACCAATAAGTGCTTGGGTTAGTTTCTCTCGAAAGCTAGCTGGATAAGTTCATCAATCAAGTCAGGATAACTAACACCTGATGCCTGCCAACACTTTGGATACATCGAAATCGGTGTGAAGCCTGGCATCAGATTCAATTCATTCACAAAGAAACCATCTTTGGTCAAAAAGAAATCTGCCCTGGCTAAACCAAAACAGCCAAGAGCATTGAATGCTCTTGCAGCTAGAGTTTGAAGTTCATGTAGTTCTGCAGCGGATAGATCAGCGGGACAGATTAGTTCTGCCGCATCTGCATCACGGTATTTCGCATCAAAGTCATAGAACTCACGAGTCTTAACTACAATCTCACCGGCAACAGAAACCCTAGGCTTAGCGCCTGCTCTTCCAGAAAGAACAGCACATTCAATCTCACGACCAACTAGACCTTTTTCAACAGTAACCTTGCTATCTTCTTTGAAAGCTAGTTCAAGGGCAGTACTGAATTCAGCCATGTCTTTGACTTTAGAAACTCCAACTGAAGAACCGGCTCGGGCTGGCTTGACAAATAAAGGCAATGAACCTAAACCCCTAACCTGATCAAGTATTCCTTCAGGGTTAGCTAGCCACTCGGTTTGGTGAATCACAACATGTGGTGTGACCGGAAGCCCAGCAGCAATAAACAAAGCTTTGGAGAATTCTTTATCCATTCCAGCCGCACTGGCAAAAACACCATTACCAACATATGCAAGACCTAAAAGTTCCAGGTATCCCTGGATGGTTCCATCTTCACCGTTAGGGCCATGCAGAACTGGGAAAACAACATCAACCGCACCCAGTGAATGAGTTCCATTGGCATCAGCAAAGCTGAGTTCCCTGGAACCTGCAGTTGGCCAAATAATAGTTCGACCTTCAAAAACAACCTCGGGTAGTTCACCTTCGGTCAAAGCCCACTTGGCAACATTATCTTCTGCCAGAACATAAACACCATCACGAGTAATACCAACTGGAATCACATCATATTTAGTTCTGTCAATAGCTGAAAGAACACCGCTGGCCGTCGCGCACGAAATGCCATGCTCAGAGGATGCTCCACCAAACAAAACAACAACTGTTTGCTTAGCCATTACTCAGCCTCCGGCGCATCATTACTTTTAGTTAGTGATGGGGCAATGTCTTTTGGACTCATTCTTCCTTCAATAACCAGGTGCACCTGTTCAACGATAGGCATATGGACGCCTTTAGCAGCAGCCAAGGTCAAGATCGGTGCCACCGAGGTTAGACCTTCGGCTGTTTGCGATAAACGTTTTAGAACTTCACGCTTTGAATAACCTTTTCCGAGCATTTCACCGGCTTTGTGGTTACGCGAAAGCGGAGACTCAGAGGTTGCAATCAGGTCACCTAAACCGGCAAGACCAACCATGGTCTTTTTCTTAGCTCCATGGGCAACAGCAAATCTTGAAATCTCAGCTAGACCTCTGGTCATTATCGATGCCTTAGTGTTTTGTCCATAACCAACACCGTTGACGATACCGATGGCAACAGCTATCAGGTTTTTCAGGATGCCACCGAATTCAGTTCCAATCACATCTTTGTTAGTGAAGGTTGTGAAATATGAATTTGTGGCAGCAGCTGCAACCAGTGCTGCGTTGTCTTTAGATGTGCAGGCAGCAACACAGGCTGCCGGTTGTTCACTGGCAATCTCAAGTGACAGGTTAGGACCAGAAACCACACAGATTAGATCCTGCTCAATCTTTAGAACATCAGCGATAACCTCGCTCATCCGCAACCCTGAACCCTGCTCAACGCCTTTCATCAATGAAACGATGATGGCACCTTCAGGAATTAATTTGCCCCAGTCCTCCAGGTTACCCCTTAGGCTCTGCGATGGAACCGCGATATATACCTGTTGTGCTCCACTAAGAACTTCCCCTATGTCGCTTGAAACTATGAGGCTCTCAGGCAAGTTGATGCCAGGCATGTAATCACCGTTGCGGTGAGTTGCGTTGATCTCTTCGGTTAGCTCTAATCTTCTTGACCACAACATAACCTCGTTGCCAGCATCAACTAAAACCTTGGCGAAAGTCGTTCCCCAAGATCCAGCACCAATAACGGCTACCTTAGTCATTTCTTGCCTTTCGAAACTATCTTGCCGAATCTAACTTTTGCATTCGCAGGAAGCTTTGGTAGACCCAGGGATTCTCTGCGATCGTTTTCGGCCTTGATAATCAAAAACTTCTTGAAATTACCGTGCTCTGGTAAACCATGCTCACTTGGAATAAACCGTTTAGCCGGGGCCTTTTCACCTCGAATAACTTCAACCAACTTAGTGATCTCAACCATAACTTCATCACTGATAGCAACTAAATCTTCAGTTGAATTCTTCTTACCCATATATTTAGAAAGATCTATTGGTTTACCAATAACTATGTGCACCTTGTGCCAAGGCTTAGGTCTGATCTTGGAAGAGTAGGTGTCCATAACAACTTCAGTTCCCCACTGACCAACCGGAATAATCGGAACACCGGTTTCAAGTGAGAGCCTGATGGCTCCGGTTCTAGCCCGCATCGGCCACTGATTAGGCTCACGAGTTAATGTTCCCTCAGGAAAAATACCAATACAGTGGCCTGCTCTTAGAACATCATATGCAGCTTGCATCGGGTCGGTATTGTTTCTGCCATTTCTAAATACCGGTATCTGGCCGCAAGCCAATAACACCGGCCCTACGATAGGGGTTCTGAATAAACCCTCTTTAGCTAAGAAGTGCGGTGCACGGTGCAATTTGAAATACATCATGTATGCAACAGCTAGTGCATCCAAAGTAGTTACGTGATTAGCAGCTAACACGTAACCACCTGATTTAGGTAAGTTTTCAGTTCCGCTGAGTTCGATTTTATAAAGCAGACGAACAAAAGGTCTAAGGATGTTACCAAGTAGTCGAATTTGCCAAGTAATCTCAACCCCAGGTCTTAGGGCAGGTATCTTGATGGTGGCTGCTGATTTTTTAGCCATCTATTTATTCCGTGTAAGTAAACTGCGCACCAAGGGCAGTTAGCTTGTCTAGGAAGTGCTCATAACCGCGAGCAATCAACTGAACATTAGAAACATTAGATATTCCTTCTGCTGCTAGGGCTGCCACCATATGACTGAAACCACCGCGTAGATCTGGAACTCTGATGTCTGCCCCTTTTAGCTTTACTGGGCCTGAGATTACTGCTGAGTGATAGAAGTTTCTTTGTCCAAAACGACAAGAGTTACCACCCAAACATTCACGATAAATCTGAATGTTGGCACCCATCTGGTTTAGTGCTTCAGTGAAGCCGAATCTATTTTCATAAACCGTCTCGTGAACAATACTGAACCCAGTTGCCTGAGTCATCGCAACAACCAGTGGTTGCTGCCAGTCGGTCATAAAACCTGGGTGAACATCTGTCTCAATAACTACCGGTCTAAGCTCGCCACCAGGGTGAGAGAAACGGATTCCATCTTCCATGATTTCGAAAGCGCCGCCGATTTTTCTAAACACGTTTAGGAAAGTAGTCATCTCCTGCTGTCTAGCGCCACCAACCATGATGTCTCCGCCGGTGGCAAGAGCAGCAGCAGCCCAGCTAGCAGCTTCGTTTCTATCGAATAGCGCTCGATGTGAATAGCCGTTCAAAGTTGAAACACCTTCGATACGAATAACTCGGTCGGTATCCACCGAAATGATGGCACCCATCTTCTGCAAGATAGCAATCAAATCCAAAATCTCTGGTTCAACAGCAGCACCAGACAACTCAGTTAAACCCTGAGCTTTAGTTGCGGTTAGTAGCACCTGCTCGGTAGCACCAACCGAAGGGTAAGGAAGATTTATCTTGGCTCCATGCAAACCAGAAGGCGCAGACAATCTAGTTCCGTTAGGAAGCTTCTCGATAACTGCACCGAAACTTCTTAGCACTTCGAAGTGGTAGTCAACCGGACGATCTCCAATGTGACAGCCACCTAGATCAGGAATGAAAGCTTCACCTAGCTGGTGAAGCAGAGGACCACAGAACAAAATAGGAATGCGAGATGATCCTGCGTGCGCATCAATATCAACCATGCGAGCTGATTTCACATTAGTTGGGTCAAGAGTCATAACACCTGTGTCATCGAAAGTTATCTTAACGCCGTGCAGTTCAAGTAGTTGTTGAACAACTTCAACGTCACTGATCTTGGGAACATCGCGTAAGACGCTAGGAGTCTCACCCAAGATAGCTGCGACCATTGCCTTAGTGACAAGGTTCTTAGCACCTCGAACATCAACGCGACCGACTAGCGGTTTTCCACCTTGAACTTGAATCTGACTCATCTATTTCCTCGCTGGTAACGTCTTGGGCATCCAAGCCGGTCTATTCTTCTCAAACTCTGTAATCTCAACTTCGTTTTTCAGGGTTAGACCAATATCATCTAAACCTTCCATCAGGCGCCATCTGGTGTAATCATCTATCTCAAAACTAACGGTGATATCCCCAAGATGTGCTTTTCTGGCACTCAAGTCAACCGTGATTTCAACACCTGGATTAGCCTCAATTGCAGCCCAAAGTCTTTCCGTATCTGCTTCGGATATAACCCCTGTTACTAAACCTTGCTTACCCGAATTTCCTCTAAAGATATCGGCAAACTTAGGTGATAAGACCACTTTGAAACCATAATCACGAAGTGCCCAAACCGCATGCTCTCTTGATGAACCGGTGCCAAAATCAGAACCAGCAATTAGCACCTCACCGCTTTTATAGGCAGGGTCATTTAGAACAAAATCTGGATCTTGTCGCCAAGAAGAAAAAAGTGCATCTTCGAAACCAGTTTTTGTAATTCGCTTTAGAAAAACTGCAGGAATGATTTGATCGGTATCAACGTTGCTTCTTTTAAGTGGAACTGCAACACCGGTGAAAGTAATGAACTTATCCATTAGTTACCTTCCAAATCTGAAGGCGATGAAAGAGTTCCACGGATTGCAGTGGCTGCTGCCACCAACGGTGATACTAAATGCGTTCTAGCACCCTTTCCCTGACGACCTTCAAAGTTGCGGTTAGAAGTTGATGCTGCTCGCTCACCGGCTGCAAGCTGGTCAGGGTTCATACCCAAACACATGGAACAACCAGCAAAGCGCCACTCAGCACCAAAATCTTTAAAAATCACATCTAAGCCTTCTTGTTCTGCTTGCAATCTAACTCGAGCAGAACCAGGAACAACTAGCATCCTTAAGCCATCAGCTTTTTGCTTCCCCTTAATGATTGCGGCAGCACTGCGAAGATCTTCAATTCTCGAGTTGGTGCAGGAACCTAGGAAGACGGTGTCAATCTTGATGTCTTTCATCTTGGTACCAGGAACCAGATCCATATATTCAAGTGCTCTAGTTGCAGCTGCTTGATCATTAGCATCCAAGTAATCTTCAGGCTTAGGAACAACATCACTGAGCGAAACACCTTGGCCCGGATTAGTTCCCCAAGTAACAAAAGGTTCCAAACTGTTTGCATCTAAAAACACTTCTTTATCGAAGACCGCAGCTTCATCTGAAACTAGGCTCTTCCAATACTCAACTGCTTGATCCCAATCGCTGCCTTCTGGAGCGTGCGGCTTATCTTTTAGATAAGCGAAAGTTGTTTCATCGGGTGCCACCATGCCTGCACGAGCACCAGCCTCAATAGACATATTGCAAATCGTCATCCGTGCTTCCATCGATAAAGCTCTAATCGCTGAACCACGGTATTCAAGAACATAACCTTGACCACCACCGGTGCCAATCATGGCAATAATGGCCAAGATGATATCCTTCGAGGTCACGCCAGGCCGCAGGGTTCCTTCAACATTGATAGCCATAGTTTTAAATGGCTTCAAAGGTAGCGTTTGGGTTGCTAGAACATGCTCAACTTCGCTGGTTCCAATCCCCATGGCCAAAGCACCGAAAGCGCCGTGGGTTGAGGTGTGTGAATCACCACAGACCACAGTAATCCCAGGCATAGTCAAACCAAGTTGCGGTCCAACCACGTGAACAATCCCCTGATCAATATCCCCGAGTGAGAAAATACGAATACCGAACTCTTTAGCGTTGTGTCTCAGTGCCTCGATTTGAATTCGGCTAGTTGGGTCAGCTATTGGCTTATCAATATCTATGGTTGGGGTGTTGTGATCTTCGGTTGCGATGGTTAGCTCTGGACGTCGAACTGGACGGTTAGACATGCGAAGACCATCGAATGCCTGGGGGCTGGTAACTTCATGAATTAGATGAAGGTCGATGTATAGCAAATCGGGTGCGCCGGCTTCACCCTTGACCACCAAGTGGTCATTCCATACCTTTTCGGCTAGGGTTAGGGGCTTTACGGTCATCTTAGACACCTCAAATAAGAGCTTGAACCCTAAGTTTACCAGCGTGGCGTAGATTGGCAGGGTGACCAATACCGACCAAATACAGCGTAGAACCATCAAGATACTGGCTTTAGGCCAGGTTTTAGGTGGTTTTGGGCTTGGTTCTGTCCTCTCAATTGGTTCCCTTTTAGCCCGTGATCTGAGTGGTTCTGAGGCTTGGGCAGGTTCAGCAGCCACTTTTGCCACCCTCGGAGCAGCCATTTGGGCTATTCCACTATCCCGATTGGCCTATGCCAAAGGTAGAAGAGTCTCACTTGGAACAGGAGCTGCCCTAGCTATTACCGGTGCGATGACAGTTATTGAAGCGGCCAGCGTAAGGCTCTTCCCACTACTGCTTCTAGGAATTTTCTTATTAGGTGCCGGTTCCGCAACCGCACTTCAAGCTCGATTCGCAGCAACCGATATTCCAACCCCTGGTAAAACTGGAAGATCTATCGGTCTAGTAGTTTGGGCAACCACTTTTGGTGCCGTTATCGGACCTAACCTATTTGGTGTTGGTGAAACTATCGGCAATGCACTTGGTATGCCCCATCTAACCGGACCATTCTTGTTTACTGTAGCGGCTCAGGTTTTTTCAACTCTTATCTTTTGGTTTGGGTTAAGGCCAGACCCTTTGATTTACGCTCAACAATTACAAAAAGATGCCGGTAAAGCAAAACACAAGATTTCAATTAAGTCAGCATTGGCAACCTTGAAAGCTAACCCGGTTGCTAGATACGCAGTTATCTCAGTTGCTCTTTCACATATGGTCATGGTCTCGGTTATGAGCATGACGCCGGTCCATATGCAAGATATGGGTTATGACGTTGTTGTTGTTGGTTTCACTATCAGCATTCACATTGCAGGAATGTATGCAGCATCTCCGGTGATGGGATACCTGGCCGACAAAATAGGTAAGAAGCGGATGATATTGATCGGCCAGTTCACGTATGTTTCGGCTATTTGTTTTGCTGGCTTCGGTCACGATGATCGATGGATGGTAACCATTGGACTTGGATTACTAGGACTTGGATGGTCTGCTTCAACAGTTGCTGGCTCTGCTCTATTAGCTTCAAGTCTTCCGCAGAATGAGAAGACCAACGTTCAGGGTCTTAGTGACTCGCTCATGAATCTAAGCGGTGCTACCGGCGGAGCAATAGCCGGAACTATTTTGAGTGTGGTTGCTTTTGCTGGACTAAATTTGTTTGCAGTGATACCAATTACCGCAGTAGTTGTGATGTCACTAATAATAAAAACTAAGAATTAGCGAATAGCTAGAAGTTGATCCCAGGTTGGTCCGCAGCAGCCACCTTCACGCTGAATCGAAAACTCAGCAGCCCGACAAGCTAATTCCAAAGACTCTTGCAAACTATTTCCGGCAGCTAGAGCCGCTAAGAATGCACCGGTGTGAATATCTCCTGCACCATTGGTATCAACAACAGGAACCTTACGACCAGACGCATCAGCAACAACTTGTCCGTTGTGATGTAATTCGGCTCCATCTGGACCTTTACGAAGGAGGAGCCAAACATCATCGCTTACGTGAGGAGCTAACTTGGCATATTCGCTCTTATTACAGGAAATTAAAGACGCATGTTTACCTAGCCAGTCCAACGACTCAACGCTTAGTTCTGCGGTGGTTGGCCCCGGATCGAAAAGTATTTTGCTCTTGATCAGACCGCTGGCAAAAAGCTCTTCAAAAGCTGCCTTAGATGTTGGATAGACCAATTCGTAGCCATAGATCACCAACCAGTTATCCTCTGCATAGTCGTATTGCTTGAGCTCTTCAAAAGACCTCAAACCTTCGGCACCAGACTGGGTCACAAAACTTCGCTGGCCATTAGGCTCCACCAAGGTAATACAAAGCCCAGAGTCCCCTTGGCTATAGGTCTCAATACCTTGAGCCTCAACCCCTTCAATGGCCATAGCCGCCTTTATGGCATCTGCCCTAGGCCCATTACCTAATGGTGAACAGTGAACGGCCTTTAGACCTAGTTTGTTGGCGGCTGCTTCAAGATTTAGCGCTCCACCAACCTGGCTGAAGGTCTTGGTGGCTAAAACATCCCCACCAGGCTCAGGTAATTGCGGAACATAGGTAACCTGATCCACTAGCCCACTGGCTAGCGAGATTAGCTTGGTTGGTTGAAAATCGGTTAACTGCATCGGTTTAACCCTAGCCGAATAAGCCAAACCGCCTTCAAAAAACTAACCTTGAAGGCGGAATATGGTGACCCCAGCGGGATTTGAACCCGCGCTACTGCCGTGAGAGGGCAGCGTCCTAGGCCGCTAAACGATGGGGCCGTAAAGCAACCTCTCTATTATGCCAGAGTCAGAGCTATGAAACTAGCCCAGTTTTAGGCGAATACTCGCAAAGCGTTCGGTGCCACCTTGCATTCCACCGGTGAATCACCAACATGTTCACCATCACTGTATGCAGGCATACCTGGTGAATCTAGAGTTACCTTAGTAGCTCGGATGATTTCAACTGCTGGATGGGTAACGTGCTTACCTTCATACACTGTTGGAAATATTTTTATTAGTTCTAAACGACTTATTGAATTTAGAATAAACAAATCTAATTCACCATCATCAACAGATGCTTCCGGTGTGATGTATAGGCCACCACCATAACTAGGTGAGTTAGCCACTGTGCAAAGATTTGCTTCAAAAATTCTTTCAACCCCATCTATAACAGCACGATAAGGGATTGGTTTAAACGCAGCCAACTCTCGATACATCGCAAAACGATATTTGATAGGTCCTTTGATCCAATTCCAAGTATTTGCTCGCCTATTTACCAAGGCATCAAAACCAGCGCTGACCGCACCGAAAGAGTAGAACTTGCTTGAATGCGATTGAGACTCAATTAAATCAACTAACCGGGTCGCACCCATTTTAGAAACAATGTGCTTAACACCCGCAACCACGTCATGTATCGGAAGTCCGAGTGCGCGAGCAGAATCATTGCCTGTCCCAGATGCTACTAGACCAACCGGAACATCTGTTTTAGCTGTTGCATTAACACCAAGGTGGAACATACCATCGCCACCAACAACAATCAGACCTGCTATTTCCTTACGTTCAATGGCCCGCTTTGCCTTCTCGCTGGCGACCTGAAAACTCTCCCCCGAAAGATCCATGAGTTCAATGCCATGTTTGGCAAATTCCTCTTTAGCCAATAAACCATCGGCCTTACCGCGACCACGACCTGAAGTCGGGTTAATTACAATCCCTAGCTTCACCATTTATTTCCTTCGCAACATCTGAGCATTGATGGCAACAATCAAAGTTGAAACAGACATCAATACCGCTCCCAGTGCAGGAGTCAAAACCAAACCTAATGGCATGAACAGACCAGCAGCCAACGGTATTGCCAGAATGTTATAACCTGCAGCCCACCAAAGATTCTGCATGGACTTAGCCCTCACCCTTTTACTTAGCCGCACCGCTCGAACTACAGCCATCGGATCACTGCTCAGTAAAACAATGCCCGCGGTTTCAATGGCAATGTTGGTTCCAGCACCAACCGCGAAGCTAACATCAGACTGGGCTAAAGCTGGCGCATCATTAACGCCATCACCAACAAAGCCAATCACCGCCTTATGAGCCTGCAAGTTCTTTATGGTCTCAGCCTTCTGCCAAGGTAGCGCTTCGGCAAATACCTCGCTGATCTTCAACTCAGTTGCAACATGGTTGGCCACTCCTTGAGCATCTCCAGTCAGCATGCCAACTGTTATTCGCTGTGACTGTAATTCGTAAACAGCTTGAGCTGAGGTTGGCCGAATCACATCACCAACTTTAAGCAAAGCTTCCAAAACGCCATCAACCACAACACAGATAACGCTCTGACCGTTATTAGTGACCTGATCTGCCCAAACCAAGTCAGTAACTTCCATGCGAATATTTCGTTCAACAAGTAAAGCTGGTGAACCAACCAAAACACTGTATTTACCTAAACTTCCGGAAACACCTTTACCAGCTAACGCTTCAAAACCTTTGAGTTTTAGTAATTTCAAACTTCTTTTATCGGCAGCATCCATAATCGATTTCGCAATCGAATGCTCACTGCCACTTTCAACACCAGCGGCTAGCGCAAGAACTTTATCCTCATCATAAAGTTTCGATTTACTGGCTAATCGAATACTCATAACCCCACGGCGACCCTCAGTGAGAGTTCCGGTTTTATCAAATAGCACAGCATGCAATTTGGCTGCTTGCTCGAACATAGATCTGTTTCTAATAAGTAACCCAGATGAAGCAGCCTTTGCTGTTGTAATGGCGGTTACCAAAGGTATTGCTAAACCAAGAGCGTGAGGACAAGCAATTACTAGAACAGTAACGACTCGCTCTAAAACAAAGTCAGCGCTCTGAGTTCCATTAATCATCCAGTAGCTGGCGGTAATCACAGCCGAACTCAAAGCAACATAAAATAGCCAGCCAGCTGCCCTATCGGCTAACCGCTGGGTTTTAGATTTGGTTTTCTGAGCTTGTTCAACCAACATAACGATTTGCGAAAAGGCAGTGTTATTTCCAGTTGCCGTTGCCTCAATGACCAGTGAGCCAGCCTTCAAAGATTCATCAAAGGTATTTGAAGTTCCTGCAAAAACAAGTGAACCCTCAAGTTTTTCCACCAAAGCTGATTCACCTGTGAGCAGGGATTCATTGACCTTAGCTGAACCACTAACCACAACACCATCAACTGGGACTAGAGCGCCTGGAGCAATGACTATTTTGTCTCCTAGTTTGATCTCCGCAACTAATACAGTGGTCTGCTTCTTACCAACCAGCAACGTTGCTGAATCAGGAATGAGGTTCTTTAGTTCTCCTAAAGCTCCGCTAGCACTCATCACTGCTTTCATCTCAAGCCAGTGCCCTACCAACATAATCAAAATTAGGGTTGCTAACTCCCACCAAAAATCCGTGCCGGATAAGCCAAAACCAACCAGTTGGCTCAAAGTCAGAAAGAGACTGTATAGAAAGGAAACAACCAGAGCTAAGGCAATCAGCGCCATCATCCCCGGCTTCTTGCTCTTTATTTCCTGCAACCCAGAAGTCAGGAACACTCTTCCCGAAATAAAGAACAGGACGATTCCCAAAACCGCAGGAATGTATTGCGCTCCAACAAAACCTAAAGCCTTAAAACCAAAAAGCATTTGAATCGTGTGTGAGAAATAGACCACTGGAATAGTCAATAGAGTCGCAAGTAAAACCTGCTTCTTGAACACATTCGGATCATGCGCCGAGTGATCCATGCTTGAGTGGTCCATCTTTGAATGGTCCATTGCTTTGTGTTCATGGTTGCAGGTGCATTCGCCTGGTGGACAATCGCAAGTAGATTTGGCTACCTTCTTGGTTGGTTTGACCTCGTGCATTGAGTGGTCGTGTTCATCCATAGTTAGCTCCTAAAGGGGACCTTTCTAGTCTCCCACGCCTTGTATTCTGACATGTATGAAGATAACTAAGTACACCCATGCTTGTCTGGTAATTGAAGATCAAGGAAAGAAGCTGGTCTTAGACCCAGGTGCTTACTCAGAACCCATGGATAACCTTAGGGATGTTGTGGCCCTAGTTATTACCCACATCCATGACGATCACTGCTTTGAAGATCAAATCAACCGAATTCTAGAATTCAGCCCAGAAGCGAAAATCTATGGTCCGGATGATGTTGTAAACAGACTTGAAGATTTTAACGTGATCGCCATCTACCATGGTGATCATTACAGCAATGGACCATTCACTATAGAAGCTTTCGGCGATCTCCACGCTGAAATACATCACAGTTATCCGTTAGCTCAAAACCGTGGCGTCCTAATCAACGACAGACTTTATTACCCAGGCGATAGCTTCACTCTGCCAGATCGTCCAGTTGAATTGCTGGCTGTTCCTACCAGCGCACCTTGGCTAAAAGTTGGTGAGGTTATGGACTTTGTTACCGCCATCGATCACAAGCAATCATTTGCAACCCACAACGCATTACTCAGTGATTTTGGTCATGCTCTTAACAATGGACGAGTAAAGGCAATAACTGAATCTAAAGGTGGAACTTTTACCTACTTGCTACCTGGAGAGAGTCTCGAGATCTAAAGCTTCTTCAGGGCAAATGTTCTGAGCAGTTGCTGTAAAAGGAATATTGGAAGTAAGAAGATTACTCGCCCATCAAGGGAAAAGTAATCCCAAACATTTGTGACTATGAATGTTGCTAAAGTGCAGACAAGAAAAATAGCTGCAATAGCATTGGCGAATTTCATTTGTTGCCAAGCACCATCGTCTTTGATTGGTCGACTAGCTAGATACAAAGTCCTCGCAACAACCGCGAAGTTGTATGTAATCATCATTGCCAACACCGTTATAGTGTGAATCAAAGCTGAGGACAAAGGTAGCGGGTTCGTGCCCAGCATGGGGGTAATAATATAAAGACCGCCGGCTACCGAACAAGCCACCGCAGACCGCTTTGCATATTCATTGAACTTTTCATACTTGTAATCCATTTTTACCCCTATCATTTGGTTGCTACAAGGTTAGGCCATTTTGCGGGCTTATTTCCAATAAACAACTCGCGTGTCAAATCAATCGCCGATGCATCCCAATATCTCTCAGCAGAGAGTAATTCAAACTATTTCTAAGACTCTTTCTTTTTCACGCAGGCAGATAGCCAATTAAAGCAAAACAGCCAGATCCTAAGATCTGACTGTTATTCGCTGGGATACCAGGACTCGAACCTAGAACAAATGAACCAGAATCACTCGTGTTGCCAATTACACCATATCCCAATGAGCCCTAAGGGCTCGATTACCCATTCTACCTGCGACTAAACAGACTGGGCAAACCTCTTTAGACGAGTAATCGTCTCGTCCTTACCAAGAATCTCCATAGATTCAAACAACGGTGGGCTGATACGTTTGCCTGAAATGCCGGTTCTCAATGGCCCAAAAGCATTACGAGGCTTCTGACCCATTTCTTCAATTAACTTCTGATTCAATAGCGTCTGAATATTATCAGTTCTAAATTCCTCTTCAGCAATACCCTCCAAGACTGCAACTGCAGCCAAAGTAATTTCAGAGCTGTTTTCAGGTAAGCCTGCTTTGGCATCTTCATCAACTGAAATCTGATCAGAAGAGACAAACAGGAAGCCAAGCATTGGCACTGCTTCAGAAAGCACAACTATACGCTCCTGAATCAAAGGTGAGGCTTGCTTTAAAATCGATAACTCAAGGTCCGTTGGAACCGAACCAATCACACCTGCACTCTGCAGATAAGGAATCAGTCTTGATGTGAACTCATCTAAAGTCAAAAGACGCAGGTGACTTGCGTTAATTGAATCCGCCTTTTTCTGATCGAATCTTGCCGGGTTTGGATTCACATTGGCAACATCAAATGCAGCAATCATCTCATCAAGACTGAAGACATCTCTATCGGCACTAATACTCCAACCTAGTAGAGCTAGGTAGTTCAAAAGACCTTCAGGAATGAAGCCTCGGTCGCGGTGGTGGAAAAGGTTGGATTCTGGGTCACGTTTAGATAGTTTCTTATTACCTTCACCCATAACAAATGGCAGGTGACCAAATTGCGGAATGAACTTTGTAATACCGGCTTCAAACATTGCATTATAAAGAGCTATCTGTCTTGGAGTTGAAGATAGCAGGTCTTCACCTCTGAGCACATGGGTAACCCCCATCAAAGCATCATCGACTGGGTTCACTAATGTGTATAGCGGTTGACCGTTAGGTCTAACTACAACAAAGTCTGGAAAAGAACCAGCCGGGAAAGTAATTTCTCCCCTCACTAGATCGGTGAAAGTTATATCAACATCTGGAACACGCAATCTAAGCGCAGGAGTTCTCCCCTCTGCTTTATAACGAGCATTTTGCTCGCCAGACAGTTCTCTTTCAGAGTTGTCGTAACCGAGCTGAACAGCACGACCGTTGGCTTTGTTTCTAGCATCAATTTCTTCGCCAGTTAGAAAACTCTCATAAAGGTGACCTGAAGCCTTGAGCTTCTCAATTACTTCAATATAAATATCTGATCTTTGAGACTGTCGATAAGGCTCGTTGGGGCCGCCAACATCAATACCTTCGTCCCAGTTCAGCCCTAGCCATCTAAGGCCTTCAAGAATCATCTCGTAGGACTCTTCACTGTCTCTTTCAACATCAGTATCTTCAATGCGAAACAGGAAAGTTCCCCCTGTGTGTCTGGCGTAAGCCCAGTTAAACAGGGCGGTGCGAACTAGACCTACGTGCGGAGTTCCGGTAGGTGAAGGACAGAACCTGACCTTTATATCTTTACCGGTAGCAGTGGTGAAAGGTGCAGTAATTTGATTGGACATAACCCTTTAAGTCTAAGCGACTGGGTTAGTTAAGGTTCCGATTCCCTCAATGGTTATCTCAATGGTTTGACCTGAAACAATCTGGCCTATGCCGGCTGGGGTTCCAGTCAGAATTATATCGCCTGGTAATAAGGTCATGGCTTGAGAAACGTGTTCGATGATTCTTGGAACTTTGTGAATCAAAAGATCAATGGAAGCTTTTTGTCTGATCTCCCCATCAACTCGGGTTTCAAGGATTTGACCATCTACTTCAAACTCGGTTTCAACCCAAGGTCCCAGTGGGCAGAAAGTATCAAAGCCTTTGGCTCTGGTCCACTGCACATCTTTATCTTGGATATCTCTTGCTGTGACATCATTAGCGATGGTGTATCCCCAGATGTGCTCGTTAGCATTCTCAGCTCTAACATCTTTAGCTAGTTGACCTATAACAATTGCTAGTTCACCTTCGTGGTCAACTCTTTCTGAAATTGAAGGAAGCACTATCGATTCATTAGGGCCAATGACAGAAGTTAGTGGCTTTAGGAATATCAGTGGCTCCTTAGGGAGTTCTCCACCCATTTCAGCAGCATGATCTGCATAATTTTTACCAATGCAAACAATCTTGCTGGTTGGCAAAATCGGTGGTAGTAGTTGAAGATCTTTGATTGGAAGGCGCTCGCCTGTTGTTTCGTAGCCTTGAAAGATGGGGTGACCTCTAAAAATTACCAGTTCAGGTCCATCAACTAAACCCCAACCGATACGATCGCCGGAAGTGAATTTAGCGATTCTCATTGGCTGAGTTTCACTAACCAGTTGTGACGATCTTGAACCCGACCATATTGAATGCCGGTCAGTTCTTCACGAATACTCATGGTTAGTTCCCCGGCTTGCGCATCATCAGGGCCAATGGTTTCAAATTTGCTCTTGAGCTGACCAATTGGAGTTACCACCGCTGCTGTTCCACAGGCAAAGATTTCAGTTATTTCACCTGAATTATAAGCATCACGAATTTCATCTAAGGTGACAGTTCTTTCTTCAACAGAAATTTTTCTGTCTTTTAGTAACTGGATTATGGAATCTCGAGTAATCCCTCTGAGAATCGTTCCACTCAAAGAAGGGGTCACCACATGGCCATCTTTGTATACGAAGAATACGTTCATGCCACCGAGTTCTTCTATGTATGTGTGAGTTTCGGCATCAAGGAACAGAACCTGAGAACAACCGTTCTCATAACCTTCACCTTGGGCTAACAAGCTAGCCGCATAGTTACCACCGGTCTTTGCTTCACCGGTTCCGTATCTTCCGGCACGAGCTGAATCTAAAGCAACCCAGATCTTTACAGGCTTGATGCCGCCGGTGAAATAAGGCCCGACTGGACTAGCAATTACTCGGTATTCGGCACGCTCTGCTGCTCGAACACCTAGGAAGGATTCCGCTGCTATCTCGAAGGGTCTGATGTATAGGGTCTTCTCGTTTACTGGTTCTGGAACCCAGTCACCATCAACTTGGATTAACTGCCTCAGTGACTCAACAAACAGCTCAACTGGCAATTCAGGCAAAGCCATCCGGTGAGCAGACTTCTGCATTCTCACACCGTTATCTCTAGGTCTAAAGGTGTGAATCGAACCATCTTCGTGACGATATGCCTTTATGCCTTCAAAAATTTCTTGACCGTAATGAAAAACGGCGCTAGCTGGATCCATCAACATCGGACCATATGGTTCGACTCTGGCGTTATGCCAACCATTTTCTTTAGTCCACTCGATGATTACCTGGTGGTCGGTGAAGTTAACTCCAAAAGCAGGATTCTTTAGAAGTTCGATCCGATCCGCATCTGGAAGCGGACTATCTGACTTAATTACAGCAAATTCTTGCGACATCTCTTCTTCTTTACAGTTGTTGGAAAATACTTTGAGCTATTTCAGTTGTGGTGCGCTTAGCTGTTCGACTTGTTGAAAGATCATTAGCAACAGCTCGTTCAATTCTGGCTGCCGCAACCGGGTTGCCAAGGTGATCTAGCAGCATAGCCGCTGACAAAATCGCTGCGGTTGGATCAGCTATTCCTTTACCTGCAATATCAGGTGCTGAGCCATGCACCGGTTCAAACATCGAAGGGAATGCGCCGGTTGGATTAATATTTCCAGAGGCGGCAAGGCCGATGCCACCACCGATAGCAGCAGCCAGGTCAGTTAAGATATCGCCAAACAGGTTATCCGTCACGATGACATCAAAACGCTCAGGGTCAGTCACCATATAAATAGTTGCCGCATCAATGTGTTGGTAATCAACTGTTACAGTTGGGTATTCTTTGGCAACTTCATCAACAGTTCTTTGCCATAGCGAACCAGCAGAAACAAGCACGTTGTGTTTGTGAACCAAAGTAAGTTTCTTGCGATCCCGATTAGCTGCAAGTTCAAATGCGTAGCGAACACATCTTTCAACACCAAATCTGGTGTTCACTGAAGTTTCGTTAGCGATCTCGTTTTCAGTTCCAACTCGGATTGCACCGCCGTTCCCAACATAAGCACCTTCGGTTCCTTCACGCACCACAACGAAGTCAATCTCACCTGGCTCTGCTAGTGGTGACTGAACGCCTGGGTATAGCTTGGTTGGACGCAGGTTAATGAAATGGTCAAAAGAGAATCTAAGTTTTAGTAACAGTCCCCGCTCTAGGACACCTGAAGGAACTTGAGGGTCACCGATGGCACCAAGCAAGATGGCATCGTGTGTAGCTAAAGACTCTAAGTCTTTTTGAGTTATGGTTTCACCGGTGGCCAGGTATCTTCTAGCACCAAGGTCATAGTCGGTGGTGACAAATTCAACTCCTGAACCACGGGTAGCCAGAGTCATTGCCTCTAAAGCGAGCACAGTGACCTCGGGACCAATACCGTCTCCGCCAATGACACCTAAGTTGATTTGTTTAGACACTAGAAACCTTCAGACTCTTTTATTACAACTTTACTTGAGCCAGCAAAACTAACGTCACAGAAGGCTTTAAGCCTTCCCGAGTTTGAATCTGACCATCACGGTTGATTAGGACCTTTATGTCAAGATTGCTGCCTTCAAGCGCCTCAGTAATAGTTGCAACATCAGGTAATACTTCGGGATCTCTGGGTCCCCCGAAACCGCCAACTAGGTTATCTCTGGAATGCCAAACCCCAAAAAGGTGACCGCCTGGTTTGATGTTGCTAGCTAGTCTGAGAAGTGCTGTTTTCAAATCCGCTTGGTTGATCTGAAGGTATGCAATTATGCCAAGGTCAACCGGATTGGTTTTAGGAACAAAACTAAGCGCATCGGAGCATGTGAAAGAACAGTTATCTTGAACATTCTCTTCTCTAGCAAATTGAAGGTATTTATCTAGAGCAACCTGAGAGAAATCAATGTTTTCAACCTGCCAACCTCGTTTAGCTAGATAAACAGAGTTTCTTCCTTCGCCGCCGGCTAAATCAATTGCGGTTTTTCCGGCGAGGTTCTGGCAATACTCAACAACGAAACGATTTTCTAGTTTGGTATAAATGAACTCATCAGTTGAATACTTATCGTTCCAATACCCTGAATCCACTATTTGGTAATGCCTAGCGGTAACACATTTTGAGCATCTTGAAAATTACCAAGGTTAGTAACATTCTTGGTACCCAAACTAGTCATATCTCCTTTAGCCTTACCGGCCTCAGTGGCGGTAGTGCCATAAATGTAATAGGTACCGGAGCGACTAAAGCCACTGGCGGTAGCCAAAAATGTTCCAGTTGAATAGGTAATGTTGATCGAACCTACGATGTGGCTAGCCGCAAAAGCTTCAGGCGATCGAGTGTCAATGATTGCTGTCACATTAGACACATCCAACTTTGAAGAGCCACAGGCGCTAAGAGTTGCCACCAAGATGAGGCTGAGGACGATTGAAATCGATAAACGGGACTGCGGTCTATTCATAGTTTCCATACCTTCAAGAATAACCTAAGCCCATAAACTTATGCTATGGCTATTGAAGTGACCCTAAATGAACTATCCGATGCTATTGATCGAGATGGGTTCGTCCTTGATGTTCGTGAAGACTACGAATGGGAGGAAGGCCATGTTCCTAAAGCCCACCACATCCCGATGAATGAAGTTGCCAACCAGCTAGACAAACTTGATGACGGGGCAAGAATTTTTATTATTTGTCGTTCCGGTGGACGGTCCATGACCGTGGCTAATTACCTAGAATCCCAGGGCTACGATGTGGTTTCAGTGGCCGGCGGAACAGACGGTTGGGCTAATTCAGGCAGAGAGCTTTCTTTCGAAGCTAGCCTCTAAAACTATTCAAGCTTTAGATCTATCGCCTTCAAAAGATCCGCATCAATAGCAACTCTGACTTCTTCCAGCACGCTAGTTGCAACCTGAGAGTCAACAGTAATCACAGATAGGGCTTTACCACCCTTAGAGTTTCTAGCAATCTGCATACCTGCGATATTGATGTTGTTTTCAGCGAAAGCTTTACCGTAAACCGCAACTATGCCTGGGCGGTCGGTATAGATCATCATGACGAAGTGTTCAGCCATTGCAAGTTCAACATCGTAACCATTGATGTTTACGATCTTCTGGTGCAGCTTAGGTCCTATAACAGTTCCTGAAACGGATGAGCTTGAACCATCAGGCAAGGTAGCTCTAATGGTTGTGACATTTCTATACTCTTCACTGAGCGATTCAACAGTGAGACTAACTTGAACACCACGAGCTTGGGCTAGTAGTGGAGCGTTCACATAGGAAACCTGCTCGGTAACCGCATTCTGATAGAAGCCCTTTAGACCAGCAAGTTTCAAAACTGAAACATCGTGAACTGCTATCTCGCCTCTAACTTCAACATCGATAGCGCTGACATTGCCGCCAGAAATACCAAACAATAACTGACCCATGTTTTCCATTAGTGCGATGCCTGGCTTCACGGAAGCATCAATAACTCCACCGGCAACATTCACTGCATCAGGAACAAGATCACCAGCTAAAGCAAGTCTTACGCTCTTAGCAACCGAGATGCCTGCTTTCTCCTGAGCTTCATCGGTTGAGGCACCTAGGTGTGGTGTCACAATGATGTTTTCTAATTGAAGTAGTGGTGAATCGGTTGGCGGTTCATTGACGAACACGTCAAGACCAGCACCGGCAATTCGCTTCGATTTCAACGCTTCGTATAGAGCTTGCTCATCGATGATTCCACCGCGAGAGGCATTCACGATTCTTAGTGAATCTTTAGCAAGAGCGAACTGGTCTGTTGAAATCATTCCGGTGGTTTCAGGTGTCTTAGGGATGTGTATCGTGATGAAATCTGAACGCTTCATTAGATCTTCCAATGAAACTAATTCAACACCGATCTGTTCCGCACGAGCTTGAGTGACATAAGGGTCATATCCGATAAGCGTTGCACCAAAGCCTTTTAATCTTTCTGCAACTAAAGTTCCAATTCGACCCAAACCAACTATTCCTATGGTCTTCTCATAAAGTTCAACACCGGTGAACTTAGAACGCTGCCACTTCCCAGCCTTCAAAGATGCATTGGCATCTGGGATGTATCGAGCAAGAGCAAAGATATGCCCGATGGCCAACTCGGCAGCTGAAATCACGTTAGAAGTTGGAGCATTAACCACCATCACACCAGCTGTGGTGGCAGCTTTGATGTCTACGTTATCTAAACCAACACCGGCTCGTGCAATTACTTTCAGATTAGGAGCAGCAGCAATAGCTTCAGCGTCAACCTGAGTCGCAGATCTAATCAATATTGCGCTTGCAGTTCCAAGAGCTTCAAGTAATACAGCGCGGTCAGTGCCATCGATGTTACGAACCTCAAAGTCAGGTCCAAGCGCTTCCACGGTTGCCGGTGAAAGTTCTTCAGCAATAAGAACAATAGGTTTAGCCAAGGTTAGAATCCTCGAAATTAGGGGGTGTTTTTTAGGCTGCAACAGCGAAGCGTAAGTCAATCTTACCCAAGCCTGACCTAGTCTTGTTCTGTGACCGATCTGATCTTCTACGCAGCCATCTCAGCCGATGGATATCTAGCTGGTCCTGACGGGGATATGAGTTGGGCTGAGAAATACCTGGCCTCAGGTGAGGATTATGGCTATGTTGCCCTGGTCACTTCTTCCAGTGCCATCTTGATGGGTAGAGCAACTTTTGAGTGGGAAATTGAAAGTGGCATCGAAGGCCCACGGCCAGTGCCCACCTATGTGTTGACCCACATTCCAGAGTTCTATCAAACTGCCAATGTTGAAAACATCAACTTCGTTGGTGGGGACATTGAACCGGTGGTGAGTCTTATAAAGGTGAGAAACCCAGGTCAGATATTTGTGATGGGTGGCGCTAATGTGGCCCAGCAACTAATCAAAGCCAACCTGATCGACACCATGAAATTATTTGTTTGTCCCGAAAATCTAGGCGACGGTATCAAAGCTTTCCAAGATGATTCCGCATACAACAACTTCACACTGGTTGATGAAAAACAATATCCTTCAGGAATCATTGAAGAGGTTTACAAAAGAACGCTTTAAAGATAAAACCCCTACCGAAGTAGGGGTTTAGTCTTTGGTGACTAGCGGGCGGCCTTGCCCTCTTCATAGTCATCTGAGTTTTTGATCCAGCTGAAGAGTTTACGTAGTGTTCTACCGACGCCTTCGATTGGGTGAGCCTCGCCCTTAGCTCTTAGAGCTAGGAACTCTGGCGCTCCAGCATCCTGGTCAGCGATGAAACGTTTAGCAAAAGTTCCATCCTGAATATCAGTTAAAACTGCGCGCATATTCTCCTTAACCTCTGGGCCAATAACTCTTGGACCTGAGATGTAATCGCCGTATTCAGCTGTGTCAGAAACTGACCAGCGCTGCTTAGCGATACCACCTTCATACATCAGATCAACGATTAGCTTTAACTCGTGCAGAACTTCGAAGTATGCAACCTCTGGCTGGTATCCAGCTTCGGTAAGAGTTTCGAAACCATACTGAATCAACTGTGATGCTCCACCGCATAGAACAGCCTGCTCACCGAAAAGATCTGTTTCTGTTTCTTCAGTGAAAGTGGTCTTGATGGTTCCAGCTCTGGTTCCACCAATAGCTTTTGAATATGAAAGCGCTAGCTGCAATGCGTTACCGGTTGCATCCTGCTCAACAGCAACTAGGTTAGGAACGCCTCGGCCATCGACATATTCACGACGAACAATGTGACCTGGACCTTTAGGTGCTACTAGGAAAACATCAACATCGGCTGGAGGTTTGATCAAGCCATAACGAATAGCGAAACCGTGACCAAAGACCAAAGCTTTACCGGCAGTTAGGTTAGGTGCGATCTCTTCAGCGTAGATATCTCTCTGACGAGGGTCTGGAGCCAAGATCATGATCACATCAGCCCAAGCTGACGCTTCTTGAACGCTAAGAACTTTTAAGCCAGCTTCTTCAGCTTTAGCCTTGCTCTTTGAGCCTTCCTTTAGACCAACCACAACATCAACTCCTGAATCCTTCAGGTTTAGTGAGTGCGCGTGACCCTGTGAACCGTATCCGATTACAGCTACCTTCTTACCTTGAATAAGTGAAAGGTCTGCATCCTTGTCATAAAAGATTTCTGCCAATTTATTCTTCTTCCTTTTTTACTTGTTTGGTTTAATTACTTCAAAACTTTTTCGGTGATTGATTTAGACCCTCTACCCATAGCCAAAACACCAGACTGGACTAGTTCTTTAATGCCGTAAGGCTCTAACACTTTGAGAAAAGCTTCACATTTTGCTGTTTCGCCTGTGATTTCAATAATCAATGCATCGCTCGCGACGTCAATGACACGGGCACGGAATAAGGTTACCGCTTCAAGAACCTGAGAACGAGTGGTGGCATCGGTTTTGACTTTAATCAGCATATGATCGCGCTCAACAGTGGTTTCTGGGTCTAGCTCAACCACCTTGATGACGTTTATCAACTTATTGAGCTGCTTGGTGACCTGCTCCAATGGAGCACCCTCGACGCTAACCACAACAGTGATTCTGGAAAAACCTTCAACCTCGGTTGCTCCAACAGCCAATGATTCAATGTTGAAACCTCGACGAGCGAACAAACCGGCAACGCGGGTTAGCAGACCTGGGCGGTCTTCAACCAAAAGAGATAGTACGTGCTTAGACATTACTCTTGCTCCCCCTCATCCCAAATCGGTCTGGCATCTCTAGCAAACTGAACCGCATCGTTAGATAAACCGGCTGGAACCATCGGCCAAACCATGGCATCTCGACCAACAATGAAGTCAATAACAACTGGTCGGTCATTGGTTTCAATAGCTAGCTTGATAGCCGCATCAACTTCGTCTTCTCTTTCAACACGAATACCGAGGCAACCATATGCTTCAGCTAACTTCACGAAGTCAGGAACCATCATGGTGTCTGTTCCAGTATTCAAATCTGTGTTTGAGTAACGCGAGTTATAAAACAGTGTTTGCCACTGTCTAACCATTCCCAAAGAAGAATTATTGATGATGGCAACCTTGATTGGAATATTGTTGATGGTGCAGGTTGCTAGTTCCTGATTGGTCATCTGGAAACAACCATCACCATCGATTGCCCAAACTAAACGCTCAGGTTGAGCAACCTTGGCACCCATGGCAGCAGGAACCGCATAACCCATAGTTCCAGCACCACCAGAGTTCAACCAGGAGTTAGGTCGTTCATACTTAATAAACTGCGCCGACCACATCTGATGTTGACCAACGCCAGCAGCAAACACAGCTTCAGGTCCACTGATCTCACCGATACGAGAGATAACAAACTGTGGTGAAAGCTTGCCACCATCAGGCTCGGTATAGCCAAGTGGATACTTAGTGCGTAGCTCGTTTAGGAAAACCCACCACTCAGCGATATCAATCTGCTTAGCTGAAAGTTCTTTACGAAGTTCATCGTTTAGTTCTGGAAGAACCTCTTTCAGGTCACCAACGATAGGAATATCAGCAAACTTAATCTTGCCGATTTCAGCAGGGTCAATATCTATGTGAATAACCTTTGCATTTACCGCAAAAGATTTAACCTGACCGGTAACCCGATCATCGAAACGTGCACCGAGAGTAATCAACAGATCACTTTTTTGTAATGCGGTAACCGCAGGAACGGTTCCATGCATGCCTGGCATACCTAGGTTCTGTGGGTCTGAATCAGGAAAAGCACCACGAGCCATAAGAGTTGTAACAACTGGTGCGCCGGTAATTCTGGCAAGTTCTAGTAACTCTTTATCTGCACCAGCTCGGATAATTCCGCCACCAACATACAAAACAGGTCGCTGTGATTCAACAATCATTTGGGCAGCAGCTTGAACCTGTTTGCTGTTTGGTTTTGTCACTGGCTTATAACCAGGAAGATCAACTTTAGGTGGCCAAATAAATTCCGCTTTAGCATTCTGTGCATCTTTAGCAATATCAACCAGAACCGGTCCTGGTCTTCCAGTAGTTGCAATCAAAACTGCTGCAGCCAGAGTTGCTGGAATGTCTTCTGCTTTAGTTACCAGAAAAGAGTGCTTAGTAATCGGCATTGTGATACCAACAATGTCTGCTTCTTGGAAAGCATCAGTACCAATGGCAGTTGAGTTCACCTGACCGGTGATAGCTAGAAGTGGAACAGAGTCCATGTGAGCATCAGCGATAGCGGTAACCAGGTTGGTAGCCCCTGGGCCTGAAGTGGCAATACAAACACCAAGTTTTCCTGAAGCTGAGGCATAGCCTTCAGCAGCATGACCTGCACCTTGTTCGTGACGAACAAGGATGTGTCTGATCTTGGTTGAATCCATGAGTGGATCGTAGGTTGGCAAGATGGCGCCACCGGGTAGACCAAAAATATCGGTCACACCCAGAAGCTCGAGGCTACGAACAATCGCCTGAGCACCTGTCAAAATCTCGTTAGTCATCTAAATTTCCTTGATTAGCCGCAGTATGCACCTTCGGCAGCTGAATGAACCAACTTAGAATATTTGGCCAAAACACCTCTGGTGTAGCGGGGTTCTAAAGGCACCCATGCGACTTTGCGGGCTGCCAACTCTTCGGGCTCAACTAGTAGTTCGAGCGTTCGAGCTGCGATGTTAACTCGAATCAAGTCTGAATCGCGGACCATGGCAATCGGACCTCCGTCCATTGCTTCTGGTGCTATGTGTCCGATACAAAGGCCGGTTGTGCCGCCTGAAAATCGTCCGTCAGTCAAGAGTAATACATCTTTACCTAGTCCCGCACCTTTAATTGCGCTGGTAATAGCCAACATCTCACGCATACCAGGCCCACCCTTAGGTCCTTCATACCTGATAACCACTACATCACCGGCAGAAATCTTGCCTTCGGTCAGAGCCTGCATAGCTGCAGCTTCTCTTTCAAAGACCCGAGCAGGCCCAGTAAAGTCCTCTAGATCGAAACCAGCAGTCTTAACAACCGCACCTTCAGGAGCCATTGAACCTTTGAGGATTGCAATGCCTCCGGTTTTGTGAATTGGGTTGGTCAAAGCTCTGATGATCTTGCCATCAGGGTCTGGTGGATTAATACCAGCAAGGTTCTCGGCAACAGTCTTACCGGTAACTGTTAGTGCATCACCGTGAATAAGACCTGCATCTAAAAGTGCTTTCATAACAACCGGGACTCCACCAACCCGGTCAACATCGGCCATCACGTATCTACCGAAAGGCTTGAGATCTCCTAGATGCGGAACTTTATCTGCAATTCTGTTGAAGTCATCAAGAGTTAGGTCAACTTCTGCTTCACGAGCTATAGCTAGGAAGTGCAACACAGCATTAGTCGAACCACCAAAAGCCATAGTCACAGCAATAGCGTTTTCCAGAGCCTTCTTAGTAATGATGTCTCTTGTAGTGATGCCCTGAGCAATCAGGTTCACTACTGCTTCACCTGAACGGTGGGCCCAGTTATCTCTTCTTCTATCTGCAGAAGGAGGAGAAGCTGAACCAGGTAGAGACATTCCCATTGCCTCAGCAGCACATGCCATTGTGTTAGCCGTATACATTCCACCGCAGGCACCTTCACCAGGGCAGATTGCTTTTTCAATTCTGTCTAGATCTTCAAGGCTCATAGTTCCAGCCTTGCAAGCACCAACTGCTTCAAAAGCATCGATGATCGTTACTTCTTTTTCAGTGCCATCAGTTAGCTTGACCCAGCCGGGTGCAATTGTTCCCGCATAAAGAAAAACGGAAGCTAGATCTAATCGGGCAGCTGCCATCAACATGCCCGGTAGTGACTTGTCACAACCAGCAAGCAAAACCGAACCGTCAAGCCGTTCAGCTTGCATAACTGTTTCAACGGAGTCAGCAATAACTTCTCTTGAAACTAAAGAGAAGTGCATTCCTTCGTGACCCATAGAAATACCATCGGAAACTGAGATAGTGCCAAATTCAAGTGGATAACCTTTAGCTGCGTGGACACCCTGCTTAGCCGCATCGGCTAGCCGGTCAAGCGATAAGTTGCACGGTGTGACTTCATTCCAAGACGAAGCAACACCAATTTGAGGCTTTTCCCAGTCCTCATCGCCCATGCCGACTGCTCTAAGCATTCCGCGGGCGGCAGCTCGTTCAATACCGTCGGTTACCACACGGCTTCTAGGTTTCATATCTTTGTCCATCTGTTAAGTTTAGGCGAACAATGCCTTTATAAAACAGCCCGTATTACCTTTGTCTAACTGCTGGATAGCATTAGACCATGATGAAATCTCGTATTTATCGCAAGGGGAAAGTAACCGAAGTTGACTTCCCAATAGAACAACTAGCCAAGATCTCTAAAGACAGAGGTGCTGTTTTTTGGCTGGATATCATTGCCCCAACTCCAGATGAGTTGCATCACTTAGCCGAGACACTTGATCTTCACGAACTAGCTGTTGAAGATGCTTTCAAAGGAATGCAGCGACCAAAGATCGATCACTACGATTCACATCTTTTTATCAACCTGTATCACGCTTCATACAATGAAAAAGTCAAAGAACTAAGCACGGTTGAGATGTCTGTTTTTGTTACCAAACGGGGAATAGTAACCATCAGAGCAACCGGTGACTTCGATATGAATGCTGTTACCAAAAGATGGGACGACAGCGATGAACTATCAGATGGCGGAATCGATTACCTGCTCTGGGGTCTACTAGATGTGGTGGTTGACAGTTACTTCGATGTCATTCAAGAACTGGACACCGAACTTGAAGAGCTCGAAACGCTTATGTTTGAAGTTCAAAGAAATAACAGACTTATTCAACAAAGAAGCTACGCGCTTAGAAAAGCACTGGTATTACTGCGCAGAGTTGCCATTCCGATGCGTGAAGTGCTAAATCCTCTGGTTAGAAGAGAATCTAAGTTCCTAGGCGATCACATGGCTCCATACTTCCAGGATGTCTATGATCACGTCATGCGAGTTGGCGACTGGACTGACTCACTAAGAGATTTAGTAACCACGCTGCTAGAAACCAACCTAACTATCCAAGGTAACCAGATGAATCTGATTATGAAAAAGGTAACCAGTTGGGCTGCCATCATTGCGGTACCAACGGCTATCACAGGTTTCTATGGACAGAACCTGCCATACCCGGGTTTCAATTCCCAATACGGTTTTATTACCTCAACTGCTTCAATTATTCTGGTCTCCGGAATCTTGTATTGGGCATTCAAAAAGCGGGACTGGTTATAGCCTTAACTCGTGCCAAAAAATCAAAACTCTTTAGATATTGAATCGCTTGAACGCTATAGCGCTGCTGCTATCCGCTCTAGCGCAGAAGTAATTAAGGCATACTCAACCTCCTTTGGTCTAGCTACCAATCTTTTAGCCAAACCAATAAGAACCCATGTTCAAAACATCTACGCACTGGTTAGAGTTGCCGATGAAATCGTTGATGGCGCAGCAGCTGGAGCTCTTGGCAGGCAAAGCCGTTTCGGGCTGTCAGCGGAGATAGACAAACTGGAACAAGAAACTTATAGGGCTATGAAGACTGGGTTCTCAACAAACTTAGTGGTTCATGCTTTTGCACTAACTGCCATCAAGACCGGTATCACTAGAAAAATAGTTGAACCTTTCTTCTATTCAATGAGAATGGACCTGCACCAAACCAAACATGATCAGAAATCTTTTGATAAGTATGTTTACGGTTCAGCAGAAGTTATTGGCCTCATGTGTTTACAAGCCTTCATGCTAGATAAGTCTTATGGCCCAAGCGAATTGGAAACCCTAAAGAGCGGCGCTCAAGCGCTCGGTGCTGCTTTCCAAAAGGTTAACTTCCTAAGAGATCTCTCAGCAGATTTTGAGCAGTTAGGTAGAAGCTACTTCCCTAACCTAAATGTGAACACCTTTAATGAAGAAACTAAGCAACTATTAGTTCAAGACATCAACAAAGACCTTGCCCTGTCTGCTAAAACCATTCCACTACTTCCTAAATCATCTAGTAGAGCGGTTGTTGCAGCGCAACTTCTCTTCACAGCACTAAATGACAAGATTGAGAAGACTCCTGCAGATCGACTAATCAGAACCAGAATTCGCGTGAACGATTTTCACAAACTTGTAATACTTTTCAAAGCCTGCATAGGAATCACCCCAAAATGACCAACAAAAGCGCAATAGTAATCGGTGGAGGTATCGGTGGTTTAGCAACAGCCGCACTACTAGCCAAAGCCGGCATGAAAGTTCAGCTTTTTGAAGCTAGGGAAAAAGTTGGTGGCCGAGCATATATCTGGGAAAAAGATGGCTTCACTTTTGATATGGGTCCATCCTGGTATTTGATGCCTGACGCTTTCGATCAGTTCTTCAAACTGATGGGAACCACAGCCGCTAAAGAGCTAGACCTAGTTCGACTTGACCCTGCATACAGAACAATCTTTGAGGGTCAAGATGAACCTATGATCATGCACGAAAGCCTTGAACAAAACCTTGCTGATTTTGAAGCCTATGAACCAGGTTCAGCCAAAATGGTGCAGAAGTATCTTGATAGTGCTGAACAAACCTATTTACTTGCCAATAAACACTTTCTATACACAAACTTTCAAAATGCAAAATCGTTTGTTCATCCAGATGTTGTGAAGAAAGCTGGCACCTTTATAAAGCATCTACTCACCTCGCTTTATGGATTCTCAGCAAAGCATGTGAAGGACGAGAGACTGCGTAAAGTTCTAAACTTCCCCGCCGTGTTCTTAGGTGCCTCACCATATAAGACTCCGAGCATGTATCACCTGATGACTCACATCGATATGAATGTTGGTGTCTTCTATCCGCAGGGTGGTCTATACAAGATCATCGAGGCAGTTGAAAGACTGGCTAAAGCTCACGGTGTTGAAATTCACACCAACTCACCGGTAACCAAAATCAATGTCAGCTCCGAAGGCGTTGCTGAAGGTATTCAGGTTGGCGCTGCTTCATACACAGCAGATGTCGTGGTTGCCAACGCGGATCTTCACTTCGTTGAAACCAAATTGCTTGAACCTAAGTACCAGACTCTTCCTCAGAAGTGGTGGGATAAGAGAATTCCTGGACCTTCGGCGCTCCTTATGTATTTGGGTGTCAAAGGCAAGATTGAGAACCTAGATCACCACACCCTGCTATACACAGAAGACTGGGCTACTAACTTTGCCGAAGTATTCAAGAAAGCTGACGGCAAGAGTAAAGTTGCACACCCAGCAAGTTTGTATATCTGCGCCCCTAGTAAGACTGATCCTTCAGTTGCACCGGAAGGCTACGAGAATCTATTTGTTTTAGTGCCAGCCGCTGCTGACCCAGCTATTGGTCGAGGTGGCATAGACAGATCAGGCGACCCTGGTTTTGAAGCTGAAGCGGACAGAATAATTGACCAGATTGCTACTTGGTGCAAGATTCCGGATCTTAAAGAACGAATCGTAGTTAGAAGAACTATGGGTCCACAGAACTTCGTTGAAGAACTAAATGCTTGGTCTGGAACTGCTCTCGGTATGGCTCACACTCTCAGGCAATCTGCGTTCTTTAGACCTAAGAACCAGAGCAAGAAAGTCAAAGGCCTTTACTACGCGGGACATCACTCAATCCCAGGCATTGGTTTACCAATGTGTTTGATTGGTGCTGAACTTGTATACAAATTGATGCTTGATGACAGATCAAGTGGTCCGACTCCAGATGAAATTCAAACAGTTCCTGAGAATGGCTGGAAGGGTTTGAACTAGTGTTCAGTTCAGCCACCTATATGATTGCACTGCTATTTTCTATCTGCGGTGTTTCGCTTATTGACTGGCGTTACAAACTTGCATTTGCTAAAAACAGAAAAGCCGCACTACTAACCACTCTTATCCCGCTGGCTTTCTTTCTAATCTGGGATGGAACCGGCATCGGTTTAGGTATTTTCTTTAGAGGACAGACCAGTCATTTAACCGGTTTGGTGCTAGCCCCAGAATTGCCTCTGGAAGAAATCTTCTTCCTCTTTTTGCTTAATTACACTTCACTCTGTCTTTATGTAATCTTGCAAAGAAAGTGGGGGAAGAAGTAAATGTTGTATTTGTTTTTGAACCTGACCTTTATGCTTATTGCTTTTGTAATCTTGAATGTCTTTGTTAGAAATACCCCTTGGCGCATACTCTCCTTAACGCTTTTAGGAATGCTGTTACTCACCACCGTCTTTGACAACATAATCATTGGTCTAAAGATTGTTGATTACGATCAGACCAAACTCAGTGGTTGGTTTTTAGGCATAGCCCCGATTGAAGACTTCGCCTATACAGTGGTATCAGTGTTAGCAGTTGCTACCATCTGGAATAAGTTGACAGGCAAAAAACGATGAACGCGATAAAGCAGTTGTTCTGGTCTTCAAGGCCGGTCTCCTGGATAAACACTGCTTACCCCTTTGGTGCGACATACATCTTCATCACACACAAACTTGACCTAACTTTTTTCATTGGAACGCTGTTCTTCCTAATCCCATACAACCTTTTGATGTATGGAATCAATGATGTTTTTGACTATGAGAGTGATCTGGTCAACCCCCGCAAAGGCGGCATCGAGGGAGCACTACTAAATAAGAAATATCACAAGCTAACCATCTGGTCAGCTTGTCTCTCCTGTGTTCCTTTTCTTATCTACCTTTACTCAATCTCTAACCAAAGCGCTGCACTATACCTTTCACTGTTTATCTTCACAGTGATTGCCTATAGCGCTCCAAAACTAAGGTTCAAAGAAAAGCCGTTCTTAGATTCGCTAACGTCTTCCTCCCACTTCTTTGGACCTATGGTCTATGCCCTGGCCCTTACTAACACTGAGTTGAGTCCCCGATCAACTCTTTCTTGCATACTGGCCTTTATGCTCTGGGGCATTGCTTCGCACGCCTTCGGCGCTGTTCAAGATGTGATTGCAGACAGAGAAGGCAAGATTTCCAGCATCGCAACAGTTATCGGTGCCAAAGCAACCGTTAGGTTCGCCTTCCTTGCCTATGCAGTAGCTGGCATCTTGGTTATGAATACGGATTTTCCTGGCCCACTGGCTGCTATCGCGGCAATCCCTTACCTAGCCATCATTGCACCTTATTTGAATATCTCTGATGCAGATTGTGAACAGTCCAATAAAGGTTGGCGCAGGTTTATCTGGTTGAATTTCTTTGCTGGGTTTGTAGTAACGCTTATTCTGATCTGGTCAGCGCTTAGTTAGATCTAGCTTCCCAATCAATCAAATACTTGTTATTAAATTTCACCGAACAATGGTGACAACTATAGAGGCGCTTAGGTTTTTGATAACGGTAATGCTTGTGACCATAAGGACATAGCCCTTGATAAGGAGCATAGGCTTCCGCTATTTCTTCACCGGTATAAGTTTCATTTCTATAGCCAATTTTTTTTGCAGTTGCCAACCACTTCTTTCCGTGCGCTTCTTTAGGTCCCACCAGGGCATGAGCTATTTCATGCAAGATAGTTTGTTTAACATCATCGATGTCGTGAACTAAAGAAAGATATTTACTAACCGTTATCTTCTTATCGGTATAAGAACACAACCCCGCTCTTCTTCGTCCATTATCAAAACCAAAGCTCCATTGACGATCATCGAGATGTTCCAACATCAAAGTTTCAGCCAGAGCCTGAATGTAATCCCAACGATCACAAACCATCCGAACTTTTTTACCCGAAGCAAGTGGTGCCTTCTCAACAAAACCTAGATCCTCTAAGGCTGCCAGTAATGAAAACTGATCCAATCGAACCCTAATCGAAACTCTGGTGAGCTTCAATTGATCAAAGGCATAATCTAGGACACTGTGGATGGCTTCAGCCAACCAAGCCATGCTCCCCAAGGATGCTTGCTCAACAACCAAGAACGCTCCTGGACCCTTCTCAGTGAACTCCCCTAAGCCAACGGCACCAACTAACGTATTATCTGATTCCTTATATACCTGCCACGAGTTGGCCTCAACCTGACTAAATACAAGTCCGGCTCCCTCACTCGGAGGAGTCATTTTGGGGGCTTTAGCTATCATCGCAAGGCAAGGTTAACCCCGAACTACTCATAAATCCTGACTTATCCACCGTTTTGTTGATAACTGAGTTTTTAGGGGATAGTTTTGGGTCCAAAGTTTCGATTTTGTTAATCTTTTGTTTGCCACGGCCAAATCAACCCCTGTTCCCAGCAATTTCCCAATAATCTCTTGCCTATGACTACTAACACAAAAAACGCTGCTTCGGCAGGTGCAATCGAAACCAACGACGTCGCCCCAATCCCATCGGGCGAACGTCACGGCAAACCGTGGCATTTATTCACAGTTTGGTCGTCCCCGAACCTCGAGTTCGCAACCGTATTCGTCGGAGCTCTAGGAATTGGCTTTGGACTTAACGTCCTTCAGGCAATCCTTGCAGTTCTGGTTGGAAACGCTTTAGCAGGTATCACCCACGGTATCTTGAGCACCTGGGGACCAGAAGCTGGTCTTCCTCAGATGGTTCTTGGCCGCAACGCCTTTGGCAAGATCGGAAACTTGATCCCTTCAGGTCTTTCAACTCTTGTTGCAGGTATCGGTTGGTTCGCTGTTAACACAGTTTCTGGAACTTTAGCTCTTTCAGCATTGCTTGGTTGCGATGCAGTTCTAGCGCTGCTAATCGTGATCGTTGCCCAGGTAGCTATCGCATTCGTAGGTCACAACCTAATCCAGGTATGGGAGCGTTACACCTCTTACTTCCTAGCTGTTGTTTGGTTGTTTGTGGCTTACGTTGTGTTCACACACGCAGGCGCATTCACTCCTAGCGCTGGAATCACAGGCTTCTCATGGGTAGCGTTCACGCTAACTGCTGGTGCAGCTTATGGTTACACCGCTGGTTGGACACCTTTCGCTTCTGACTACACCCGTTACCTTCCGGCAAACACCAACAAGACTCGTCTTGGTTTGGCTGCTGGTCTAGGAAACTTCCTAAGCACAACAATCTTGATGTCATTGGGTGCGGTTGCATTCAACTTGATTGAGACTGCAGTTGGCGATGCTAACGGTGGACAGTTCGTTGTATTCGGTCCTAACCCAACAGCGGTTTTCACTGGTGCGCTAGGTAATGATGGTTTGGCTAAGGTAACTCTGCTTGCCATCGCTATCGGATCAATCTCAGCTAACGTTCTAAACGTTTACTCAGGTGCAATGTCCTTCTTGGCTATGGGTGTGAAGCTTGGCTTCAAGACCCGTCGTGCCATCATGGTTACTGTTGCTGGTGTTGCCGGTGGAATCACCGCTTACTTTGGAGTTATCAATGGTGACGTAGGCCACCAGTTAGAGAACTTCTTGCTGGTTGTTTCCTATTGGGTTGCTCCTTGGATTGCAATCGTTCTTTTGGAACGTATCCTCTCAGGTGGCAAAGATGCAGGTGCTCGTGCACTTGCTCCTAAGAACACCTACGCAGGTGTGATTTCATTCGTTATCGCCGCGGCTGCTTCTATCTATGAGTTCTCTAACCAGGTTTGGTACAAGGGTCCTCTAGCTGATCAGTATGGTGACATCACCGCTGTTGTTGGTTTCGTACTAGCCGCAGTCCTATTCTTTGTTCTTCGTTCAGTAACTGGCGAAGCCAAGAAATAACTAACCCCTACTAACTAAAGAGCCTCGGCTATGGATTTCAAACCAGGAGACATCTTCATCACTGATGAAGATAAGCTCTCGGTTGCCATAGCCGAGGCTCATTTAGGTTTAAATGAGGGCGGTATTCCGATTGGTGCTGCTCTGTTTGATATCAACGGTGTCCTCCTAGGATCCGGCCACAATCTTCGCGTCCAACAAGGTGACGCCTCGATGCATGGTGAAACCAGTGCATTTAGAAACGCTGGAAGACAGCGTTCATACAAAAACGTGACCCTAGCTACCAGCCTCTCCCCTTGCTGGTATTGCTCAGGTCTCATTCGTCAGTTCAACATAGGAAGACTTTTAGTTGGCGACGACATCAACTTCAAAGGTGGTCAAGACTGGGTCCAAGAACATGGCTGTGATGTGACAGTCATGAACGATCCAGGGCTTATCAAAGTCATGGGTGATTTCATCATCGCTAACCCATCGCTTTGGAATGAAGATATCGGCGAGGACTAGCCTTTTCACTGAGCTTCTAGATAAAGGTTCTATATAACTTCTGCGACACTCAGTTCGTTCGGTTCCGAATGTCCCTACGATAGTTAAGGTAGTCCTCAACTAGAGAAAGCATCAATGACGATGAATGACAATACAGCCAACTGGGGTTTTGAAACCAAACAAATCCACGCCGGATACACAGTCGAACCAACCACCGGATCTATAGTTCCCCCGATATACAACACCGCTGCTTACCTGTTTAAATCTGCAGAGCACGCGAGAAATCTTTTTGGTCTAGCCGAAGCTGGCAACATCTATACCAGAATCAATAACCCAACTCAGGACTTCGCAGAGCAGCGGATCGCTGCTTTAGAAGGTGGAACAGCAGCCCTGCTAGTTTCCTCTGGTCAAGCAGCTGAGACCTATGCGATTCTAAATATCGTCAATGCTGGTGACCACGTAGTGGCATCTTCTAGGGTTTACGGTGGAACCTATTCACTTCTGAAATACACGTTGCCAAAGCTTGGCATTCAAACAACTTTTATTGACGATCAAGATGACCTTGCTGCTTGGGAAGCTGCCATTAAGCCAAACACCAAAGTGTTCTATGGCGAAAGCATCGGTAACCCTAGGGTTGCAGTTCTAGACATCGAAGGTATCTCAGAGATAGCTCACCGTCATGGTTTACCAATGATTGTTGATAACACTGTTGCTAGCCCATATCTCATTCAACCGTTCAAGCACGGTGCAGATATTGTGATTCATTCAGCTACCAAGTTCTTATCAGGACATGGAACAGTAATCGCTGGTGCCATCGTTGATGGTGGAACATTCAAATGGTCCAAATCAGATAAGTTCCCAGGACTTACTACCCCTGATCCTTCATATCACGACATCACCTATACCGATGCCTTAGGTGACAGCATTGCTTACATCGTCAAAGCGCGTGTTCAGTTGCTAAGAGACATGGGTTCATCCATCTCCCCTACGACCGCATTTGAACTGCTTCAAGGAATGTCAACGCTTAGCATTCGAATGGATCGTCACAACGAGAACGCAATCAAGATAGCTAACTGGCTAGAAAAACACCCACAGGTAGATTTCGTGAACTACGCGGGTATCCCTTCATCACCTGATTATGCAGCTGGCCAGAAGTATGCACCTAAGGGTTGTGGTGCTGTGATGTCATTTGAAATAAAAGGCGGAGCAGCTAAGGGTGAAAAGTTTGTTGAGTCAGTAAAACTATTCAAACATGTTGCCAACATCGGAGATGTTAGATCACTACTTATCCACCCAGCTAGCACAACCCACTCTCAACTAAACCCTGCCCAACAGTTAGCCTCTGGAGTCACACCAGGACTAATCAGACTCTCCATTGGACTAGAGACCATAGAGGACCTCATTGCCGATCTTGAACTAGGGTTTGCTGCCACTAAATAGGAAGTTCTTTGAAGTTAGTATTTAGTGCTGAAGTATTTGAATGGCGAGGGCCGGCCCCGTTTATCTTTGCCAGAGTTCCAGATAAAGAAGCTACGCAGATCAAAGAAATCAGCAAGATTATCACTTATGGCTGGGGTGTTATTCCTTGCACCGTGACCATAGGTAAAACATCAGCCACCACTTCCCTCTTCCCCAAAGATGGTGGCTACCTAGTTCCAATAAAGCTAGCGCTCAGCAAACCAGAGAAGATTGAACTAGGTCAAACAATAAAACTTGAATTAGAAATGAACCTCTAGAAAAACCAAGTGGTCTTGCAGTTCCCGCAAGTTGCTTGGTTATTTTCTTCTTTTCTTGATAGGCCCGTTGCAAAAAGACTTAAGCCTCCAGTAAACAGCGCAGCAGTCGCCTTGCCACCACTAATTCCCTTTTTCTTCTTCACTTGCTTGATAGATACCTGCCCCTTTGTTTGGCAGTGCTGGCAAATAACTTCTGGCTTTAGACTCATGAATCCCTTTCAAAAGACGTGTATTCATATAGTAAGTGATGTTCCCAAGCGAGACTAGTATTGGGCTTAGGTGCGGACTTCGTCTGAACCTGCTGTGTCGCCAAAGCTGGGAGCAATGTGCACATACTATTTTTCATATTTACCCTTATAACAGGATTCTTACCAAACTCTTCGAGCACTCCTGGTTCAATAGACCCATCTGTTCGACAATCCAATATTCATTCCACCATTTGCGGTACTGGCTATACCAGCACTGTTCGCCCATCCTCTAGTTACACCACAAACTTGAAGATTCAACAATTACCTTCTGGCTATGCCGTCAACAACGACTTCAAAACCAGTGACTATGAAGAAGACCACCTGATCTCACTTGAACTCGGTGGTGCTGCTAGCGACCCAAGAAATCTTTGGCCGGAACCTTATACGGGCAACCACGGGGCAAGGGTGAAAGACAGAATCGAAAACAAGCTGCACCAGCTAGTTTGCTCAGGAACTATCTCTCTAGCCCACGCTCAACAGGTGATCGCATCGGACTGGGAATCGGCATACAGGACATACATTGGACCAATAACTTCTTCGACACCTAATGACTCAAATAACGGTCAAGGCGCTCATAAAAAGACGACCATAGACCCAAGATTCCGAACCTGCAAATTAGCAAATGCAAGCGGATTCGGCCCATACTTCAAATCAACTAACCCAGAGTATTTTTGGTATAGGGATTCCAATTCAGACGGCAAGGTCTGCTAATAGCAAACGTAAGAAACCCCGGCCCTCGTGAGAAGGAACCGGGGTTCGTGCGCTCCCCGGGAATCGAACCCGGAACCCACTGATTAAGAGTTATGGGAATGCTGCGTCCAGGTCGCCAAATGTGAATCTCTAGTGTCAATTTCTGGTGGTAAATTCAAATTGAAACTGAATTTGGAGATCTGCAATTTGGAGAGGTTCTTAACTAAAAAATGGTCGGAATAGTATCTCGAGTTAGGAGTTGCATTGTTTCAGTGCTCAAAATTTCTGTACTTTTCTCCGTTCTTTGCATGTTTTCGGGTATTTCCAACCCAGCCTCTGCTGCTGGATTGAGCTATGACCCAACAAAATGTAGAGATGTAAGCGAATTAGCGCTTTCCGAGGCTCTTGGACAAGGTGACGGGGCCTCTGCTTCAAAAGCGCAACAAATTTTTCAATCGTGTTCTTATGCAGATTGCGCCGCAATCTTGACTTTAATACCCATGGGGCCGCAAGAAGAATGGTTTAAAGAACCTTATCTTTCAAAAGTAGCTGCCTCCTACGCTTATTGCATATCTTTTGTAAGTTCTAACTCCTCGTACCTGACTGAAACACCGAAATACAGCGGGCAAAAACCAAAAGATTCCGTTTTGCCGAAATTGGATCATGTGAGCATTCGGGAGCACAATTTTGCAACGCTCAATCTAAGCCAAAAACAGGCTAATCACTCGGATTTCAGTGGTTCCAACTTCAGTTTTTGTAAGTGCCAAAGCATGAACCTAGAGAGTACTAATCTCTCGAGAACCGACTTTAGTAATGCAAATCTATATAAAACAGATTTGGCTAAAGCCAACCTAAGCAATGCGAAAATGCCTGGAGCATTCCTATTCGGAGTGTCATCAGGTGGCTTAACGGGCAGGCCCAAATTGCTGCCTAAGGGATACCAAGTGCAGGCGGGTTTCCTTTTAGGCCCAGGAGTGAATCTCCGTAACGCGGATCTCAGAAAAACTCGATTGCAAAATATTGATTTGAGTTTCGTAGATCTGAATAATTCCAATTTAGAAGGCGTGTCTCTTGCTGGCGCTAAATTGGATCACGCTTGGGGCGCTTCAGGAATAAAGGGGAAGCCAGCAGCCCTCCCTAAAGGATACAAACTCGTAAACGGGACGTTGATTGGTCCGAAGTTAAAATCAATCAGTGGGAATCTACAGGGACTAAACATCGCAGGAATGGATCTCTCGGATGCAAATTTTTCGAGTATCTCCAGTGGTGCCATAATTGGAACACCCAAAAAGCTTCCAAAGAATTGGATGCTAGTGCACGGGTATCTTATTGGTCCCTCAGCAAATCTCATGAATGCTGATCTATCTAAACAAAACCTGAGAGGCGCGAACCTCACAGGCGCGAACCTCACAGGCGCGAACCTCACAGGAGCAGACCTCTCAAAGTCGGTTTTGAAGTGGACGGCTCTTCGCAATACAAATTTCCAGGACACTCTTCTCAATGGAGTTACTGGAAGCCACATAATCTCTGGTCTAGAGCCATTGAATCTTCCGCAAGGTTGGAGACTTTGGAATGGAGTTTTAGTTGGCCCTGGAGCGGATCTTCATGGTGAAGATTTACAAGGTGTGAGCTTCGTAAACTACTTGCGAGATGGTGGGATAGAAGCTGCTAACTTAAGTGGACTTAACCTTTCGGGCGCAAACTTAAGCGGGGCAAACTTAGCGCACGTAAACTTTTCCGGCGCAAACCTTTTTGAAACAGAATTTAACGATGCACAATTAGGTTTCGCGAATTTTAGCGAGGCCGTGATGGTAAGAGCATCCCTCTACAATGCCTCCATTCAGCAAACAAATTTTACTCGCGCAAACTTAAGCGGGGCCAATTTGAGTAATGCATTTAATGGGTTGCCTTGGTGGAGCTTGGAACACACAGAAGCCAACTTCACACAAGCCAATCTCAAAGATGCGGACCTGAGCGGCGCAAATTTGGTTGGGTCTATCTTCACTAATGCAGATTTAACAGGTGCAAAAACCGCTGGTACTAGGTTCTAGATTTAGCCAACAAAATATCTCCGGCAAAACGAGCCGTACATCTGCCCTTAGATAAATGTGATCTACTTTGCCACTTCCATTAGAGATTTTGGAACTTTTATCAGATCTTAGAAGTAAGAAACCCCGGTCCTCGTGAGAAGGAACCGGGGTTCGTGCGCTCCCCGGGAATCGAACCCGGAACCCACTGATTAAGAGTCAGAGGATAAATTGCCCTAGAGCCCAATAAACACAAGGAATTT
>Ga0114964_10000149_pt1 | contig 52677 bp, 72 predicted proteins | sample C_131016_MF_Meta_FD_92638 | JGI IMG/M metagenome (GOLD analysis project Ga0114964, IMG submission 92638) | Freshwater microbial communities from Lake Croche, Canada to study carbon cycling - C_131016_MF_MetaG | ecosystem: Environmental > Aquatic > Freshwater > Lake | place: Lake Croche, Canada... | reverse complement strand
TACCAATACTTCGATGGCTTCGATGGCCTGAATAACTTCTTCAGGATTGATAGTGCGCTCGAGCACTGCTTCTGCTGCGGCTTGGACCTTCTTGATGGTGTCAGTCATCTTACTCATTAGATTATCTCCTGTTGTAGGTACTATTCTTACTGGGACTTGTACAGCATGCTTGATAACATCAATCACCTCTTGATGATAGATGCTTCAGTGGCTGCGTGTCTGATATATATAATATCTATCAGGGCTACAAGCATGAGAATCATTGCATGCAGTACGATTGTTACATGATATAGTGTACGGATAACTTAGTTAATTAGTCTTCCTCTCTCTCCATGATGTAGATCTCGATCTCATTTTCAGGCGTGGCCTCAACCTTGTTGATCACAACGAATACTTCACGCAGTGAGTTGTTGTCAAGCACGGTAACCGATTCGATCTCATCAGACACCAGGTGAATGATCTCAACCATTCGCTCAATGTTTGTGTCCTCAGGCTGAAGACAGATGGTGCGGGTGTTCTCTCGCCAACCGTACAGGTTAGGCTGAATCAGACTGAGTGACTTGTCACGGTCTGAACAATAACGACCTGCCACTGAAAGCAGCAGGTCATCCGTGGTGTAGCTACGGTAGATAGGCAGTTCACTGTCCTGATACATCAGGGTAGTGTATGCATACCGGGTACTGATTGATTGGATAGTCATCTGACTAGCCCTCCTCTTTCTTTGATAAGATCACTTCACACATGCTTGCGAACCATTCGGGTACAATGAACTCTTCAGGTTCAAGCTTGGCGCTTTCCTGCAGCACACGTTGTACTGCTTGAAGAACATCATTCCAAAGTGGTTCTAGGTCCGGGTGAATGTATTCATCCTCTGGCAGTTCAACTGCCGGTGCAGCTGGCATCAACTGTTCAATCTGTGTATCAGACAGACCAGTCATGTAGCCTTCACCATCAGCAGCACCAGTGACAATGGCATCACCAGCTGTGTAATCGGTGCAGCCGTAGTTCTCTTCCCACAACCGAGTGGCACCGTGGTTGAGTGGCAGGTGTTTGAGCTTGCCTTCCTCGTTCACCCACATGTCAGCACCACGGCTGGGAAGAGGGATACGCTCGATGTAACCATCGACTGCACCACTGATTGTTTCATACTCGGTCTCACGGGTGAACTCAACCAGTTCACGTGAGTCATCGGCACGAATGATTACTGCTTTCATCTTACTGCTCCTTCTCGTAGAAGTTTTCACCCCAGGTTACTGGGTTTTGCAAGTGCTCAACAAGAAGATCACGGTCTTCCAGTGTGAGTTCAATACTTGCCTTGCCGTAATAGCCACGGCGCAGGATACGCCATGCCCATCCGATTCTGCCCCTGATCTTACCGTCATTCGGCTCAAGGAAATCAATGATCAGTTCAGGGTTGTCCTCATCATATCCGGTATCATACAAGGTGAACTTGTAGAAGTGGCAACCACAGTGGCATTCAACCACAGTGGTAGTACCAAGCCTGGCAAGGTTTTTCTTACTCATGTTACTGTCCTTTCTTAAGGTATTACGCAACCATTGCGTGATCCGAAACCGTACGGCGCACCAGGTCTATCTGACCAGGCGTCTGTTGCCTCATTGTACAGCTCGTACTCTGGGAGTGCTCGTTCAGCATCGAAGAATGCAATTCTTGCCTTGTTGAATTCCTTTGCAAGAGGGTGGCTCTCTTCAATGATTGCTTCAAGATCAGCCACAGCTTCTTCCATGCTGTCAAAGTTATCTTGGTAGTTGTCAGAATACCAAGCATCTTCATCATCATCATCATCAGGATCATAATCAAGATCATCGGTAAGACTCTCATACTCATTCAACCACTCTTGAACCTGCTTGCGCATGCGTGTGATCAATTCTGTGCGAGGATCTTTTGAGGCAGCCTTTAAAGCTGCTGATGCTGCTTGCATGGCTGAATACTCTGGTAACTTAAACCGAGCCTCATCCCATGCTTTGGATGCAGCATCCATGTCAGCAGTGAGCTGTTCTACAATAGCCAGCTCTTCGGGGGTCAACGTGTCACTCATAATTCCTCCTTGGGGTTTGTTGCAGCAACGTGATGACAGATTTGATAGAACCAATCAGGTATTGCACCAGCATCACTGGTTGCAATGCCATCAGCTTCTTTTGCATCATTGATTGCTTTCATTTCAAAGAAGATTTCTTTGAATGTAGCTTGCATCTGATCCCAAAGCGCTAGTAGCTTAGGAGTCTTGTAGTCTTGAGTTGGCATGATGCCTCCTAGATTGGTTCAATGTCGGGGTAGCTGTGGATGTAGGCCAAACCTTCACCGGTCAGGTCTTTCTTGCTGTTAGCAATGCGCAAGGCTTCCTGGATTTGATTGGCAAGCTTTGCTGAACTCATAGAATCAAGCACAACATCGCTCACAAGCTGATCCTTACCACGCAGGGCACGCCAGGCACGGGTCAAGCGTCCAGCATCTCGGTAGCTCTGCTCGTACATCACCAGTGACACATAGAACTCATTGTCATATGCTTCAATATCAACAGTCAGTACGTGACCGTGACACTGGCAATCGTAGTACTCTGTGTAGCAGAGGGTTTCATTGTTGTTCATGTTATTGCTCCTTGTATGGATTGATTACTGCCCAGGCTAGTAAGCTAACCAGGACAGTAAAAAATTTTTCGGCGGTCATTCAATCAGATACGCGCAGCCCACGCGCCAAGCAGGCAATTCATCACACAGGCATGCGTTTGGACCAGTGTTGGTTTATGAGTGTTGCTCCTTTTCTGGCAGGTAGCGAACGTAAACCCGGTGAAGCCCACCGGGTTGAGAACGACTGGTTATCTCATAGGGAGCATTCTGCCAGTCCAGTGACTCGCCTCGTGCTTTACCCAGCAGAGCATACTTGAGCGAGCTCTGCACTCCTCTGCCCGTGGTTGTACACCAGACAAACCATTCACCCGGATTCTCATGCAGCTGCTTGATCTTTTCCAGGGTAGCCACATTCCTTGTACCCTTTTTCCTTGTGCCGCCCCGTGGGTCTGGGCTTGGATCTTCTTTGATCATTGCTGTTTCCTCGCTAGTAGTCTTCGGGTAAGAGCACAGTGGTCACACCTCGATCGGCTTCAGTGATGATCCACACTTTAAAATCGAACAAGGGATACACACTCAACAAGCGTGTGCCATCTTCTAGTGCTTGATCGTTAGCACCAGTATCCTCTGGGTGAACGTCACCCCAGTCACCCCGCTGATGACGAAGGATAAGGCTTGCGATCTCTCGCAGGATCTCAGCAGGTGTGTGAGCAGCTTCCAGCTGGTTGTACAGGTTGCTGGTGATCACCACCTGTCCTAGTTCTACTGGTAGCTTGCGGGTGTCTGTTTGTTCTGTCATGGTTTCTCCAGTTCATTGATCTCTACCAGCAGCATGCATAGTGCAAGTAGATCGGGGTTCTCACGGTTATTGGCATGAGCATTACGTGCGATCCAGCGGTGATCCCTGCGCCGTTGCTCGGGGATGTCCATTGTCTGCATGAGCTTATCGGCTTCCTGCCAGAGTTCTTCTAGTGAGAACTCCGAAGGGATTACCACAGGTTCATTGTACTCACAACCCTGACAGATAGCACCCGGGTAGTCGTGGTCATGACCGCCACGGTAGTGATTGCGTACACCTTCGGGGAACAATTCCAGCAAGCGAATGCTGCAGGAGTGACAGGTGATCAGGTCCAGTGCATCACCGTCAGCGAACATACCGTATCCGGTGTTGATTGTGATCTGCAAGCCGGTGTCCACATGGTATGGATCATCTGTCATGAGCTCTACCGGCTGCTCACACACGCTGCATGTTGAATGGTTCATGGCTGTTCTCCTTGGTTGGATCGGTTGTTTCTACCACCGGGTGCAGTAACCAATCGCTTGCGCTTCAATTGATTACTTTTCACCAGGTTGACCAGGTGGCGAGTGTAGGTGCCACGCTCCAGTCTGTTCTCGTAATCCAGCAGGGGATGCATGCTGGCAGTGTTGAAATCATACACTGGGCGCTCGTTGATCACGTACTCCCATCCCAGATCAGGCATCCAGCAGCTGGTGTAGTCATGACCGGTATCCCATACCTGCTTGTATGGTTCGCCTTGAAACTGGGCGCGCATCCATTCAAGAGCTGACTGCAGGCTGTCAGTGACAGCAATGAAATGACCTTCAGTCTCATGCAACTGATCATTCAGTGTGATAACATGTACAGTATTCACTGTTGTTCTCCTTGTTGTTGATCGGAGTCAGGAAGCTCAAGCTTCCAGACCAGTTCTGTTGGTAGATCTGTGGGTGGTTGTAAGTTCTTTCCCACCCCAGGCCTGCCGTACAACACCATGCGATCAATGGCTGTCTGTGGATCGGTGTCGTGCTCGTGCTGCAGATAACCGGCATCATATCCCTGTTGCCAGGCATGATGCTTGCGACGGTTGAATCTGTTGCGCAAGGCACAACTGATACTATCAATCTCATCAACCAACCAGCTCTTGAAACGCTTCATGGTCTGCACCTCCACCAGTCTTCAGGGTTAGCGCGCCAGTATTTAATAGCCTTCTCGCACTTGATCAGCAGGTTGGGAACATGGCGGGTGATCACATCACCACAGACAGGGCAGTGACGAAAGTCAGTCCAGCCCTCCGGCAGTTCAATCTGATGGCAGGTGCACAAGCCACGTAACGGATTGCTATTGAGATAGAAGAGACCTCTGCTAGGATCATTCAGGCTTGCAATCCGATACTCGATAGCACCTTGATCGATACGGGCATTCTCATAGGCATCACCAACAGATAATTCTTTGGTGGTTCCGATCTCACTGGTGAATGTGTATTTATAACCCATCACCATGCAGAGTTCCTCTCGCCACTTGCCAAGGAGTACCAGTTCACCCACTTCGAACCGGGCACGGATACGATCCTTGACAAACATACCGATGCTGTAACCGCTGGATTCATTCATGAGAGTACCTGCCTGTCAAGCTTGTTGGTCTCGAACAGGTGAGCAAGAGAGCGAGTGATCTTGTGCGCGGGACACTCACGACGCTCACTGGTGCCATCGCGCAGAGCATGAGTGTCAGCAACCCACTCACCACTCTCAGTGCTTTCATCGATAAGATCCCACTGCAGGGTGTACAGTTCCACGAGACCAGTGACTATCTTTTGCTGCTGAACGATGCCAAGCTCATCCAGTGGCGGACAGCTATCAACACTGGCAAAGTTGAATCTGCCAGGAGTCCAGTCATTGGATCCACGAGCACTGGTGACTACCTCCAGCTGGAATAAACTTGGGCGGGAAGCCCACAAGATACCCCAGTGGATATGGATACGACCCTGACCGTAGTGAACAGGTCGACCGGCACGAACATACTCAAGAGCATGCGCGGTATAACCTGACCAGCAGTCAGCCATGAGATTCCACACGGGGATCTCAACCTGTTGTGAATTGGAACTAGCGTTGCTGCTCCAGGTACTACGCTTACTAGCACTCACGATAACCTCCAGGGGTTTGAGTGATGACCGAGTGGACGATCCACAGGGGTCAATGATCCAACCGCATCTTGCAGTTAGATCCTTGTTGCATCCAGTGATAGTTAATCACTAGACATATATGAGGCTAACTTATAACAGCTAGCCAGAACCTTGGACTTGTTTGTGTAATAAACAAGGACCCGATTAACTTAATCCGCAGGCTCCGATGTTTCACGTGAAACATTTTCCTGTAGATGTTTGATAGATTCCTGACACTTTCGAATCATCTTCATGTTGCGATCAATCATCTCCTGATACTCCCACCACTCTGAGGTGTGTTTCTCACAGGTCTCTCGCAGGGGTATGAACATGCCTGCGATCTGGTTAACCAGCAGGTTACAGATTGTTATCTGGCCTTCAATTGTTTCACGTGAAACATTCATCGGCTCATCCTTTCAATGATCTGTTCGTAGCTAAGTGTGCCCTGGTAGTCTGCCAGGTGGAATGTAGATAAGTTATCTTTACCACAGAATGGATCACTGGTGGCAGTATGAGTCCACAGGAGTGGTACGTCCACGTCATTCTCTATCTGTTTGTGACAGTATCTACAAACTAACTTAATTGGTTTCATCTCTAGACCACCGGCTCTGCCACGGTGTCCAGTGCCACACCATTCCGACTACAGTAACGTAGTTGTGGTGTGAGATGGATCCAATTGACCTCATCACGGTTGCAGATGCTCTGCCCGCAATGCTTACACTTGCTGAATATCAGCATGGCTATCCCTCCTCTGGGATGTTGGTTGTAGGAACTGGTAGAGCATGCTTCTCAATCATGCTGACAAACCAGCGGTACTCAGCGGCCATCAACTGCATCCGCTGTCCTTCATGAGCACAGGGACCTGTTGTGCACCCGTGCTCACAAAAGAATGGTATGGTGATCTGGCACTGTTCCCAGGCTCTTTCGTAGCAGCCACTCTGAATGTATAACTTATGACGCATCTCACTGTTGCCGTCGTCGATGCGCACGTCCAGCATGGCAATGTTCGTCAGGTCCCAGTCAACATAGGTATCTACCTCGATGTACAGGTATTGACTGTTGTCCTCACTGCGCCAGAGTGTGTTCTCATCCTCTGGGATGTAGCGAGGACAGTGCAGCCCACGATAGTATTCAACTATCTGTGCTGAGTCTGGCATGCTGTCAAACGGATACTTCATGGCCCCTCCTTAAGGGATAGATGGGTGGCATACTGTTGACCCAGGTATGCCAGCTGGACCCTGTTGTTAGTGATACAGGGAAACAGTGCTAGTGATTAGCTAGCTGATGGTGCTGGCTTGAGAGCCTGCGTTGCATGCACTGCAAGGTGGGTAGCCTTCCAGAACACAAGCTGACCCTCGTGGAAGCGACAGATGTCGTCTTCCTTGAGCTCAGGGCTGCTGGCACCGAGCAGTTGCAGCTGCTTGTACTGCTCGCTCTCCAGGCAGTCCATGATCTTGTCAGCAAACACCTTGCTGCTGCCCAGACCAACTGGTTGCTTGTTGCCGTTGTGCCAGCGCCAGAGTGCAGTACCCTTGGGGGTCTCAAGCAGGTAGAGACGCATCTCAACAGCCTGCTTGGCAACCATCTCTTGGGTACGCCAGACTGGCTCGTCAAGCGGACGCTCTGGGTCGAGAGTACCCGTGTGGACCACGTAGTACTGATCGCCCTTGGAGTTGGTCTGCAGGCTGTCAACAACCTTGACAAGCTGACGCTGCTTGAGGTACGACTTGCGGTATGCGAAGCTCGCACCCACAGTCGCATCGGCTGGCAGCTGCTTGACACGAGTCATGCGTTCTGCAACTGACCGTGAGTACGACAGCAGATCGTGGTCGATCAGCTCGTACACCTCACCGACTGCGATACCGTTGACAGCACTGATGCTGTCGCGGAGCACCCGGTTGAAGTCAATGCCTGCTGTGGCAAAGAGCTCAACTGTGTCAATCGGCACACGGCTGACTCTGACTGAGCGTGGCATCTCTCCGAGGTGCTCACGGACCCACGTCGCTGCTGCGATTGCATCTGCAATCATAGCCTCAGCTGCGGTGTTGTTCTCGGTGGCTGCCGAGTCAGTGGAAGCAATCGTGCTTCCGTTCTGGGTGCCCGTAGGCTGACCGTTCGTCAATGTATGACTCCTGATCGTGCATCAGACTGCTGATGCGCCAATGCCACAAGTGTGGCGGTACTGCACCGCATGCTTCCCAGCATTCGGTTGCTGCAACTCCCAGCTCTTCAATGAGTAGGGAGAACTGTGTGCTATACGCACATGACTGACCACGGACTGAGCCCATGATCAGCTAGTACTTACAGCGAGTTGTAGAGAAGATCTGCATCCCAACATGGACCAGAGATCACATTGGAGATGCCACTAGGCTTTGCCCACACACTCTTGAGCTCAATGCCTGGCTTGTGACCAATGATGGGAGCGTAGGTGTCCTCATCCATGCCCAGATACTCCTCAAGGATGTGTACCTTGTGCCAGGTGAGCTTGATGTAGCCATAGTTCTTCACATCGGTTTCACTGACCACATCGATGTAGAACTCAGAGTGATACTCGCTCCAGCCCTTCCAGTTGTCACCACTGGCATCACACACCCACTTGATTGGATGGTCATTCTCCTGCTGGGCTAGAGCCATGAGATAGCTACGATTGTGGCTCACAGCCATGTCTCTGTACCCATCCTTGCTGTGGTTAAACCCCAGCATGTACAATTGCATGCCCTCATTCAGATCCTTAACTTCGAACGGCAACTTCTGCATGTTCCCTCCTCAGGGACTAGATGGATACTGCAGGGGTGGAGTACCCCGGTGCTAGGTCTCTAGCTACTCCACTACGGATATGGATGGGTGGCACTACTTGATGCCAGCCTTGCGTAAAGCAGCAGCCATGCTGTTGTTGGTACGTGGTACATCTGTGTACCGAGCAGTAGCATCAGTGTGCTGCTTGAGCTTGGCCTTGCCCTGCTTGACAACGGACTGACGGTGCAGGTCGTCAAGGATCCGAGCGAATAGCTCATCATCACTGATGGTGCTTGCGCGCTTGCGCTTACCCTTAGCTCTTGCCTTGGGCTTGGCCTTGAACTCAGCCTTGGCCATGTCAGGATTGAACGACGTCGCCATGGCGTCGGCCAGCTCCTGATCAGTCATCTCCTCAGAGTTGCTGTTGGATTGGTTCTGCATGTTATTCACCTCCTTTCGTGGTGTAGTTACCATCCAGTGTGGATGGTGTAGGAGCCACAGACCTTGGGGGGGGAGTTAGCCTGTGACCCCTACACCACCCACTCCGTAGAGTGAGTGATGCCAGCTGGAGTGAGTTAACCCCAGAATATTTGTTCCTCGAGCTCATCGATTACTGGGCGAATGATCGCACGGATCTCCATGCAGTCATCGCTCATCTTTTTGAGCATCTCCTTTTTACGGGGTTGCTCCGCCTCACGAGCTTCATTGGACAGACGCATGTAGCGTTCCAACAAAGCTATCTTGATGTGCTCCCACTGTCTCAACGTGAGGTTGGGCATCGTGGTGACTTCGTCGTGTCTGCTTGCCATTGTTATCACCTCCTTTCAAGGCGTAGATACCACCCACTCCGTAGAGTGAGTGATGCTTGAGCTAGATTGCTTTCACTCGAACAACCGGGGTTGATCGTGCGAGCAGCTCAACCACACCGTTCTCGTTGGGTTCTGAGGTGAACAGCAACCATTGGCCAATCCTGATCTGCACATCGTTGTGGTAGCGGTACCAGGAGTCGAACTTGTACTTCGTCGTGCCTGGGATGTGTTCAGTCCTAGCGAACAACTTCTTCTCTCGGTCGATGACATAAACAGCACCGCTTTGAGTGCGTACGGCAATCCTTTGCATTGCACTACCTCATTCTGTGGCTGAGTTGTAGGACCCGATGTTTTGCTTGACCAACCACTCCATCAAGCATCGAGTTGCTTGCGTGCTGTACCTCTGCACAACACACAAGAAACAACCGGCGTGCGAGTGTCCGTGAGCATTCGCGAGCTGCTGGCCCGTGGTACTCACTTTGCCGCACACGCCTGTGCTGCTGCACTCCTGACTTTGCTAGCCCGTTGTGCTGCTGAGCCGGTAACTTCCGCTACCGAGCCCAGAGAAGCCACGCAGACTCTGCCACAAGTTCATAATCTACAAACGAGTGGCCTGCACGGCCTCATCTAAGGCGTAAAAACGGCAGACAGGCCCTGGCACTTTCTGAACTACTGGGTTTTTACGAGGGGGGCGATACGGTTAAACCTGTCTCACATTAAACGGCCTGATGTCAGCTGTTTTTAACCGTAAAGGGGACCCATTGCTGTGGAAAAGCCGCTCTTTAAAAAAACGGGGCCAGGGGGCTGGTCATTTTCTGAAACCCTGGGGTTTTAAAGGTTCTAGTAGACTGCACTAGAGGTTGTTAGTACAAGTCTCTAAGGAACACTTATGCAATATGAGAATTTTTTTAGAATTGCCAGTAAACGCCCTGACGTTAACATGTATGAACAGTATGGAAAATGCAACGTAAAAGGCTGCAATGAACACCGGGATGGCATTGACGAGCCTAGTTGCAAGCAACACGCAAATAAATAAAAGGAACTAATATGGGTTGGATACCAGATATGTGGTCGCGTAAGACTGCCAGTCCAGAAATAAACTTCAACCTGTCGGGTGATGGGGATGGCCTGGAGCAGAATCTGGAACGATCAAAACCTCTTACAGAAGAAATCGCTAGCGATTTTAGTAGTATTAATCCCGGTATGGATGCGATAGCTCGTCGTGCCGAGCAGCTGGGCAAGCAGTTTGCAAACAACCCTGAGATGCTGAATCAGCTGGGACAGATACTGCGAGGCATCCACAACCGTACCCATCCTAACGAGAACAGCATGAGCGATCACATGCGAGCTCTAAATGGTCTTACTAGTGGTTACAGCCATAATGACAGCCTGGATGCCTACCATTTTCTCACTCCAACAGAGTTTGAAACGGCCAAGATCCAGCACGGCTACAAGCCAACCTATCTCGGCAGCAAGACCGCCAGTGAAGACCCCAAAGATCCCGAAGATCCCGAAGTAGACGCAATGCACCCGAGCTGGTACCCCTACGTACCAGGACGGCCCGAGTACAGATCTCCTACCGGTGAGGTTTGTGGTTGTGGCAATCAGGCTAGCGGCAAAGACGCACTCGGCAATCCAGCCTGCCATGAACACGACGTTCGTGCTGAACTTGAGCGTCACTATAAAGAGCATCCGGAGGATCGTCCAAAACCCAAGAGTGCCGAAGAGCAGGCACGAGATATGGTCGGTTTTATTCGTGACACACTCAAGAAGAACATGGAAGATCCCAGTAACATGTTACCCACCCCCAGAGAACAAGCAAGTCTTGATCAACAGGGTGCAAAACTGCGAGATGAAAGCGAAATTGCTGGCAAGGTGCCGAGCATTTGTAACATCTGCCTGAAACCCAATGAGAATGCCGTGCCGGATCGTCACAGTAATCACCAGGAATGCGATCGGACCAGGAACGAAGCCTGGTCTCGACTATCACCACTGGTACAAGATGAATATGACTGGCCCAACGAACACAGTGAAGGTGCACGAGTGCTCTTGGGTGAAGAAGGAGTTCGCAGTCCGGAACACCGAGAGTTTCTGGACCGGGCCATGAGAACCCCTACAGATGAAGAGCTGAGAGCCGCCTATCCAGGTGCCCGTACCGACAAGCTGGGCAGCAGTTGGGCCACCAGATATGCAACCAGCAAAATCGCGGGAGTGCTGGACTGCCCCTGCGGGCAGGGCGCAAGCATCCAAAGAGCCGGTAAGACCCTCACAGGCCTTCTGGACCATCGCAGCCTGTATGAACCCGAACACCCAGAATTCCCCGAGCACAATGAGCACGTACGCACCGGCATAAACAACTTGATACTCATGCACACCCGAGCCAGTGATGAACACGGGGATGAAATCCACCGTGGATCACCGGTTAGTGAATCACACCGGGATCACATGCATGCTCACCTGGATATTATAGGAAACCTGTTTGGAGAACTACAGAACCCTGTACCATTTTCCAGTTGGACTGCTTACGAATAACTCCCTAACGGGATTTTCTAAACCTTTATCAGTCTGGCGCAGGTTCTCAGCGAAAGCTCATATCAAAAATTTCCAAACCCTGTGTGCCCTGGGGGCTGTAAACTGGTCCGTTTACTGCACTAGAAGATAGAAGTTTCGTCCCTTACGGGAATGGAAAGGCATGACACGCGTGAGCCCTGTAAAATCCTTTAATAGCAAGCACCGGGTGCGTACTGCTGAACAACGTCCCAGTGGGCTTCATACTGTTCGTACGATTATTGACAGCATGGGAAACATGGGCCTGAGTGGTAACCCCTATAACCCCGGGGGTGAACGCAGCCAGGTTGCACGACTACAAGCAGAAGAGTACATGGAGCACCTGGACCGTACCGGTGCACAGCCCAGCCAGGATGCCAGAGAGCTGTACGGTATCACCACTGACTCACAAACGGGACAGCACACAGTTCGTCCAGAACATGGACTACTGGCTCACACCGGTACACCTCTCCAGGACTGGATGAGCATTCCACTTGCTGTTAATCCCAGTGGCAGTCTGGCTGGACAGGCTTCACCACCTAATGCTGCTGTGCAACACTGGTTTAATGATAGCAGCATGGCAGTGCACAAAGTTCCGATTGGGAAAGATAAGGACATTTATATTGCTGCTGGTCACCACATGTTACCCAACGCCAGTGGCCTTCAATCCCTAGAGGGAACAGTCCTTGATCCCAAAGCTCACATTGATCAGATGCATAGTCTTATTGTAAGCCCACTCGTACGTGAGTTCTCAAGAGATGACTACACACCGGAAAACTCCGGACAGGTATACACCGGTGCAGTTGATACTGTTGCACCAATGTGGGAACCAGCCGGTGATGGCTCCGGAGGATATCAATCTCATAATACCAGCAGTGCATATGATTCAATCAAGAATCCCATCCCACTGCATGTTGCTGTAGAAACAACCTTGAAGAACATCTTCCACCCTCGTAACTCTGGACTCATGATTGATCCTAACAGGAGTACGGGTGACACCGGTCGCTATGAACAGTACCTGGCACGTGCTGCTCAAACTGCACGTTTTGCTGTTGACACTTCGCCTGTGAACTTTGTTCACCACCAGGGTAACCCTAACTTTATGGTGCGTGATTACCAGCATGTGTTCCGTGCTCTTGAAAGTTCTGACCCTGTTGTTAGAGAGCTAGCTCACCGTTACTACCGTCAGTCCGAAAACAACACTGGATCGATTGATTTCACTGGCATGACACCCAGAAGCAGTGCCACACTGGGCAAGCTTGCTTGGGATAGCGGTGCAAACCAGTCAACACTCAGCCAGATGAGAAAGACTTTCAATGTTATGAAGGAACATGGTTCAGCGGGTATCAAGATGATCATGCCAGGACTTGGTAACTATGGTCCAGTCACTCAGCAGAGGATCAATGATGTACAAGAATCTAATATTCCAGTACTCACACGACGACCAGCTGGTGATGGTGAATTAGAAATGAACACTGAAAAGGGTATGTTTGGTGGTCAACAGTACTACTAATTAACAATCTGTTAACATGAATGAGCTTGACAGCCAAAAAAATCTTCTTATATTATATAACATTAAGGATAATCATGCAAAAAGAGTATGATTTCAGTTTTATAACTGATAAAAACAATACAAAAGCTATAAAAACAGCTAAAACAACAGGGTTTAAGCAGGATTTTGCCCAAAAATCCCGTGAATATACCATCATCATGAGTGATAATGCTGATAGCAACGGTTATTCAGTGCGTTTTTCCAATAATGTAGTGATTTCTGACTTTGCCAGACTAATAAAGATGTTTTCTGGTGCTCCAATGGACATAACTTACACTGCAGACAGTCAGATTCTGCTCAGTTTCCAGGATTAAGCAAAATCCTCTGGCAATTTAATGATGCAATCAGTCTATACCATATTATGAACACTTAAGGAGTAAACATGTCAGGAAATATCAAGCTGTCAGCCTGGGAACAACGATACATTAAAGAATCAGGCATGATCTGGGATGGCGTCAAAGAAGTTGGCAAGGGTGTTGTACGTGGCTTGCTTAGCCCGCTAACAAAACCATTGTTGAGCCAGAATGGCCCAGGCGAACAACACGAACAAACTGACATACAAAAAACTCTTCGTATGGATCCATACCCAAGAGTCAACGACAAACAAAGAGTTTGTCCAGATTGTAAGGGTGCTGGGTCATTCTGTAAGAGCTGTGGTACAACTGGTTTCATTGGCCCTGATCATGCCAAATACAGTCCTAATCTACCAGAGCACGCCAGTGTGTTTGGTCATGAACTAAAACCTTTTTGGAGATAAGACTTTTTGAACTAAGACAAACAATTTAGTTTAAGGAACAAACATGACAGAGAACAATTGGATCCCAAGCGTTTGGAATACCAAGTACTCTACAGAGTGGGCATAGAACCATGGACATAACTTACACTGCAGACAGTCAGATTCTGCTCAGTTTCCAGGATTGAGTGAGTATGACTAGTAAAAACTGGAATTTTCGCTACTCTAGTGATGATTACTCTAACGGTTCACCGGAAATCGGTCATACTCAGAGCACATATGCTCATGGACGAGCAATTGCCAGGAACGTTCAAGCAATTGATGGCCTGCATCCCAGTCATCCCTTACATGATCTGGTTGCCATCGCTGAAAAACTTCATGGCAAAGCTATTGCTGCTCACTCAACAGCTGCGACAGCTCATAAAACTGGTAATGATGACGCAATCTTGTACTCTGGTAGAGCTATAGCGCTTTCTGATGCTGCAAGTACCATGCAAGATAAAATAGAGCTCTTGCATCCTGAGCAATACCTGTCGGTCAAATGAACTGGGCCGTCAGATACGCTGAGAGCAAAACTCCAAGGGTCTCTAGCTATACCACCCCTGGCTCAAACCAGGCAGAAATTATTGATGGAGAATATCGCGACAATCTGGTAAAACATGACTCTGACAGCGTTGCATCCCATAAAACCATGCTTGAAATAGCTGATAGGGGCAGAAGGGTTAGTGGTCAGATGTGCGATTTTAAAAATGGCAAGGCCAGGCGTCCAGAGTATCTAAACCATTTCAATACATTTAAAAAACGTGTTAAGCATCACACAGATTCAATAGAAGAATTGCAACAGCTGGATGAAGAGCGTGGAGCACATCCAGAACTATACGGTTGGCCAGAGGAAAAATCAACAAGTACAGCCCCTCCAATCATAAACTGGGATAATTAGATGACAGAAGAACGAATCGTAGGTAAACTAGGTAAACTTGCACCAGCTCGCCCAGCTGGTTTGCACATGCTGGCGTTCTATCAGACTAACCCTCTTCCAGCGGCTCCAGAGTCAGTCGATGTGCCTAATTTTGGTGACTGGAGGATGTTAGCTAACGATAAGTACGGTGATTGTACGTTTGCTGGCATTGTTCATGCCAGAATGGCTACCAGTGCTGTCCTGGGTCTCACAGAGACCTGGCCAACCGATGATGAAGTGGTTCAAGCCTATCTGAGCTATACAAATGGTCAAGATGCGGGTGCAGTAGAGGCAGACCTGCTCAAATACTGGCAACAGAACGATATTTTTGGTAGCAAGCTGGCTGCTTATGCTCCCAGTGACCATGCTGACTTTGATGAGCTAAAAAGCGTGGTTGCAAGCTTTGGACTGGCTTATATCGGTGTGAGATTGCCCGTTACATACCAGGATCAGTTTATTAACAACCAACCCTGGGCTTTGACCGGTACTCCTGCTGACGATCAGATCGAAGGTGGTCACTGCGTTGTGATTGTAGGTTATGACAGTGATTATGCCTACTCAATCTCCTGGGGTAAAGTCCAAGCGATCAGCTGGGACTGGTTGCGTAGCTATATGGAAGAGAGTTGGGCTCTGATAACGCCTGAAATAGTAACCGCTGGAAAATATGGTGATATGCGCCTTGCCGAGCTGTATGCTGACCTGGAGAAACTATAATGAGTATTCCAAAAAGATTTGAAGAGTTTGATGACCAGCCTGATATGGAGGTTGAGTCTGTTCATGTTGCCGGAGCAACCAGCTGGGATTATATAGACATTAGAGAAGCTGGATTCTGGGGAGATGCCTGGAACTCGGTTACTGGCGTTGGTAAGATCGTTGGAGATGTTGCTACCGGTAATTTTTCTAATGTTGGTAAAGATGTCAAGAGTACAGCCAGATCTGTAAATAAATCTGTAGATGAGGGCATACATGACGTTGGTCAAGCTGCAAAGGCAACTGGTAACTTTGTAAAGAATAACTGGAAACCCATTGCTATCGGTGTTGGTATGGGTGCACTTGCACTAACGGGTGTTGGCCTGCTTGCTGATGCTGGCATTGCTGCCGGTGTAGGTGGAGCAGCTCTTGCAGAAGGCGCTGCTGCTGCAGGAGCAGCCGGTGCTGCTGAGGGCGCAGCTGTAGCCGGTGGAACAGCTCTTGCTGAGGGTGCAGCCGGTGCAGCCGGTGCTGCAGAAGCAGCAGGAACAGCCGGTGCTGCAGAAGCAGCAGGAACAGCAGGAGCAGCAGAAGCAGCAGGAGCAGAAGGTGCTGCGGTAGAAGGTGCTGGCTCAACAGCCACAGATCTTGCTGGAGGTGCAGCCAGAGGTGTTGCTAAGGGCAAAGAACTGGTTCCTTTTAAAAGCACATTGCCAGTTGCAGCAGAGAGCGATGCCGCAAGTGGAGCAGCCAGTGGTGTTACTAAAGGTATGGAGTTAGTTCCTTTTAAGAGCACATTGCCTGCTGCGATAGAAAGTGATGCTGCAGCAGCCACTACTGATGCTGCAGCAGTTACTGAAGATGCGGCTGGTGCTGCAAGTAATGTCAGCAAATTTCAAAAGGCTAAAGATCTTTTGAATAAAGTTCCTGGTGCACAAACAGTCAAAAAAGTAGCGCCAATGGCTGCAACTGCTGAAGGTGTACAAACTTTGAATGCTCCTGATGCTCCTGCTGCACCAGAGCCGCCACCACCACCACCACCAACCATGCCACAAACGAATTACGCACCAGTTCAAACTGATGCTACCCTGCAAGGCCAAGGTGCCCCTGGAGCAGATCAAGCAGCTGAATCAAAACCTCTTGTAATTCAGCCAACAGTGCAACCAGTGCCAATTCCTGAAGCTTCAACAACGGCTACAGATCCAATGAGTATCGGCCAGATGCCGTTGCCAACTGCTAGCAAAAAACGCTCACCATCAACAATACTAGACCTGGTAGAGCAGTTTGGATTGTACCCTGAAGATATAAAACACAGCTTAACCAGCTGGCGATAACTAAAAATGATTACAAGTTGTATGAGGTATTGATGAAATACGCGACTGAAACCGGAACTGGCAACCATGGTCTTGATGATGACCTGAAAAGCATTGAGAATGAAGATCTTCCATGGACATTAACTGTTCCTGCTAAGACTTTGCTAGCTAATATATCCACTCAAGATGAAAACCCTACTGAAGTAACTGCCCCAACTGGCACTGGTCAAACGGATCTTACAAAAGAACCTGGTATGGTGAAAAATGAAGGGCTTGCCAGTGTTATCCCAGGATCACTGTCTAAAATAATAAGTGAAGGAAAAAAAATGAGTTTATCTGCAAGAATCGCATACGTTATGGAAAATGGTCAGCCATTCTGCAACAGCTGTGAAGATTACTACCTGCCAGTTAGCATTGGAACAGTTGCTTGTGCAAAATGTGGATCGAATGATAAAGATCTTTCACATGTAGAGGGTGAAACTGTAACCGATGAAGATGGTGATCGTGATATCATCAAGACCACACGAGCAGCATCTAATGGTCTAGCTACCACTGAAGACTACATGGATTTGTTTAAAGAAAAAATTGCTACAGACAGTGACAACTATAATCGTGGTTACATGGAAGCAATGAATGGTCAAGAACTAGATGAAGACCTAGCTCTTCTCAGTGGTGACTACTTTAATGGTTATGAACAGCGTAAGTTCTATAACAAAACACCACAACAGAGTATTGGTCAACAGCTGCATGACATGAAACCTAATAGCAACTTGATTCCACGCAACTGGGAAGGCCAGCTAACCCCAGGAAAAGTTGATGCTGGGCCACTTCAACTTACTGATGGGATAGGCCGTGCAGCTGTATCTAGCAAGTTGCCATTCCCAGTAGACGTTGTTAAAAACTTCTTTGAGGTATAACCATGAGTAACTGTCCTATCTGTGATACTGGAGAGCTGGTTGTTAAGACCAGTAGCGCTGGTGAAGAATCTTTCTGCAGTGGATGCCGTCGAATTGTAGCCAGTGCTACTCTTGGTTTTATATTTACAGCCACAGGTGATGATGGCGTAGAAGAGTGTAAAGGTCCTGATTCTGACCCGCGCCCAGGGTATAAAGGACCTGGCAAGCGTGCAAAGTGTCATCTTTATGATCCAGGTGATGACAAGCAAAAAGATTATGCCATGCAACGTGCTAAGAACTCTGCTTACAGCAGCCAGCACCGCAAGGGAGCCTCAAAGATTATTAATGCTAGTGGGTTTAATCTAGCTGACCCTGGCTACAACTTAATTGGTGAGCGTGACCGTGGAACTGGATCACCTACCACGCTATCAAGCGCCGGTGGAGGGCCAGCTAGTGCAGCAGATCAAGGCATTATTAATATTGATAATGCAGCAGCACCCAGTGGAGTCCAGCCTACTAGCGATCTCAATAAAAGAGTTAGCAAAACTGTGATTGCGTTATTCCAAGAACTCAATCCTAATGACAGAGAGTTTAGTGATTATATGGGTGTGCCATTGTGTACCTCATGTAATTCACATCACTATGGCGAATGTAAAATAGTCGACCAACCGTATTAGTAACTAGTAACAGAAAGAACTTACTATGACATACGACAGTTTTGAACAAAACATAAAGACGGCTGCATCTAACGTGTCCTGGTTCAACGGCACTTCAGAAAGCATCTTTAATCGTCTTGACATCCTAGAGGACCTGCTCAGCAGAACACGCACTGCTGCTAGTGACCCAAATGTTGCTGATGGTGACCTAGAGCGTTATGCCAGCACAATAACTGAGCTAGCAGCCGAAAAAGAGCAGCTAGAAAAGATTGCATCAGAGTACGTTGACTTTGACGTTGATGACTACTTGAACAGCCTCCCTGGTGGAACAGTTGCTAAAGAGTACCGTTTGAGCAGCGCTGGCACCTATGATCTAGGCGAAGATGATGGTAGCTTGTTGTTCAAGACAGCTTCTGCAGTTCAATCCGAATACGATGATGCTGACTGGATTAACTTTGTAACTGCTGGTGCAGAAGTATGGACAGAAGATCAGTTCAACCAGTTGCTAGACAGTCAGACTAATACCAGAGAAGCAGCCGTGTTTTACGTTGAAAAGAAAACCCTGCCTATCCTTGACGTTGCCAAGCGTGCTGCTATCATTGACAACTTTGTTGATAACGTAGAGATTTGCCGTCGTGCCAAGACAGCTGGCAACAGCTTCCGTCAGCTCAAGGTAGCTAGCTCTAGCAAGCTTAAGGCTAATTTTGTACAAGATGCTCTTGACGACTCATTCGGGGATAATATAAACTGGTTCTAATATGTCAGAACTTGATAACCTCAATGTTGCTAGCCTAACAAAATTTAGATTTGTTGGAGCGGTAGAAACAGAACAGCCAGAACATTCTGGTAGCACATCATTGCCAGCTTTATTACAACAGCTGCTAGCAGATGTATCATCTTTTTATCATATTGTTCATGAAGCTCACTGGAATGTAACAGGTGCTGATTTTTATCAGTATCACAAGTTCTTTGATGAGATTGTTGAAGACGTATATAATAGCATTGATCCAATAGCAGAAAACATCCGTAAGCTTGGAGCAAAATCTGCATACAGAATGTCTGAGCTGTTCAAGCAATCAACACTGCCAGATAATGACATCAAAACAGATAATGCTGTTGCACTAGCAGCAACACTTGGTAGTTTGAACAAAACTATTATTAATGAACTAAAACGAGTGTTTGATAAAGCAAACTCTGATAATGAACAGGGTGTAGCAAACTTTATCGCTGAAAGAATTGATTCACATCAGAAATGGCAATGGTTCCTAGAGGCATCGACAGGATGAAATCGATGGATTCAACCGCAGCAAATATTTCTAAGATTGTTGCACTACTAACAGCCGTTCTAAGCAATCAAGAAGAGATTGCTTATGAAATGGTACTTGAGTCAGACCCAATTGAGCTGTTCAGTGCCATAACAGGTGTTTTGCTGGGTGTTCTTGGCCGGTTGTCAGATAGCAGTGGCCTAACAGTAGAACAATACCTACAAGAGCTTGGTAGAATAGCATTAAAAAATGAATATTGATCAATGTTTAGAGCAGCTACCAGATGGTATTAGTTTTAATACCACTAGTAATGAATCAATCATTCTAGATATGGAAGAAGAAATAACAAACAGCACAACTTGTAGTATTTGTAGCATGGCATTCGAAAGTGTGCTTGTGAAGTTTGCTAGTGGGAAAAATGAAGGCGTTATAAGGGTAATTGGCAACCCATCACCAGCCTGGAAGAGCTCCATGCCAAAAGACAGAGTGCGTTCAATCAATCTTCTCAATGAAGCTCTTGTTAAAAAGGTTGACATGCACGGAAAGATGATGCACAATGATTAAGTACAGTACTAACCCATCACCAGAAGCAAAAGCAATTACTAACAGCCCAACGGCGCCAATGAAAACAACAGGCGGCGGTGTTGAAGCAAAAGATGCGCTAGATCTTGATGCTGAAGACGCTAATGACAACTAAAGGACTATAGTGGCCGAGCAAGAGCCAGTAGTACACATCGTTATTCCTGATACCCAATCAAAAGATGGTGTTCCAACAGATCATCTTACCTGGGTAGGTCAGTATATCGTTGACGAGTACCACAATAAGAATATCAAGATTGTTCACCTGGGTGATCATGCCGATATGCCTAGCCTATCAATGTATGACAAGGGCAAGCGCAGCATGGAAGGCCGTAGAGTACGGGCTGATATCGATGCAGCTAATGCAGCTTGGGAAGTACTGAACAAGCCACTGTATGATTACAATGATAATCGTCGTAGGACAAAGCATGCTATCTGGAACCCAGAGCGTCATATCCTACTGGGTAACCATGAAGATCGTATCAATCGAGCTACTGAGAATGATGCTCAGATTGATGGGTTGTTCAGCACAGATGACCTAGAGTATGCTCACACCGGTTGGAAGGTCTCTAAGTTTAAGGAGATCCTTTGGCTGGATGGAGTGGCATACAGCCACTTCTTCTATAACCCAATGAGTGGGATGCCATACGGTGGTAATATCGAAACGCGTCTTAAGACAGTCGGCCACTCATTCACCATGGGTCATCAACAGACACTCATGTATGGCTTGCGATTCGTTGCTGGCAAGAGCCAGCATGGTCTTGTAGCTGGAGCATGTTACTTGCACGATGAAGATTACAAGGGCCCACAGGGCAATGCGCACTGGCGTGGCATCATTGTGAAACATCAGGTCATTGATGGAAGCTATGATCCAATGTTTGTAAGCCTTGACTATCTGTGCAGGCGATATGAAGGAACCAGCTTGGAACGGTTTAAAAAGCTCAAGTATCCACATATGTAGTATATGGATACTATAAAAAGCTCTGGCCGCAAGAATTTTAAATGTATCTTCAACGATTACATCACAACGGATAACCGTGATTCAGTTGTTCAATCAATCATCTCACAGTTCCAAGGTTACTTTGCTGAACCAGAAGTTACAATTATAGACCGTGGGTTTGTTCTATCGTTGAATTTAAGCTCTGAGCTAACTAGTACGATGGTGCGAGATAAGATCCTCTGGAACCGTTACGTCGAGCGTGTCACCACACAGGATGCCATACGTAAGATACAAATCATCAGGCTCCCACAGGCTGGCCTTATGGACTTTGGCGGTAGGATCGAAGGCAAGGGTAGCGTTGGTGGCTTTGGTCCGGATGTTGATCCCATTGTTGGTGACACAGGTGTCAATGAAAAATTGGATACGCCACAAGACCACCCTGCTAAATATAAGATCGATGGTGGCGCTGATCCAACAACGCTAGGCGAAACTGCTATCGTTCATTATGCTGACAAAACAGATATGAATTCTGAAGGGCAAGCTTTTGTAAAGGGTCTAACCCCTGAAGGTCTTAGTAGTGATGCAACCGAGCTGGTTACAGGACCGAATGATGAGCTTGCAACTGGAAAACGCGTTATGGGGTTCAGAGTAGTATCATTTCAAAGCGATACTGGTGGCTCATTCACACCAAACAATGGCAATCAGTATGGTGTTGATATAAATGATGTGCATCAGCTGAAACGTACCAATCAAGATCTTGCGATGCTACCAAAGGGTAACTTTTTCAATACTGATATAGAGACTGAGCGTGGCACAAGAACTGGTGTCGAAACTGAATCGCGAGGTGATGAAACAACCTCTGCGCCACTCATATTTGGTGCGAACAAAGCAGATGAGCCAGTTACAGAAGATGAAGAAAGTACAACAGCAATACCACAGGCCAGAGGTGGCGGTCAAGCTGTGCCAGACGGTGGCCAAGTAGAAGGCTGGTACGCTAATAACTTTGGACTAAACGAAACATACGATTATCTGGGTGATCAGGATGACTACGAGTTTTAAAGTATATGAATCTGGCGAAGCGCCTGTCAAGTATGTTCCTGGAGACTTTATACTGGTATCATCAAAGGGCATCCTTGCAAAGCTAATTCGCTTTGGTCAGTTCATACGATACCATGGAAAGATGCGTCCATATTCTTACTGGAACCACACCGCTATGATTATTAGTGAATCTGGAGAGATAATCGAAGCAATCGGTCGTGGTGTTGTTATCAGCAAGATTGAGGACTACAGCGACGTTGAGTACTACTATGTTAGTACCAAGTTAAACAAACAAAGCCGTGAGCAAGCTGTTGCATCAGCAAATAGTTTTTTAAAAGACAAGTACTCATGGATGACTATCATTAGTATTGCTATAGAGTTGCTCACTGGCGTCAAGGTACAGGTTACTCAATCTAGCACTATGATATGTAGCTCACTGGTCGGACAGAGCCTGTGGGCTGGTGGTATTATCTTTGATAGTAACCCTTACCAGATGATGCCAGCAGACCTTGCATGCGCGTTTGACATAAAAATAAAAAAAGCTTGACTGAGCCAGTTTCTTGAATTATGATGAAAATCATGAAAAAGAAGATAACTGTAGTTATTAGCTATGACGCAAGAAACAATCAAAGTGACGAACTTGCTAGCCAGGAGATCAGCGAGACCATCAGTGCTTTGATGAATAGCCTGCGTACTCAAGTCAATAATGCTCAAGTAACAGTCAAGTTCCAAAATTAAAGGATAGAACCATGTCATTGAACATCAACCAAATCTTTCAAACCACAACTGCACGTAATATTGCTCGTGCTGCTGTATCAACAATCGTTGGAGCACTAGTCTCATGGGGAACAGTACAATGGGCTAGCCTTAATGAAAGCAGCCTGTCGTACCTTGTTCCAATCATCTCGTCCCTGTACTTCAGCCTTATTCATGTGATTGAAGTGCAGTATCCAAAGGCTGGATGGCTGCTTGGCATGCTTCCTCAAAAGGTTCTTGTAGTTGCAAAGGTTGCTCCTCCTGTGCCTGTCAAGGAAAATGAACCAGCTGCTGCCAAGGCACCGGTCAAGAAGGCAACAGCCGCAAAGAAGGCTGCTCCTGTTAAGAAGGTAATTCCAAAGAGAACAGGCAAGTAGTAGTTTTTCCCTGGTAGCTCAATTGGCAGAGCAGCTGACTGTTAATCAGCTGGTTCCTGGTTCGAGTCCAGGCTAGGGAGCCTTAGGAAGGATGCCCTGTATCGTGAGAGCAGGGAGTCTGTTTGATCAATGCGCAGGAGACCTCTACAAACAGGGTGCTGACTCCTTCCTATATAGCCGGAGAGGTGCTGCGTTGGTTGCGGCAGCGAAGCTTATATCTTCGTGGTCACAGGTTCAATTCCTGTTCCCCGGACCATTTAAAACCCCTCCAGTATCACCTAGATAGTGTAGATACTTCTACATGTCCAGCGCCCTACGGGCAGAATACGGAGATAACGATGGCTTCAATGTTCGATTACGATGACTCGGTCAATCTGGCTTACAAGGCCAAGGAAGCCGGTAAGAGCCTTGTTAATGCAAAGCATGATTTGCTTAATCAGACTGGTGACTTCTTGTTCCTAGCTCACACCGATCGTGAGTTCGCACTCCGCTGCCAGATGGTTGAACGGGACATTGAAAAGGTTGCTTTCCGTCGTCTTGCCAGTGTCAGTGACAGCAAGGCCAAGCTTGTTCACGCTGCATACGATGAATGGAAGCTGCGACACGCCAGCTGTGAGATGTGCAAGGTCGCAGGCCCAGAGATTGATTACTCAAATTCAAAAGAACCAAAGGGTCCACAACGCGACATCTTGAATGTTAAGCCTGTTAACCCTCATGATGGTCTAATCTTTGAAAAACCAAAGTCACCAGATTGCACACAATGTGGTAATCCAACTTTGCACACCGGCAAGACAATCTGCTCTGGTTGTGAAGCAAAGACTAACAAGAAGCCTATGCAACCGCACACTACCTCGCCTACGAAGTTTGATGAAACATCTATTTATCATAATCAAGATTTCCCTCATGGCAGCGGGCCAACCAACTAATACTATTAGATACTGACTAATAAAATGGCAACTATATTTAATAGTAGAACAGCCAGAACAGTATTGGCAGAAAGCAATGATATACCAGATGCTCCACCACCAATGGATCCATCTGTTCTTTCAGCCGATAGATTGTATGGGACTGCAGACGAACAGTTTCGCACCACACCTCATCTTACTGATGGTAGGTCTCTTAGCTCATTGGTAGAAGCCATTGCTGCTATGCCAGGGCAAAACGCTGACGTGCTCAAGCGCATGCTTGACATCATTGAGTTGAGTGGCCCAGCTGCGCAAGCTGAAAAACGCAAGGCAGAGCAGGTTCGCCATGATCAACGTAATGCCAAGCGCACTGCTTCCAGAATTGTATTCAAAGCTTCTCAGTATAATGAAGACGGAAGCGTTAACTGGAATAACGTATCTGATCCTGATGATAATTATGCAGAAGCAGATGCTGCTGATGCTCTTGACACAACTAATTTTAACGAAGATACTTTATCAAGCTGGGAAAACAAGCTGCGAGGCCTGGGCATTCAGAACCCTGGCAAGTTGATCACAGAGACGCCAGATATTTCAATCTTGCTACCGAACGATCCAAATTCAAAGAATCGTTTGAAATCCAGGATAGTAGATGATGCTCCTGCTAAAAAACCTTGCAACCATGCTGACTGCAGCCATAACATGTCAGACCTCATGGCAGAATTAAAATGGGTTGATCCTGACATGCTATCACAAAAACGTTGTGATAAAAATGAAATGGTATGCTCATCTTGTGAAAATCTACCCATGGCAAAGGGAAAGTCTTGCTCAACATGTGGTCGTAACGGTACACTATCTGCAGATCAAATAAAATCTGAGCCACAAACATATGATCCTGATGCTATTAAGATAGATAGTGGTATAATTGACACAGTAGCACAAGGTATTTCTAACCCTGGAGTTGTTGTTGATAAAAGACCCGATAACTATGAGAAGGTTATTGAAGGTAAACCTGGAGAGTTTGATACAAACCCAGATGAGGTTAACTTTGGAGACTTTGTTACAGAGCTAGCAAAAAACCATCAACCAATTGTAGAGCCTGGCGAAGAAGGCAAAGAAGAAGAACAACCAGAAGAAGAAGAAGTCACCAGCGAAGAGTTGCAGGGTGAGGAACAACCAGGACCAGAAGATGTATTTGAACAACAACCGATTACGGTGCAAACTCGTGCGGACCATTCAAAAAAATGTTCATACGGGTGTGTTAATGGATCAATTATCGGTTCATCAAACAGCAAAGCACGTCAGCAAATAAAAACAATGAACAACAGCCCAGAGCGCCTTGCTGCTATTCAACTAGCGCAAAAACAAGTTAGTCAATTGAAAAACCAACGATCACGCCCAGGTTACTTAAAAAGGCTGGTCAATGAAATCAATCAACAGTTCTATCGTTGCCCAGATCTAGCAGATGAAGGTTAAAACGCTATGAGTGGTAGTTCAGTATCATACAATCGAATGGCCTGTGATAAAGCCATACTAAAAGACTTCATTCAAGGCCAAGCAGATCCAGCAAAAGCATTGAAAGCTTATCTTGGTGATCATGCAATCATGGAAGATTTAGACTGTTCTAACCATGAACACAGTGATGACACCATGTCATCTGACGATTCTATTGGCGTCAGCCTGTCACCAGAAGATGTATTTGGATCAGGAACAGGTAAATCATCAACTGCTGATAGCTCGGATGACAATGATGGCATCCCAAAGCTTACAATCTCTAATCTGTGGAATAATCCAATAGCAGTTAATTGTATCAGGCACAGAGCTAATCATGTAAGGACTCATCGTTTGTTACAGATCTTGATGGATAAAATGGTTACTTTGACCAACCCAATTCCTGCAGAGCATGTAGCAGCTTATGAAAAAGCACGAAAAAATGCTGAAATGGTTGAGCCAAGTGATCTAATGAAAGCTCATCATAGAGAAATTGCAGCTGGCAATCGTGATAGAGAAGATTTGCAACGTTTAGACATTGGCTCTAGCGGACCAGATGACGGCGAGTTTTTTTCAGGTTTTGAGCAGGTTGGACTATGATTTTTAACAGCAAAACACTCATAAGGGTAGCTTCAGATCAGGTTGAAGACTCACTGCCTGAATTTGTTCGATCAGTGCAAACTGCACAACAGCAGGGTGCCACCAGCCAGGCTGAGCAGCTTTTAAAAAACGTTGGTGAGATAACACAGCAAAAACGTGAACAAAAGCTAAAGCAAGCACCTTACGGTGTTTTTGATCTGAATAGCTATCAACCACATACCAGTGCTAGCCCTGGATCGTTTGGTGGGAACATTCGTGTTATTACGAGTGACATGGACGGTGATGGTAAACTCGACATCGATGAGGTTGGACGCCCCAAGGCAGCAGCCTACAGGCAAAGCCTGGATAATCTGGTAGAGTCTGGGAAATATACTATAATGGATCACCCGATGTCTGAACTGGCGGGTGAACCCAGAGTGCAAAAGTTCTTACGAGCAAACGGTATGAGCTCGTTGCCAGTATATGTTAGTAGTGAACACAAAAACATGCTTGATAGAATGTTCCAACCATTCACTCGCCATGTGAACGAGGAAGAACTTCACAAGAATCTTGCCGCCGCTGCCGCCGCTGGCCATGAGTTTACATCGGATAGCATCCGTGATGTTGACGACCCTGCTATGAGGATGCTCATTGAGCCAAATCCTTTAACCACTGCGGTTCAATCCTTCTATAGTGAAAAACCACAAACATTAAACACTACAAGAACTGGTGTTGACTATTGTGTTTGTGGGCAGCATCGTAACAACCATAGCAATACCAGCTGCCGTAATTTTTTGCCCATTACTGTAGCAGACAGTTCTGGTAACTATGTTAATGGCAATCAATATCGTGCCAGTCAATCACCGTTACGCGCAATGCCAGGAATGCAAGAGGATACTCTGCAGCATGCTCTTGAGGGTGTTTACCGTGAAGATCATCCAGACATTTTTGTTTCTAATGAAGCTGACCCTGCAAAACATGTCCCCATGGTTTTTATTAGTGACCAAACACCTTTTAACCAGAGAATTAATAATAAGCTAACTCTAACATTGAATAGAAAAGCACAATCTACTACGCTAGCAGCTATAGGGTCAGATTTTGTTAAATGTACAGCCTGCGATGCAACAGGTAAAATTCATCAAGCAAGAGTAGGTGTTTTAGATAATCCAACAATGCTTGATGGTATGCATGGCTATGAAGATGATATAGATCCAGAGACTGGAGAACTCACTCTAAAACAAACCAGTGGCAAGAATGCAAATGAATGGGCTTCACGCGGTACATCGCCAAACATTTGTCCAGTTTGTGACCATAGAAATGTATCAGAATCAGACGTACAAGAATTTATTAAAAACTACAGGAAGGGTAATATTACTCCTGAAGAAGTTGTGGAATCACTCAGACAAAACCCTGGTAAAAAGCTACGCGTTGGAAAACCAAAAAGAACTCGTGACGTTGCTTTTGTAAGGCAAATGATTGATCATCAACCCGGCAACCCAGTATATCTAGCCGGTGCTGTTCCAGATGATGCTGGCGTGGCGTATGGAAAACCTGATCCAAATTGCACCACATGTGGAGGTTCTCATGAACATCGTGATGATGGCAAACCATGTGATTGCAGAATAGCTGACCCCAGCCATCTTGATGTTAACAATCCAGTAGCAATACCCGGCACTCAGCAAGAGCCAATTGACGAAGAAGGCAATCTTCATGTACCGCTAGAGCTGCTCAGAGGGATTTATAAATCTCAAGGCAAAGAAGCACCGGACCTATTTAAAGAGTATCGTGCCAACAGCGAAAAAATCTTGCCAAATGAACAGCTGTCATCAGGCAAACCTGAATTTATTGTTACAGAGAACAACAATGCTGCTGATAGAAAGCGAGGGATCCAGCGCTTTAGAGGAAAGTTTGGCACCTGGTCCAGCTGGGTGCTTTCTAATGGAAAACCAGCATTGAATGACCAACAACAAAATAGTGTTGCTGCCAGCATACCATCTGGTGTTGTTATGTCACCAGATCAACGAGAGCAATTCAAAAAGATACGTGCTCAGATTAATTCATCACCAAATGCTAAAGAATGTGCTCATTCTGAACAGCTGTCAGCTATTTCTACCTTTCTTCAAAACAGCTTGGATAACCTTGCACCAACTGCTGGAGCACTACCAGACATACCTAGCAGGGCTATCAGGATGCCAAACCGATTGAAGTATGTCGCACAAAAATTTCTGTCAAGCCCAGATGTAGATATTGACTCACCAGCCTTCATTGGTTACCATGAATTTGTTTTGCCACATATTGCTGGTATCGAAGATAAAGTAAATAAATTAAAAAAGCGTAACATTATCAATCCATCAGATGAACATTTTAATAAACTACTAAAAAATATTTATGAGGGGTCATCGCAGTCAGCACGAGACATGCACAATTTTGGTTCTATCTCTGTTGACTCCGGAGGAACTTCTAGTGTGCTATTCAAGAACGCAGTCGGGCTTGCACAACATGTGGCCAAGACCTATGGTGAAGACACTGCAAAGATAGTAATGCGACCCATTGCAGAAATGGTATCACCTTATATCCAGAGTACTAATAAGATGAATGCTTGATCAAATGAGAAATCAACATACAATGCTTAAAAAAACTTTTAACTCAAAAACTGCTGCTGATGACAGTGGGCAAATCTACCCACCCGGTGACTTCAGTAGTTTTACCAATTCAGAAGAACCAGATTCAGAAGAACCAGACCCATTTTTCCTTCAAGCGCCTTCATCAAAAATCCTTGAAGGCTATGCAGAAATATATGGTGTTCATCCTGATGATGTTGATCTATCGGGTATAAAACCAACAGATATTATACATACTAATAATATTGATACAATTCTTCGTCGTAATCGGCATGAAGAGAGTGAAGAAGAATTTGGCAAGCCGGATTTCACTCGTCCAATAGCACCGCTTTATCTACCAACAAGTGGAACTGATCTTTCATCACTCATGCCAGCATTAAGTGATGAAGAACATGATCGTCGCCATACCATGGAGTATGCCCGCTCTCAACCTATAGTAAATTCCAATCATGCTGCTACCAAGGCACTAACGCTGGCAATGAATATTGCGCCAACGCTTACAGACCATGCGCATGATGAATGCAAAGGTTCAGGCCTTGTTGATAAGAACGGCAACCCGATGCCATGTGCCGGTTGTGAAGGCCGTGGGCATACAATTTTTGATACTACTGGGCATACTGGTATGGCAGGATTAAAGCACTCTGCCGGTGCGTGGAACGCTGCACTACATGCGCATAACTTTTATTGCACCGGACCAAGTTGCTTTGCTGGCTGTGCTGTTGAACCACATGTAAGGCACATCAGAGAAGATTTAACTGAAAGAGGCCACACGGTAAAAGATCACCATATTAAATATCAGCATGGCAGATATGGTGAAGCAAGCGGATATGGTGAAGCGCTAAGGCGAATACTAGCACCTATTGTTGTAGAAGACCGCTGGGAGCCTACTGCTCCGGGTATCCGTGCTCATTCAACGCATACAAATCTTGAAGGCGCACTCACTCATAACATACGACCCGGTGATCTTGTTAGTGTTCATGGTGTAGGCATTGACCCTGGCGCAACCATGCTTGTGCATTCAGTTAATTCTGATGGTAGCTTGAATGGACACTATCACGCAATAAGTTTTGCTTCTGCAGATGCAGAAATTCAAGATCGTAGAGATCGATCCAGAGGCGTTGATGTCAACGGCAAGCCTGGGCTATCACTTGAGCTGATGCATTCTGATCCTAAAAATAGCTTTAGTTCAATAGCAACCAGCCCAGAAGACCAAGATTTATCTAATAGTCTGGTAGACACATTTGGCAAGCGTCTTAGTACAGCAGCGGGTGCTAACCGTCGAGCCAGTGCAGTCCACATCACTACAGTTGATCGTAAACCCACTGAAATGCGTTGGGTGGAAAACATTGGTGGAGATAGAGTGTCTAAACTAAATCCAATTATTGAACCACACCTGCAATTTCGTGGCCATATATATCAAACAGCACCCTATGGTGATATTCTTGATCATAGAGGCAACCGCATGCTGCAAAGAACCGGCAAGCCATATGCTGATTCAACCTATGCAAAAAGCGAAAGAGTTGTTAAATTCTATCGTGGTGCAAACCCATGGAGTTTGTCTAATCTGCATGAAGCATTCCACAATATGAAAGATGCAGATTCAAAGAACAAGTTGATGGAGACTCTATCTTCAATGAACCGTAGGAATGGGGTGCCGAGCAGTAGTATCAACTCTGATGCTCCTCAGTATGATCACCCACTGAACCTGGTCCCACAAACACAAAACATTGGAACAGTCCTGGTTCGTTCTAACAGCACATTTATATTGCCATCAAATGTCAAGCAGCTTAATGCTGAGCGTGCGAGCTCAGAGCTAAACAGTACATTGAAAAACCTTGGTATAAAAACAGATAGAGAAGCTAAAGAACCAGCAGATGCTAGCAGCGTTAGTGAAAAGTTGTTATCGCCAGAGCATGAAGATTACTTGCGACAAGTTCTTACTTCAAGAATGGACCGTGCGCTGAAACCTGGAGAGTTTGAAACTTTCAAAGATGTTTTTGCTAGGACTAAGGACCTAGAAAAAGCCCATCAAGCAATTGATCCAAGCGCTATTGGGCATGGCGATGACATATGGGACGAGGAATAAAATGGAATCTCACTACACAGAAGTAACTGAAGCAGTACCATCAGATGCCACTTGCATGATTTGTGAGGACGTTACTGGTCAAGGCGATCGAGGCAGGCTAATGCCTGTCAGTAAAAGAATAGATAATAGTGGTAGGGTTAATTTTGTTCATGCGCGCTGTATGTATATTGAACCAAGGCAAAGTAGTGCTGAAAACATCTGGGCATTTGCTAGCAAGTTTAAGTACTATGCCAATACAATGAATTCAGAAAGTCCAGAGCCAACTGTGCAAGAAACATTCCCTAGCGTTGACATGCCAAAAGAAGAACCAGCGATGACAACAGAAGTAAAACAAAAGTCTAGCGATGGTGCGCCAGTGCCACCCAAGCCTTTCTAGCAGGACAATGTAATAATAGACTGTATATACAGTAGTGTATGTACTTGAGTGTATGTACTTGATAAACAGGAGTGTTTATGGAACCCCGTTTGAATATTAAAATTTCTCAGATCTTTGAGGCAGCCGAGGGCAATGAGATGGGTGCTGACCCAAACTTCATCCAGCCAGGAGAACAATGGGTCGGTGACTATCTTAATGAGAAAAGCGACTATGAACGCAACATGCGGGCATACCTGGAACAGCAACAGGGTATTGGCGCTCACCTAGACAACAATGCTCAGAACACGGGGTTTAGTAGCACTCCAAACCCTGCACAAGACCGTGCGCTTATGGTCATGGAGCCAGAAGTAGCTGGCACTCCAGACCTGGCTGAGATGAACATGCCACCACAGTTGCAACGTGCTGCTCGCAAGATCCAAAATCAAGCTGGTGGTTTTAACACCACTCAACCACATGCTGAATTTACCATGGGTGTTGTAGCTAATGTTAACCGTGGAACGCTTGTTCAATCGCGAGTTGTCGTTGAAACACCTAGCACCAAGATTGCTGGAACAGTTCTAGCTGTCGGTGATAACGAATTTGCTGTTGTCTGGGATGACCGCACTGCTAGCGTTGAGCGCAAGGCCGACTACGAACTGGTATTTGCTGAGTAAAAAATATGTTTAAAACACGCAGAACCAAGATCGTCTCGGTGCCAGCCGAAGAGGTCCTTGAGGTTATTGTTCAAGAACCAGAGCCAGAACTACAAACAGTATCAAACCTACAGCAGCTAACTGTGATTAATCAAACAGATAGTCATGCTTATGGGACTTTGATTGATGGGTATGGTAAAGAATATGAATACGTTTGGGATAAAAAGATAAAGCGCATCGAAACTCTAGCTGGAGAAAGAGTTGATAGCTTGATCTGGGAGCTGTGCAGCACTGTACTAACAAAGTACTGGGTGCGGCCAGAACCAAAAGCAACAGAAATACCAGTTGAATTAAAAATTGCAGAAGCATTAAAAGTAGCACTAGCACCAATCGTTGGCTCTATCAAATCTTTAGAAAATAGAATCAACAGCAAGCCAGCACCCGCTCCACAGCAGTCAGCTCCAAGGCCGCAGTCGGTTCAGTCAGTTCCTTCAAGCGACGTACCGGCTATAAGTGTTGCTGATGATGATATCAGTGCCAATGCAATGAGATACTTACAACAATCAAGCGTACCAGATCTTGGCATAGATTATATGAGCCTATAGGAGATAAAATGCAATCAGCAGAAGGCAAAGGACCAAAGCAGGTAAAGAAGCCATACGTGCTTGGCAACTTCCAGACCATATACGCTTATGATGGCGTTCCAGGTGGTGCTGCTGCATTTACTGGCAGTAATTACACAGCTGTTCAAGGTGCTGTCACTATTAGCGGCCAAACCTGGAATGGTGGTCAGGTTGGTAGCGTTGTCCCCGGTCTTAATATCAATGTTAATGGTAATGGTAAGATTGATGTTGGGTTTGTCTGTGCACCAAGCCCAAGCTTGAGCGTGCAAGACATGGAAACCATGTTTGTTGACTTCTGGCTAAACCCAACATTCTCTGGCACTGTATATCTTGAGCTGCAAGGTAGCAACAACAGATTTCAGAACAATACTACCTATCCAGCATCCAACTGGATAACTATCCTCAGCGGAACAGCCACCAGCACAGGCGTAGGTCAATCTTTCACGCTTAATAACTCTGTAAGCATTGCAGAGTACCCAAAACTAGCATATCGTGTTATTGCTAGTGGTACCACTACAACCAGTGGCATTGTTGACTGGGCTATCCCAGGCTTGTTCGTTGACTACAACGCCATGGGCATTGGTACTAATGCAGCAGATGCTAACGGTAGCATCGGACAGATCAGCATCCAAGGGCCTCGTTATCTGACGATCTCGAGTGGACAGGTCACTAACACAGTTAATGGCAGCGTTCCTTACACAGCAACCAAGAATAATGTTGACTACTACGGCTAAAGGGTAATACTATGGAAAGATCACAAAACATCAGAACAGCTCGTACTCGTCATGTTGCTGCTAACTTTGATTTCAATGGCAATCCTATCGACCAGAACGACAGCGGTGGTGTTATCCGCTTTAGTAATAGTCTTGAGTTTTACTCATGTGGTCACCAAAAAGTTGGTAGCGGTATTAACTCTTGCAGCTGTGTAGCCTTCTAAGGAACAAATAATGTCCAATGACTGGAGCGCTTCAGCAGAGCTCAACCGTATGCGCACGGCTGGTATTACCGGCTCTAGTAACCCACTGCGCCATCGGCTTGAGACCCAGGAGATGCTACGGAATGTTCGTACCGGTTCTCTGACCGGTGACGTCTCTGGTATGCCACCAGAAGGCCGTCAGAGGCTCAATAACTTGAGTGGCAGTGACTTCCTTGGTGAAAACCGTATGTCACGCACCGTTGGACGTAAGACTGGTGCTGCTCACGGTAGCGATGCCCAGTGGGCTATGCCAAAACTACATGACCCATTCGAGTACTGGCGTGAGCGTACCTGGTGGTTCAACATGGAGGACCCAGATGAGCAGACGCGTAAGATTCGCGACTGGGCTCGTTTGCTTTATACAACTCACTACCTGGTCCCGGGTCTGATTGATATCTATACTCGTTTTCCACTTCTGGACATTGAGCTAGTTCATCATGACAAGCGAATCAGTGACTTCTATAACGAACTATTCTTTGATGGACTAAACTATCAAGAATTCTTGTTTGACCTGGGCCGTGAGCACTGGACCGTAGGCGAAGTATTTGCAATGGGCAGCTGGCACGATGGTATTGGCGCATGGGAAGATGATGAGATCATCAACCCCAACGATGTTATCGTTGCAAAGAACCGTGCGCTTCGAACCTACCAGTACCACATCAAGGTTCCTCAGGAGATCAAAAAACTTATTGAGACTCGTGATCCATCACAGGAATACCAGATGCTCATGCAGATGTACCCTGATGTTGTAGCCTGGGCACGTCAAGACAAGGAGATCCCTGTTAGTGATGTGATCATGAAGCAGATCAAGTTTAAGACTAACCCTTGGAGCGAGCATGGCACTCCTATTCTTCTTCGTGCTTTTCGTATGCTTATGCTGGAGGAGAGCCTCAACGCTGCTCAGGATGCTATTGCTGACAGACTTTATTCTCCTCTTATTCTTGCAACACTTGGTCTTCCTGATGTCGATCAAGACGGGCCATGGATTCCTGATGCTACTGAGCTACAAGCCCTGAGAGACGACCTTAGTATGGCAATCAACTCGGACTTCCGATTGATGACCTACCACCATGGCCTACAGATCCAGAATGCTTTTGGGCGAGAGAGTATGCCTCGCTTGGACCAGGACTTTATGCGAGTAGAGAGCAAGGTCATGCAGGTATTCGGTATTGGTTCTGACCTACTGCAGGGTGGTAACGGTGGAACTTATGCTAGTGGTGCTCTTAACCGTGAGCTCATCACTCAAATGCTCTCTACCTACCAGCACAAGATCAATGACTTTATCCGTAGTCGTATGGAGCCTGTAGCTGAACGACAGGGTCACTATGAGATGCGCACCGTAAATGGTCGTACCATGCCAATCATGGAAACAGTGCTCATGGTTGATGAAGAAACCGGTGCTGAGTACATTGAAGAACGCCCAAAGCTAGCAATCCCAGAAGTACGCTTCCGCAGCATGAACCTACGCGATGAAAGCATTGAGCGTGGCTTCTTGCAGAACCTTATGGGAGCAGGATTCCCAATCAGCCTGGGGACACTTGCAGTCAACATTCCTATTGACTTTGATGATGAGCTTGAAACTCGTCGTGAAGAAAAGGTCAAGACAGTTGTAGCTGAACAGCAGTTCAAGCGCGAACTATTTCAACAGCTATTAGTGCAACAGCTACCAATTCCAGCAGAATACATTCAGGAATATCAGGCATACCTGTCCATCCTAGAGAACCCAGGACTTGCTGCACAGCTAGCCCCTGGAGCAATTGCTGGCCTTGTAACACCACCAGCTGCTCCTAACATGACAGGCGTACCAGCGCAGAACAGCGATGCTGCCCTGGGTGCTCAGATATTCCCAATGATAAACCAGCAAGCACAGCAGCAGCAACAGACTCAGCGTGGAACAGAGCGTCAGCGTCCTAGCGAATCATACGACCAGAAAAAGACGCAACCCAAGCCCAGCAAGCAGGGACCAAAGAATGGCCCACAAAAGAAAACAGCTGGTAATGAAGATGAAATCCTAAGCACGAGCTTTGGCGATGGAAGTGTTATTCCTGAACGTGTTGAGTATGGTGGCCGTATGAAGTTTGCTACACCTTCAGAAAGTCGTAAACGCAAGAAGATGAAGCTGGCTCATGGCATCAAGGTAACACTTGATGATAGTTATGAAAAGTTTGATGAAGATGAGTTTAAAAAGCACCTTGCGGCACTTATAGAAGCTAGCGATGATGCAATGATTCCTACTCCAACGAACATGGATGAGCACAGCAGTGGTGAGGGTGGTATGGATCAACCAGCACGTAAAACACATATCGATCCCACTAAAGAGGAAAACCTATGAGCAGATTGTTTGATGATCGTTCACCCAGCATCCTTCCCAAGGTATCTTTCAACAAGACAAGCTTCTTGGATATTGTTAGCCCCCTTGTCAAGATAGATATTATCAAAGAAGGTGAAGGCGTAAAGGCACGCAATGCCCACAAGCTCAACCTTGAGAACAGTATCTATGAGAAGATAGACGAAGAGTTCTAATATGTTGGCCAGCTTCTTTGATACCAGTAACAGTTGGTTTGGATATATTGCCAACTTCTTTTTTGCCGCAACCTTCTTCTCAGTGTTGGGCAGGTTAGTATATAAACTAATCACCAAACACTATGATAACAAGGTTGATGAGATCATTGAGGCTCAGGGAGAGCGCTTCACCGAGATACTGGCACAGTACAAGCCCAACGGTGGAAGCAGTGTCAAGGACCAGATGAACCGGATAGAACGATCAGTGGATGATCTAAAGCATGGCCAGGACATACTCAACATGCGTATTGATACTATCAAAGAAGATTTTGCAGAGCACAAGGGTTATCACAAGGGTTTAATAGACGGAGAAGACTGATGCGCGTTGTAAAACGTGTTGGTCACTGGGACTTTCATCCCAACGTACGTAGTGGTGACCAAAGAACGTTCGGAGAAAAAAGTGCTGATGTTATGCGCCGTAGCATGGGCAGCTGGCCTTTTGTTGCTGCTTTCTGTTTTTTTATGGCGGTATGGATGGTATATAACGGAGCGAATCAACATCATTTTGATCCTTATCCTTATATCCTTCTTAACCTATGTCTATCTACACTGGCTGGCCTGCAGGGGGCAATCCTGCTTATTGCAGCCAAGCGTGCTGACAGGATAGCCGCTGAGCTAGCAGAGTACCATCTGTATGTCAGTGAAGAGCACAAGATTATTCTTGAGGACCTAACTCAGATTCTAAAAAATCAAAACAATCAGAAGATTTAACACAAAATAAACATTAAAACAATGTAAAATGCTTCTTTGAATAAACTAGGCGTTGAATATGATAAAGTATAGCGCACCAACTGTTGGACTTATGGGACGTAGCAGCCTGATGTCTCTGTCTGCACGCACTCAAAGCATTGACCTTGCTCAGGTCAAGCTAGAAGACTTCCCAAACTTTAAACCTGAAAAAGGTTACGTTTACGCTGCTAGCCGTGCTATCAGTAGCCGTGTTAATGCAAACTATGATGGCTGGCCTGTAGATCAGATCAAGAAGGGTTATAAGACCTTTATTGGTCGCCCTATCTATGTTGAGCACAACAACAGTGACCCAGATCGTGCTCGTGGAGTGATCCTGGATGCCATGTACAAAGAAGCCAAGCTGGACAGTGGCGTTATCGATGCCAGTGTTTACTGCTTGATGGAAGTTGACGCTCAGTCATTCCCCAAGCTAGCTAGCGCAATCATGGATGGCAAGCTAAAGGCTGTAAGCATGGGAGCTGACGTAGAAGGCACTCAGTGCAGTGCATGCGGTAAGTATGCTAGCAAGCCCAGTGAGTACTGTGTTCACATCCCACGCATGAAGGGCCGTACAGTTACCGTCTATAAAGAGGGTAGCCGCAGTGAGAGCCTGGTATTCGAAAGCTGCATCAAGCCAAACTTCTTCGAACTTAGTTTTGTATTTGATCCAGCAGATGAGAGCGCTTGGCTTACAGACAAGAGGCGCTACTAATGCCAATCCTCAAGGTAAGTGAAGCCCTGGATCCAAAGCAGGGTTACAGCGGAATGCGCTTGCCCGTTGTCAGCCAGCCTATTGACAACTGCCCACAATGTGGATCCGGTGGCTACCGTGATGGAATCTGTGCTAATGCTGCCTGCAACTACCTTGATCCCAGGCTAGAGCAAGCCTACCAGGAATACGCTATGGCAACAATGGTTCAAAATGCTGCAATTGCTGATGCTGCCAATGATGCAATGGGTGGCGCTCCTGATCAAAAGAAGAAGACCAAGAAAAAAGCTTTTGTTGATGGTCAGACACCTGTTGCTATAATTGATCAATTTTCTCCAAATTCAGAAAAAGTTGAAAAAGAGAAATGTAAAGTATGTGGTAACACGAGTATAGTAGATGGTACTTGTACCACACAGGCATGCTATGGCACTTTGCCACCAAAAGCTTTTAGAACTCCAGCAGCACCAGCAACGGGAATTGATCTTAAACGATTTAAACTTGATGGCCTTGCTAGTGTGCCATTTAACATACCACAAACTTTTGAAGTATATAATAGCAAGTCTAAGAATAGCAATCCTAATAAAAACAAACCTACAAAAAAAGTTCAAGCAACGATACAAAGACTTGCTTTAGCGGAAAAGCCACAACAACCACAGATGCAAGCAAGCCCTGGAATGTTTTTAGATAGTCAAATGATTCTACCAAAACAACCAGTAGTTCGAATGCAACAAGCATTACAGCTCGATGCAACCATGAAAACAGAAGGTGCAATGGGCGATGCTACTGATCAAGATAACACCGACAAGAAAACTAGCGAGGAGCTACAATGAGTCGTTTCGATAATGAGCTGATCAAGGAAGCAGACAATGCTTTCCAGATGAACGGCCTATCAGGTACCAGTGCAACCCCTGCTCGCCAGTTGCCACACCTGCAAAATATTCAACCATATGCCGATGCAATGGTACCCGCAGAAGTTCCTGTTATCAACCAGGTTGGTAATCTTTCTAACCCGATGAAGCGCCAGCTTCAGGTTGCTGACCTTGAAGCTGCTGACCCAAGCGGTGGACAGCCTGGAGAAATTGTTGGCATGCCAGGCATGAGTCAGGTTTATGCTCTCGGTGGCCCAGACCCAGAAAATGGTCCAGGCACACTAGCTCCTAGCACTGGATTTGGTGGCAATATTGAGGGCCTACCAGAGGGTAGTCTTGGTGCTCCTAAGCTAACACGAGCTGCAAGCATTGACCCCATCGATGAGAGCTTGTACCAGGTTTACAAGGCCAGTCGTGATATCCGTACCGCTATCAAGGAAGAAGTCGACTTCGACTTTTCCAACATTATCACTGCTAGCAACGAAGCCTCAACGGTTAGCAAGTTTGCTAACACCGATAGTGATGTCAATGAGGTTGTTGGTACTGTCGCTTCTATTGTTCTTGACATCGAGAACGACCTGGTCAACACCGGTGACTACAAGCAGGCCAGTGCTGACCTTGAGCAGCTTGAAGGCTTGCTAGATGAGATTAACAAGTTTGCTGCCAAGAAGAACTGCAAGGACTGCAAGGGCAAGGGCTGCAAGAGCTGCAAGAAGGAAGAGAAGGACGAGAAGGACGAAGACAAGGATGACGAAGACAGCGATGGCAAGCCACCCTGGTTGAACAAGAAAAAGAAGGGCAAGGGCAAGAAGGAAGCCACGAATGGTAACCAGGAAACTGGTGTAACTGTTGACGTTCGCGACCTTGATGACCAGGCTGGTGTCTGGGACCGCGCTCGGGCAATGATGCCTGACTTCACAACTAACGTACTTGAAGGCGAAGAGCTTAACGCTGAAGACGCTGGTTATGTTCCCTATTACAACGATGGCAGCGGTACGGGGATCGTCCCCGGCCAAGAGCCACACAAGCAGGAGGTTTTCCCCATGGACGCCACTAACCCGGCATTCGTTCCCTATCAGAATGCTCTCGGTGCTGTTCAAGCTAGCCGTGAGAAGATCTTTGAGAGCCTGGCTCTCGTTGAGCGCCTGGAGAAGCTAGGCATGGTCCAAGAAGATGACCGTGCCAAGCACCTGGCAAAGTTCGAGCAGATGGACAGTGCAAAGCTAGCAGGTTTTGTAGCTAGCCTGGACCTGTTTGAAGAGTCTGGGGCACGTCAACCCCGGAGCCAAAAATTGGCAAGTGGCAACAGCCGCCTGCCAGAGATGGGTCGGTTGACAACGGCCTCAACAGTTACTCGTCAGGACATTGCTTCTGACGACTGGCTGATGACACTTTAACCAAACCCCCTACAAGGAGAAAGAAAGATGCTGCAACTCAATAGCGTAGCAAACGTTGGGGTACACCGTACGTGCACCCCATTGTACGAAAAGTATGAGGCTACTCCATACAACACGTTCCTGGACCCCAGTGACACGACCAACATCTACTCGGGCATGGTTATGTACCGCAGTGGACCTGACACAGTTGCCAATGCTGGTAGCGTTGCTACGGTAAATGGTGCAAAGCCTTTTGGCCTTAGCGCACTTGACCGCAACCCCAACATTGACGATGTAACCCAGGTTGGTATCAACAGCTGGGCAGTATGGCTGGGTGGCAGCAATGCCTTCTTCACCATCACGGCTCCTGCATTTGACACCACTCAGGCGTACACGGTCAGCACAAGCGGCACCCGTAACTACCTTTACACCACTAGTGGTACTGGTCAGCTAACCTCGAAATCTGACACCAGCGCCTCTACAGGTACGATCTGTGCCGTTCCAGTCGCTGAGCTGATCGACGTCATCAGCCCAACACAAATTGTTGTCCGTCTAGCCAATGGCCTGGCTACCGCCAACTAATTAGAAAGGTAAATTAATCATGAGTATTTCACCTAATGGCGCTGTAGCGGACCACCTGGCTCCTCGCACAGCTCGTAAGTCGGACGACTATGTCGCCGGAATCGTAGAGGCTCAAGAGCGTCTCGCTTCTGCAACCGGTCGTAAGACTGCAACACGTGAAGAGAAGCAACGTCGTCTTGCTGGTATCCTTGCTGACAAGGACAACTACATGGTCCGTTTGGGCCAGGGTATGATTGGTCCTATCCAATTGAAGCTTCGTTACCAGGGTATGACCCGTAACGTTCTTTTGGAAGACCCACTAACCCCGGGTGTCCCTGTCATGTACGACGTCTTGGACGAGTACGGTCAGGCCTACATCCTGTCGGGTAACGAAGGTGAAGTCCGTGTGACTCCTTTCGAAGGTAAGAAGGTTCCGGTCCGCCTGTTCCGTATTGCCACCTTCCCACAGATCAAGAAGGAAGACCTTTGGTACCTGCGAGTTAACATCGTAGAATATGCTCAGGACATGAGCAAGCAAGCCATCATGATGCAGGAAGACGCTCGTCTTATCACTGTTCTTGAAGCTGCTATCAACAACTACGCTGTTGACCCTAACCACACGGTTAGCCCTAACCACGTTGTCAACGAGTTGTCGGGTTACATCACCCCTGACTCGATGTACGACCTTGTTGCCCTCATCGAAGTTCACCAGTTGGAAGCCAGCCGTTTGCTGTTCAACCCAATTGACTACCGTGACCTTTACAAGTGGGACATCAACCAGACCGGTTGGGCCTTCAAGGACCGCGTTGTCGCTGGTGAGCGCATCGTTCAGTTCGGTGGATTCCAAGTCCAACGTTCGATCGAAGTTCCTCAGGGCACTGTTTACATGACCCCAAGCCCCGAATTCCTCGGTGTATTCCCAGTCATGTACTCCCTCGACGTCGAAGAGAACCACACCCCTGAGAAGTTCCACAAGGGTTGGGTCATGGACGAACTCGTTTCAGAGATTGTTCTTAACCCACGTGGCCTCGGCAAGATCGTCAAGGCTTAGTATTAACCTAGATAGGATCTGGGCTACCGCCTGCCGGTATGGGGCCCAGATCATTTCTAAATTATAAAGCACATCTAGAATTCCTAGATCTGTTAGGGCAAATAGCCCCTTGAAACAAGGAGAATAAAATGGCAAGAACAGTATCAAAATCAAGCGATGTCAGCAGCGAGAGCACAGCAGTACCAGTAGTTGATCTGGGTGGTCACTATGAAGAACACCATGCAGACCCCGCAGACCTTAGTGCTGCAAGGACATCATCAGCTGTTAACTTTCAGGGCCTCAAGAGTATCCAGACAAATGACTGGATCGAAAACATGATGACAAGCAGTACAGTTTTTACCAGTGCAAAAGGCAGCTTCAAGCTTACAGCAGCTGGTTATCACGGCAGTGTTCAACCTATTTCAGATGATATCCGTCAGGACCCATATCTTCTGCGTGCCGTACAACGTGGCAAGATCGCTTTTCTCAGTGAAGACGATGCCATGGACAAGATCTCTACTCTTGTGGATGAGAGCGATGCAAACGAAAGCCATGCAGACCGACTCCGTGAGAGCCTGAATGCTGGTGCTAGCGATAACAACGGAATGTACAAGATTGATCTGCCAGACGAGGCTGAGCCCAAGGGCCCAAGCCAGAGCTGGGAGCAAGTTTGGAACAATAGCACTAGTAACTCAAAGCCTAAACCGACCAAGTAGATAGTAGGGCTGTTGCTCTACTTATATCAAGGAGCACAAATGAGCGACAAGACATCACAAGCAGCAGCCCCCGTAGAGGATGAAGTTGTAACTAGCCAGCCAGCAGTCAAGGCAGTTCTGCCTCCAAATACCACGCTTAGTGGCCTTTCACCAACCAGCTCAGCACTTTACAACGTCTGGCTTCCTCAGACTTTTGCAGGTGCTGTTGTTAGTGGTTACGCTACCCCAACTTTGAGTGGTAACGGTTGGGCCGGTAGTAATAACAATGGTTTTGTATTCCAGAATGACCAGTACAACACCACTACTCGCGGCTTCTAACTTATAGAGTCCTTACTAATACGGAAAATATCTTAAAAGAATAGGTGAAATACAATGGCAATTCCAACTCCTAACGTACCACAGGAGCAGGGTAACAAGGCGCTACTACGTGCTCAGACGCGTGCTGGTGTTACTCCTGCCAACCCCGACCCACCAATTGATGAAGCCTTTCTGGTAAATGCCTTTGCTCAGGCTAGTGGTATTCTTCGACTAACGGGTGTTCTTAGTGGTAGTACATTTACAATCAGTGGTACTGGCACTGGCGTTAAAACCGCTACGATTACTGGTAGCACCGGTAAGGTTAGTGACCTGGTAACAGCTCTCGGTGCTGGGCCACTCAGCTCAAGTACATTCTTTGTCAATGCTGGCCCTGCTCAGCTTCTCAAGGGTAACACTGGTGCAGCTAACGGTGGTGCTGTAGTAGATATCATTGTCCCTAGCGGTATCGTGCTATCAGTTGTAAGTGGTAGCGGTACGGCTCCTACGCTTACAGCTGTAACAATCACTGGTGCTCTTGGCACTACTTATCCTAACTATGTTGGCACGCCTAATGCAACACCCAATTGGATCGATGACGTAACAGTTCACACCTACGTTGTTGGTTTTGGTGGAATGATTTCCAACTCTACCATCCTAACAGGTGGCACAACGGTTACTACAACTGGTACAATTACTGGACAGCAACAGGTTCGTCAGATTATTACCCAGGCCAGTGAGACCCAGGAATATGATGGATACTTTGCTACCTACAGTGGTAACCTGTTTCAGACAACACAGAAAAGAACCTACCGTCAGCAGAACTAATGAATGACATAGTTGCGAACGTAAGCGTCGTATCAATTGAAATAATAAGAAGTGACGGTACTCGGGAAATCCTGGGTGCCGTTACTTTATCAAAGGAAGATGATGATAACAACAGCCTTGACCAGCCAGGTGAGAAATAATCTGGCTGCAGTTATAGTTGGAAGTGGATACACAGCAGCTCAACCACGTTACATGCAGTGGGGAACTGGCATATCACCAGCACTAGGAACAGACGTAACAATTAGTAGCCCCGCTGGTAACCGCGTTGCAGTATCCGGAACGTTTGCAAGCACTCTAACAACTAACGATACACTGGTGCTAACTGCTGCTCTTACAAGCAATGGGCCACAGGTTATAACTAACATTGGTCTGTTTAATGGCCAAGCCAGTTCTGCGGATACAATGCTGGCGTCTCAGCTGAACCCTGGCGCTACAACTCTGGTGGTAACAGACGCTAGTAGCTTTCCTAGTTCATATCCATTCTTTGTACAAGCATTTAGCGAAGTTATCACTGTTGTAACAGGTACTGGTAACACCTGGACCGTACAGCGTGCCAGCAATGATAGCCCAGTGAGCACCAATGTAATACCCGCTGGAACTCGCGTAGTAGGTGGGAACAATACTGCTAATGGCAAATTGTTTCTTAAGTCGAGTTTTACAGATGGGGTAGTGCTTAACCCTGGTGATACCATGGTTATCAGTGCCAGTATTGAGTTTATTTAAGGTGGAAGATGCAGGTACAACTAGGAAACCAGTACCCAAAATTCGCCGCTATCCCTAACGACTCTGCAGCAACAGTAACTTACATAACAGTCCCTGATAGCTATACAGTTACAGCTGAAGATGCTCGCGACATCGCCCTAGAGTTTGCTAGGAACCCTGATATTACTCAGCTACCTGGGCATGAAGCGTTTATCGCTATTATCCATGGTAGCGGTGCTTGGGATACTCATGGATATGGTACTCCTACCTGGGTATGGAGCGACAATGCTATCTTGCAAAAGCAGTTGCAGGATTTCTATGGTGTAGGTGGTCGTCCACTTGATTACGAACAGACTCACTACACACTAGACAGTGGTCCAGTCTTTGAGGGGCAACAATGATTGTTAATCAAGGTCGTTTGATGTGGGCACGTGGGCTATTCGGTGCTGGCAGCTGGAGTACAACTGTATCTGGTGGCACTCCAATTTCATGGGCTGGTGCTGGTAGCACTACAACATCTAATAGCTATACTATTAATAATATTGTTGTTACCAGTGGAGCTCTACAGGGTTATACACTGATGGTAGTAACATCTGGAACCGGTGCAGTTGTTTATGCAAATGTTGTTAACAATCCAACTGCTATTGGTACTTCTTGTCTACTAGCGATTGACCAGTGGTACACGCCTGGCACAGATGGTAGTACTCCCGGCAGCACACCTGGAGCAACTAGCAACTATATGTTGTTCACCGGCACAACTCCAAGCTGGTACATGGCACTGGGTAGTGGCAACATGAATGCTGTGACTAACAGCACTACCAACTTACCCGGTGAGATCACAACCAGTGGATTGAAGCGCAGGCCTAGTGTGGTTGCAATCAGTGCTGCTCCAACCACTACAGCGACCAGTGGTAGCACTGTTGTAACGCTTACAAGCGTGTTCACAGTCGGTGCATCCGATACTATACCAGCGACTATCAATGGTGTTGGCATCTTCAATACTCGTGGCACAGCATCCGGCACCGGTTATACCGGGCTTATGTTTGCTACACCTTTTAGTACTAGTGCTAACCTGAGCTCGATTGGTGACCAGATAACAGTAACCGAGCAGATTACTGGACCATAGGTATGGCTCTGATAATCCCTGAATCACAGAATAATCCCACCTGGCCAGCTCAGGCTGTACTGGATAACACTGACCTTAATTCTCTGTACCTGCTGGGTCAGGCTACAGGTGTTATCAGCGGCTTCCAGCTATCCGGCAACCTGACCAACCCCAGTAGTACGGTTATCAGTGGCAATATAACATCAGGAACATATTCCATCAGTGGAACATACACCAATGTATCAGCAGCAGGCTTTCAAACAGTTGCTGCTAGCACCGGAGACCGACGCGATATTGTAGTTGCCAGTGGCACAACAGTATCAGTAGTCCAGGGTACAGCCATTACTCTGGCTGGATGGAATAACGGTAGCGTCACTGATCCTCCTGTCAAGCCAGCTGTGCCATCAGGGGCAATGCTGATCGGTGAGATCTATGTGCCCGGCGCCGCTGCTTTCACTGCTACTAATAATACCTGGTATACAGACAAGACAGCTATCTTTGTGCCAATACCTGGTCCACAAGGAACTCAGGGTGTACAAGGATATCAGGGTTCCCAAGGCAGTCAGGGGTTTCAAGGCACCCAAGGCACGCAAGGATTCCAAGGCAATCAAGGCAACCAGGGCAACCAGGGAATGCAGGGCAGCCAAGGCTTCCAAGGTACACAAGGCAGCCAAGGCTCCCAAGGGTTCCAATCAGGTGTGCAGGGATATCAGGGGTATCAGGGATACCAAGGCTATCAAGGATATCAAGGAGTACTGGGTGCTCAAGGTACTCAAGGAGTAGTATCGGGTACTGTTTCTCCTACTGACACTAGTATACTATGGCTAGATACTACCGCTAGCGGCTATGGAACACAAGGACCACAGGGCTATCAAGGCAGTCAAGGCTACCAGGGCTATCAAGGCTATCAAGGATTAACAGGAATTAGTGGTGCTCAGGGTAGTCAGGGCTACCAAGGTTTCCAAGGCAGTCAAGGATTCCAAGGCAGTCAAGGCTACCAGGGCTTTCAAGGTTACCAGGGGGCCGTACAGATAGCTGGAACTGTAGCTACTTCTTCATCTGGTACTTGGACAGCCTCATCTGCTGACAATGGAAAGATGATAAACTTTTCTAGTGGAGCAACAGTTACTTTACCAGCAACTCCACCAGCAGCTCCTTGGCTCTCCACCTATACAAGCAGTGGTACACTAGTATTATCTGCTACTTCACCAGCCAGGTTAAACGGTGTAACCAGTACTAACTACTATATTCCAACACAGTTACCGGCAATTGTTTGGACTGATGGTGCTAGTAATTACTACGTAGAAGTACCAATCGCAGCAGGAAACTTTACAGCTGCTGGATATCTCACAACTACCCAAATTATAACAACATCTACAGCCACACTTTCACTAGGCTATAAAGCAATATATACTGGGAGTTCTACTTCAGCACTAACAATGAACTCTTCTACAGCCAATAATATTGGTGTTGCACATTCTATCACTAATGCTTCGGCATATAATATAACCATTGCACCACCAACTGGTGCAACTCTTTATGTTGGAACAACTGCTATCAGTAGTTCATCATCGTACACACTTGCTCCGGGTACTTCGATGTCTTATACTGCTATTAGCAACAACAACATTTATGCTACAATGATTAGTCCTCAAATAATGACTGGTGATGTAACTGTTGGGCCTACCGGAGCAGCAACTGTAGTAAGTGCAAGTGGCAACTTTACAGTGGCCAGTGGTCTAACAGTCAGTGGCTCAACTACTGTAAGTGGTGTTACTAATAGAGGCAATGAGACCATTAGTGGTACACTAACTGTAGCTGGAACTACAACTGTTAGTGGTGTAATCAATCAGGGCAATGAAACCATTAGTGGTACATCTACCCAAGGTAATACTACAGTAACTGGAACGCTCACAGTTAGTGGAGCCACAACAGTTAGCGGTCTTACTAACCAGGGTAACCTTACGGTCACGGGTACTAGTACACTGATAGGTAATACTACTTTTAGTGGTACAGTGAGCGTCAGTGGTAATGCTGTGCTGACTAGTGGTTACACTGCCAGTGGAGATCTAACGGGAACTTACCCTAATCCGACTCTTACCACAGCTGGTACTGCAGGTACATATGGTTCTTCTACATACGTTCCCATCATAACTACGGATACAAAGGGTCGAGTAACAGCAGTTACATCCGGTGCAGCCACAGACACTACCAAGCTTCCACTGGCCGGTGGGACCATGGCCGGAGCTATTGCCATGGGATCCAACAAGATCACTGGCCTTGCTAATGGTACAGCTAGTACAGATGCTGCAGCATTTGGTCAGCTACCAGTTACTAATAGCGTTTTTTCTGGCACTGTTGCTACTAATGTTACTGTAACTGGCAATAGCATCTCGCCACCCGCAAACATAGTAAATAACATATCAGTGACTGGGTTTAATACATACCTAGTTACTTGGAACTTTAGTATTACTACTGCTCCTACAAGTGCTAGTTTGATTACACATACACTGTGCAGTACAAGCGCAGGTGGTGGCCCATACTACCCGCCTTACCCATATCTAACTGTTACCGTCCCAAGCGGCCAGACTTACGGATTCTCTGGAAACTGGATTGTTTCTCCTGGCACCACTGGGAACGTAACGCTATATTTAGATGTTCTAAAAAATACTAATGGCAATATTGTAATTAATAATATACAGATGAACGCAGTCGGTTTGAACTAATGACACAACTCAAATACTTCCAACCAACAACCGGTAGCCCCACTACTCCACTAACAGTTAGTGGTACTACTATAACTTTTCCTGGTACAGTTGCTGTAGTCCAGGGCATGTCAGTTATTAACTATAATTCTAATGTTAACACTACGGTTGCTAGTGTAGTAAATCCCAATTCATTCATAGTCGCAAATGCTGCAGGTATAACCACTAGCACACCTCTAACCATAGGTACTTGGGTAAGTGCCGTGGTAGGAGCCCAAGGCCCTCAAGGCACTGCAGCCGGTGCTCAAGGGAACCAAGGCCCACAAGGTGGTCTATCCGTAATCAGTACAGCTACCCTACCGCCAGGATCCCAAGCCTACGTAAACAATTCTGGTAGCCCGGGTAATGCACTGCTTTACTTTGGTATCCCATCTGGCTATCAGGGCAGTCAGGGTTACCAGGGTTCACAAGGTTATCAATCAAGTGTTCAAGGGTCACAAGGCTACCAGGGAAACCAAGGTTTCCAAGGTTTTCAAGGTTACCAAGGCGTTATTGGTTCCCAGGGCTACCAGGGCAACCAGGGGTATCAAGGCTACCAAGGTTACCAAGGAACTCAGGGATTCCAAGGATACCAGGGCTACCAAGGAACTCAGGGCTACCAGGGTTTTCAGGGCTCACAGGGTAGGCAAGGTACCCAAGGTAATCAGGGAGTTGTCTACTCTTCAACTTCATCTGGGGTCCCCACCTCATCTATTTGGGTTAACACCAGTGCTACCACTCAAAGCTTTATAGGCCCACAGGGGTCGCAAGGAAATCAGGGTAATCAGGGATATCAATCTGGTGTTCAAGGCTACCAGGGTGTACAGGGATCAGCTGGTATTAGTAACTTAGGCTTTAGTGGCACTCTTCCTGTTCCGACTAATGTTACAGTAACTGGTGGTACTTCTGGTGGGTTTGGAATACCCAATATAGTTAATAGTATAGCAGTAAGTGGGTTTAGTAACTACCTAGTTACTTGGAACTTTAATATCACTACTGCTCCTACAACTACTAGTATTATTACTCACACAATGACCACTAGCAGTACAGGTGGGGGTCCATTCTTCCCGCCTAATCCATTCTTGACTACCGTAGTCCCCAGTGGTCAAACATATGCATTTTCGGGCAGCTGGATTGTCAACCCTGGTACTACCTCTAATGTCACGATCTATCTAGATATACTCAAAAATACTACGGGTAATATGGTGATTAACAATATACAAATAAGTGCAGTGGGTATCAACTAGTGATAAAACTTAAAAAATGTCAAAATAGTATATGGAGCAACCAATGCCAATAGCAAATGTTTGGGACGCTACAGCAAGTGGTGGTGCAGGTGCATGGGTACCTGCAATCATAGGAGTACAAGGCTATCAGGGTGCTCAAGGACCACAAGGATACCAAGGCCCTCAAGGTTACCAGGGCATTAGTGGAACACCTGGAACAATATCACCGCTTACTACTAAGGGTGATGTATACACATTCTCTACGACTCAAGCACGACTGCCTGTAGGGAATGAGGGTGAATCAATAGTTGCAATGCCGTCTTCTAGTACTGGTATTGGTTATTTTCCCGGTCAAGTTAATATACAAAAACTTACTATCGGTGGGCACTCATATACTGACAATTTTTCAGGTTACAAAGACTCCACTACATCAACCAATGGTGGTTACTACAACACTGATCAGTCCACATATAGCCATATTGTAAGTGCACTAGGTTTTGATTCTGGTAATGTCAACTATCTTGGAGTTGCTGGCACTGTACTACAGTATGACCTTAGTTTTAATTCAGTTAGCAACGGTATTGGCGGGTGGGTCAGTATACTTAGAGCGCTTACTCCGAGTAGAGCGCGCGCTCCATACACTAACGATAATGGTCTATGTATTGGTATGTGGGGCATCAATGATATGATGGGTAGCGGGTCTATCTCTAGCATTACAACTAATGGTGCATACTGGACTGTTACTCTTACCAAAGCTCTATCACTACAAGCTGGGCAAAGAGTTATACTTAGCTCTCCCAACAATCTAATAGGAAACTATGATGGTTCCTACACTATTGACACCATACTCTCTACTTCTAGTTTTACTATATTAAATACTAGTCAACCTGGACTTGTAGTAAATACTAATGCTTTAAGTTCTGCATGGGCAGGCACTGTTTGGTTGCCACCCTTTATTGACGCTCTACGCACTACAATCTCTCGTTTTAGAGCTTCTACAGTATCAAAGACAACAACTGGTGATGGAATAACCGTAAGTGGAAACACTCAAATTCAAATAAATACGGGAACTAGTTATAAGTCATTTACCAACGGAAACATCTTTTCTATTACGCTCCCCAGTGACTACGATGGGGGGCCCGTAGCGCTCAACTTCATTGGTGGTGGAACGAATGTTGGTGGTACGGTAACAATACAAGACAGTCTTAATAACTCGTTTACAATCAACGGAGTAGCCACCAACCAATTCACAGCTAGCGGGTACGGGTTAAATTATAGTGGTAATACTCCACGAGTAGGGCAAGTTGCTAGAATTACTGGACTAACTAGCACTAATATTTATACTGGGCCGCACACACTCACTTGTACAGTTAGTACAAGTAATCAAATGGACTTTGATTCTTGGCAAATAGAGAGTTCATTCCCAAACCCTGTAATCATAGCCAATATTGCCAGTATATCATCTAGTGATTATGCCAGTATACAAGCATGGAATACTGCAATCAGTGGTGTAGTCAGCGAGTTTCCACAGCCAATAATCGTAGCCAACATACAAGATCTACTTTACGGTTATGGATTCGCTAGATCCAATGATGGTATACACCCCAGTGAACTAGGTGGTATCTATATAGCCGAAGAGATACGTAAATCATACACTCGTATGAGTGTACCATTAAGAAGCTTCATATCTTCATCTTCTAGTAATATAAAGTCTGGTCTATCTACATACCCAATGGCCAACTTTAGAATGACTAGAAACCATGGTAGCACTACAACTAAATCCCTGGTGCTAGGCCAAACCGGTGTAACTCCCTTGGGTACTTGGAGCACCACATCAAATGTAAGTAGTTTTAGCCCACAGTATTTAGCACCAAGAGGACTGACTACATATCTTATACCAGTAAAAATTGTAGAACCTTGCACTATAACAAAGTTTACTTGTGTAAGCAATGCAGCAGCTACGGCGGGTTCTACAGGATTTGGACTATACTATGACTGGCTTGGACTACCTGGAAACCTAATATACGATGCTGGTACTACCTCTAATAATACCACTCTTAATAAGAGTGTTACTTGTCCAGACCCAATTGAAATCTCTACCCCTGGAGTCTATTGGATGGCAATGTACCTTATAGGCTCTTCAACTACTTCAACAAACCTACGAGTAGCTGCGCTTACTGGGATTGACCCTCTTGTACCTAATTTTGATCCTGGTACTACTACTGGTCCTGCAGCAAACGGTTGCTGCATCTATGTTGACTCTCAAGCAAGTGGACTTCCCACTTATGCAGTGACTCCATCAGGCCAATTATTTAACACTAGTTTTAATGTGCTAGACTGGTCTCCCCAAGTTTATATGACTCTAACTGGTAATTACTAATGGTCATGCTGGTAGAAAATTATGAGCACTAGCAGAAGAACCAATGACTACCTGACCGGTGGCAGGCCAGTCACACCACAGATAGGGCTTACACCACTGGGCTCATTCAAGCTGGGTGGCCAACGATTTAACATTCCTGTTCCTGACTCTGCTAGCTTTATAAAAGTACAGCACCTACAGACTTTTACAAGCGATGAGCTCATCCTGGTAGATAGCGTAAGGACAAAATCAAAGCTTATTGTCAAGCTTAACGAGCTGTTCAAGCTGACCGATTTTGCTAGTAAGACCTTGATCTTCTCATTCAAGATCAAGACTACCAACCCTACAAAGAATATAAGCATCCTGGCAGTTCCTGTTGGTGGTTATACAGTGCAGAATAATGTTGACACGGTTGGTAATATTACCAATGAGTATGACTTGCCATCCGGTGACTTCTCAGTAGAACTAATCACTGAGATGCTCAACCGTACCAACACAGAACAAACCGTACCAGAAGATTACGCTGAACCAAATTACCCAGCCGGTGGCGATACTGTCCCGACCTGAATGTAAAACCTCGCTGAGTTCATACTAGATAGTACAGAAAGACAAGGACGATATCATGGCACGTTACCCCGGCGCTACCTGGAAGGGTGCACACCCTAACAATTTCAGCACGAGAAAGATCACACCCAAGTACATTGTGGTCCACGTTACTCAGGGCAACAACCAGGCCGGTGTAGACGGTTGGTTCAACAACCCCGCCGCTATTGTTTCCGCCCACTTTAGCATTGGCAAGGACGGAGCAGTTCACCAGTACGTAGACACTGATCAGACTGCCTATGCTGAAATGAACTGGAATGATCGGGCAATTAGTATCGAACACTGTGGCATGAGCGGTGATCACCTTACGGATGCTCAGAAGAAGACTCTGAAGCCACTGCTCGAATGGATTAGTGGTCACTACAAGATTCCTCTGGAGTGGCGTAATGACGGTTATGGTCCTGCCGGTGTAACCAGTCATGGCCTGTTGGGTACAGATGGTGGAAACCACCCAATGTGTCCTGGTCTTAATATTGTTTATGACGTCAAGCAGGTTATTGCTAGCCCTGCTACCCCACCAAAGCCAGTCGTCCAGCCTCCAGCAAAGGTACGGCCTACGATTGCTCAGGGTGACACTGGAATGAATGTCATCTTTCTGCAGCAAAGACTTC